>Ga0209851_1000088_pt1 | contig 31583 bp, 37 predicted proteins | sample GWRWT4_14Oct14_FD_187195 | JGI IMG/M metagenome (GOLD analysis project Ga0209851, IMG submission 187195) | Sand microcosm microbial communities from a hyporheic zone in Columbia River, Washington, USA - GW-RW T4_14-Oct-14 (SPAdes) (version 2) | ecosystem: Engineered > Artificial ecosystem > Sand... | reverse complement strand
TGAAAACCAGCTTCATGCCGCCGTGGTGGAACTGGTCGCGCTGGATGATGCGACGATCAAATATTCCACGGTGCAGAACTGGTATCCGGGGGACGAGCAGGGCCGTGGCGGCATCTACAACTTCGTGACCAAGCGCGGCGATTGCCGGGGCGACCGTTCCAAGATCACCTGGACGCAGGTGGAAACCGGCTCGGCCATCACCTGGAAATACCCCAGTTGCATCCTGCGCGGCGCGGGCTCGGTGGGGGAGTTCTATTCGGTGGCGACAACCAACAATCACCAGCAGGCCGACACCGGCACCAAGATGATCCACATCGGTCCCAATACCACCAGCACCATTGTCTCCAAGGGCATTTCGGCGCGCTTTGGCCAGCAGACCTATCGCGGGCTGGTGAAGGTGTTGCCCAGTGCCGAGGGCGCGCGCAACCACACCCAGTGCGATTCGCTGCTCATGGGCGACCGCTGCGGCGCCCACACCGTGCCTTATATCGAGGTGAAGAACCCCACGGCCCAGGTTGCGCACGAAGCCACCACCTCGCGCATTGGTGAGGATCAACTGTTCTATTGCCGCCAGCGCGGCATCAGCGCAGAGGACGCCGTGAACATGATCGTGAACGGCTTTTGCAAGGAAGTGTTCCAGGTGTTGCCCATGGAATTCGCCGTGGAGGCACAGAAGCTGCTGTCCGTCTCCCTCGAAGGCGCCGTGGGCTGAAACCTTTTTTCAACCGTGTGTGCGGCGCCCCAGGCGCCCCGGGAAATGAAGATTCATGCTACAGATCGACAATTTGCAGGTCAGCGTGGACGACCGGCCCCTGCTCAAGGGCCTGAGTCTCAAGGTCAACGCCGGCGAGGTCCACGCCATCATGGGCCCCAACGGCTCGGGCAAGAGCACCCTGGCCGCCGTGCTGGCGGGCCGCGAGGGCTATGTCCACACCGGCGGCACGGTGCGCTACCGCGACCAGGATCTGTTGGCCATGGCGCCGGAGGAGCGGGCGCGCGAGGGGATCTTCCTGGGCTTCCAATACCCGGTGGAAATTCCCGGCGTCAACAATGTCTATCTGCTCAAGGCCAGCCTCAACGCCCAGCGCCGCCATCGCGGCGAGCCCGAGCTGGATGCCTTCGAGTTCCTGCGCCTGGTGCGTGGACAGATGGAGATGATGGGCATTCCGGAGGAATTCTTGCGCCGTTCGGTGAATGAAGGCTTCTCGGGCGGCGAGAAGAAACGCAATGAAATCCTGCAGATGCTGATTTTGCAGCCACGCCTGGCGATCCTGGACGAGATCGATTCCGGACTGGATATCGATGCGCTGAAGGTGGTCTCAACTGGTATCCAGGCGATGCGTTCGCCCGATCGGGCGATGATTCTGGTGACCCATTACCAGCGCCTGCTGGATTACGTCAGCCCCGATTACGTGCACGTGCTGGCCGGCGGCCGCATCATCCGCTCGGGCGGCAAGGAACTGGCCCACGAGCTGGAAGCGGAAGGCTACGAGGGTGTGCTGGCGGGAGCGGCCGGGGTGGCCAAGTGAGCGAGGCAGCCGTGGCCGCCGTGCGCGCCGTGCGCGCCTATCTGGACCGGGATGCCTTCGGTGTGGCGCCGGATCCGGCATTGGCCGAGCGCGGCGCGGTTCATCTGGCCGCGGCGGGGCTGCCGGGGGCGCCTGCGGAAAGCTGGCGCCACACCGATCCCGCGCCCTTGCTCACGCGAGCCGTCGCGCCCGCGCCGCCCGGTGCGGTTGCCCCGGCGGCGGATGTGTTGCCCCGACTGGTGGGCGCCCTGCGCCGGGTCTGGGTGAATGGGCAGCCGGCGCCTGCTCTGGCTGAGGGCGCGCCGCCGCCGGGTGTGCGCCTGTGGGCGCTGGAGGACGCTGCCGACGGGGTGGGCGAGCGGCTCTCTCCGGAACACAGCGGCTTTGCGGCGCTCAATGCCCTGTCCTGGCGCCATGGCGCGGGTCTGGCGCTGGAAGCGGGCGTCAAGCTGGTCGAGCCGGTGCATCTGCTGTGGTGGTCCCAATCCGGCGATCAGCCCTGGGATGCCCATCCGCGCCTGTTGCTGCGACTGGCGGCGGGAGCATCAGCCACGGTGGTGATTCACCAGGCTGGTGCCGCGGCGGTTGATGCCTTCCTGGGCAGCGTGCTGGAAGTCGATCTGGCGGCGGGTGCGGCGCTTGATCTGGTGCTGGTGGATCAACAGGGCGCCCAGGGCTTCGCGCTGAGCCAGGTGGCCGTGCACGGGGCGCGGGATAGCCGGTTGGGCCTGTGGTTGCTGGATGACGGCGCCGGCTGGGTGCGGCGCGAACTGGAGCTGACCCTGGCCGAACCGGGCGCGACCCTGGCTTTGCAGGGGCTGGTGCGCGGGCGCGGCGCGCTGCGGGTGGACAACCAGGTCGTGGTCCACCACCGTGCACCCCAGACCCACAGCCTGCAACAGACCCGCGCCGTGCTGCAGGATCGCGCCCGCGCCGTGTTCGGCGGCGGCGTGCGGGTGGCGGTGGACGCGCAAGGGATCACGGCGCGCCAGGCCAATGCCACCTTGCTGTTGTCCCGGCGCGCCGAGGTCATTACCAGGCCGGCACTGGAAATCCTGGCCGATGAGGTGCAGTGCAGCCATGGCGCCAGCGTCGGCCAGCTCGACGAGACAGCGCTGTTCTACCTGCAAAGCCGGGGTCTGGATCGGGAGACGGCGCGTACCCTGCTGATCGATGCCTTCGCCCGTGCGGCGCTGCCGGATTTGCCAGTGCCGGCCGTGCTGGAATGGGTGTTCGGTCCGGCCGAGGCGGATGCGTTTCTTGCTGCAACGGTGTGAAAGAGGCCTGTCATGACTGCATTGCCATCAGTCGCCTTCCCTGACGCCTTCGATGTGGCGCGGGTACGGCGCGATTTTCCCATTCTGGATCAGGCCATCCACGGCCGCCCGCTGGTCTATCTGGACAACGCGGCCACGGCGCAGAAACCCCGCGCCGTCCTGGAGGCCATGGACCATTACTACCGGGAGTCCAACGCCAACGTCCATCGCGGCGTGCACACCCTGTCCGAGCGCGCCACGGCGCTCTACGAGGGCGGGCGCGACCGGGCGCGGGCCTTCCTCAATGCGAGGACGCGCGAGGAGATCATTTTCGTGCGCGGCACCACCGAGGCCATCAATCTGGTGGCTCAGAGCTACGCCCGGCCGCGCCTGAAACCGGGAGATGAAATCCTCATCACCCACCTGGAACACCATTCCAACACCGTGCCCTGGCAGATGGTCTGTGAGCAGACCGGGGCCCGCCTCAAGGTGGTGCCCATCACGCCGGACGGGGCGCTGGACCTGGAGGCCTTCGAGCGCCTGCTGGGGCCGCGCACGCGGATTTTCGCCGTGGCCCATGTGTCCAACGCCCTGGGCACGGTGAATCCGATCGCCGAACTCACGGCCCGCGCGCGGGCGGCCGGGGCCATGGTGCTGATCGATGGCGCCCAGGGGGTGCCGCATTGCGCGGTGGATGTGCAGGCGCTGGATTGCGACTTCTACGCCTTTTCCGCGCACAAGCTCTATGGGCCAACCGGCATTGGCGTGCTCTATGGCCGGCGCGAGGTGCTGGAGGCCATGCCGCCCTGGCAGGGCGGTGGCGACATGATCCGCACGGTGCGCTTCGAGGGCAGCACCTGGAACGATCTGCCCTACAAGTTCGAGGCCGGCACGCCGGCCATCGCCGAGGCGGTGGGCCTGGGGGCGGCGCTGGACTATGTGGACCGCATCGGTCTGGATGCCATCGCCCGTCATGAAGCTGCCTTGTTGAGCTACGCCCTGGAACGGCTGCGTGAGATCGACGGGCTGCGCTTCATTGGTTCCGCGCCGCAACGGGCCAGCGTGGTGTCCTTCGTGATCGAGGGCGTGCATCCCCATGACCTCGGGACCATTCTCGATCATGCCGGGGTGGCGATCCGGGCGGGGCATCATTGCGCCATGCCGGTGATGGACTTTTACGGTGTGCCGGCCACGGCGCGGGCCTCGCTGGCCTGCTACAACACCACCGCGGACATCGACGCCCTGGTGGCGGCGCTGCAAGGCGCGCGGGATCTGTTCGGAGGGCGGGGTTAATGGATTTGCGCGACCTGTATCAGGACATCATCGTCGATCACAACCGCAATCCACGGAATTTCCGCGCCATCGCGGGCGCCGTCCGGCTGGCCGAAGGCTACAACCCCTTGTGCGGCGACAAGCTGGTGGTTTACGCGCAGGTCGTGGATGGCCGCGTCGAGGACGTGAGCTTCGTGGGCAGCGGCTGCGCCATTTCCACTGCCTCCGCCAGCCTGATGACCGAAGCCGTCAAGGGCAAGACGGTTGCCGAGGCCGAAGCCCTGTTCACCGACATGCATGAGCTGCTCACCGGCAAGTCGGACGCGGACCCGGAACGGCTGGGCAAGCTGGCCGCGCTGGCGGGAGTCAAGGACTATCCGGCCCGGGTCAAGTGCGCCACCTTGTCCTGGCATACCCTGAACGCCGCCCTGCACGGGGAGCAGACCCCCGTGCGCACCGAGTGAGGTCCGCCATGTATTCCCAGCAGTCCGATTACGCGACGCTCTCCCGCGATTGCCTTGGGGTGATGATTCCGGCGGGCGATACGGTGGTGCTGCCCGAGGGCGCCGAGGTGCGCATCACCCAGGCCCTGGGCGGCAGCTTCACGGTGTACTACGGCGGCAACCTGGTGCGTATCGCCGGCAAGGACGCCGATGCCCTGGGCCGTGACGAACCGCCCAGCCCCGAGTTGCCCGCCGATGCCGACGATGCGGCTGTGGCGGCCTGCATCGAGGATCAGCTCAAGACCTGTTTCGACCCCGAGATTCCCATCAACATCGTCGATCTGGGGTTGATCTACGACCGGGTGGTGGAGCCCTTGCCCGAGGGCGGGCGTGCGGTACACATTCGCATGACCTTGACTGCGCCGGGTTGCGGCATGGGCGACATCCTGGCCGATGAAGTCCGGGTCAAGGTGGCGGCGGTGCCCACGGTGAAGCGGGTGAGCGTGGAGCTGACCTTCGAGCCGCCGTGGGACCAGAGTCGCATGTCCGAGGAAGCGCGGCTGCAGACCGGGATGTACTGAGTTGGCACTGCCCACGCCCTGGCAATTCGTGCGGCTGGAGCGGGAGGGCCGCTATATCGAGCTGCGCCTGCAACAGGATCTGTTCGGCTGGGTGGTGGTCCGTACCTCAGGCGATGGGCAGGGCGGCCGGGGGCAGATGAAAACTATCCCCTGCGCCGACTATCCCGAGGCGATTCATCTCTGGAACCAAGAGGTGCGCGTCCGCAAGCGGCGTGGCTATATACCGGTCGACGCGCCCGCCGCCGTCTCGAAACCCGAGGTGCTGGCCTCCTGAGGCATGTGATTTTTACGGTTGAAGAAGCTCATCCTGCCCACCACCGTTCCTTTATTGCAATCGTCGCTGCTCACCATTTAGCGATGCCATACGCGCGGGCAATGCCTCCGGTGCGGCCTGCGTTCTTAACGCATCCGGCATCCGCATTTTGTCCCCAACCACCCCGGAGCCTGTCCACCATGAGCCATGTCCTGATCATCCATGAAGTCGAGGATTACCCGGCCTGGAAAAAAATCTTCGATGAGGCGGCCGGCATCCGCAAGGAGGCGGGGGAGCGGTCCTACCAGATCCTGAAGTATCAGGATGATCCCAACAGGATCGTTCACTTCTCCGCCTGGATTTCGTTGGCGCGGGCCAGGGCATTCTTTGAATCGCCCCGGCTGGTGCAGATCCGCAAGGAGGCGGGCGTCAAGGCGCCAGAGTTCATTTATCTGGATGAAATCGAGGCAGGAAAATTATAGCCTGTTGAAAAGCTGGATTTTCACTGCCTGTGGCATGCGCGCCCAATTCGATTTTCAGCCTGGATCGGGATGCTCGAAGCCCGCCTTGGCCAGGCGGGTGCGACAATATGTCACATTCCGTACTGCGCTCCTCGCCGCTAGACTGCCCGCCATCGCCGCATCCGTTCGGCGTTGAATAACCAACAATCCGGCGAGAGGCGGCAGATTTCATGAACAAGCACATCCATCCCCTGTTTTTTTCCATTGGCCGCCCGATGTGCGTCCTGGGACTGTTGGGCGCCGCCGGGCTGGCGCAGGCCCATGAGGATTGGGAAGGCGCACGGGCCGATGCCCACGCCCCGATCGGGGTGATGGGCGATCACGTCCACAAGCAAGGCCAGTGGATGGTGGGCTACCGCTACATGCCCATGCATCAGGAAGGTCTGCTGGACGGTTCGGACTCGGTCTCCAAGCAAGCCACCTACAGCAGCAAGGATACCGGCGGCTACGGCTATCACAACGCGCCGAAAGACATGGACATGGCCATGCACATGGTCGAGATCATGTACGCGCCGACCGATCGCTGGACCCTGATGGCGATGCTCCCCTACATCACCATGGACATGAGTTCCGAGCTGCACGCCCATGGCGATGCCGCGCCAGTGCCTTATGACATGGAATCGGACGGCTTGGGCGATATTGCCCTGAGCGGCCTGTTCCGCCTGACGCCGGTCAACAGCGCCCATCAGGCGATCCTGAATCTCGGCCTTAGCCTGCCCACCGGCAGCATCACCGAAAAGGACAGCATGCCCCACGGTCATGATGGCGCGCCGATGCAGATGCGCATGGAATACCCCATGCAGCTCGGATCGGGCACCTATGACCTCAAGCCGGGCATCACCTATACCGGCCAGGGCGAACGCTGGTCTTGGGGCGCCCAAGGCATCGCCACCATCCGCACCGGCGAGAATGACGAGGGCTATACCCTGGGAAATCGCACGGACCTGACCGGCTGGGTGGCCTATGGCTGGACCCCTGCGGTGAGCACCTCCCTGCGGCTGGCAGCCGCGAGCTGGGGCAACATCGACGGTCAGGACAAGCAGATTTCCCCCACCATGTCGCCCGCAGCCGATCCCCGCGCCCAGGGGGGCGATCGGGTCGATGTGGGGCTTGGCGCCAATTTTTATGTCCCCGAAGGCCCGTTGCGGGGCCATCGCTTGGGATTGGAAGTCCTCTTGCCGGTCGCCCAACGTCTGGACGGCCCGCAATTGGAGACGGACTGGGCAGCCGTTCTCGGCTGGCAGTACGCCTTTTGATGTAACCCTCTCAGCCTCTTGTTGCCTGATGTTGCGCCGGGGACCCCACCCGGCGTTTTTGTTCAGGTGTCGTTCCCGAGGCCCAGCGCGGGTGGCGCCCAGTGCCAGTAAATCTGCTGCACCAGATAGGGGTGGGGATGATGGCGCAGATGGTGGCGCATCAGCGTGATGGGGACGACGCGCGGCACCTGTTCCGTCCGATAGGCCTCGATGGCCTCCACCAGCTCGGCTTTGTCGCCGGGCGTGAGTTGCTGCTTGAGATAACCCATGGCGTGGTAGAGCACATTCGCATGGCGCTTGCGGGTGGCGCGATAGCTCAAGGTTTGCATGAAACCGCTGCCGTAGCGATCCAGGCTGTCGATGAGCGGCTCGGTGCCAATCTGGGCGATGAGCCGCCCCAGGACCCGCAGGCGCTCACTGCCGTGAGCCATCAGCATCAGCTTGTGGCGGGTATGAAATTGCACCAGGGCGTCCGCCGTCGCGCCAGCGGCGCGCAGCGCCTGCCAGCGGTGGTAGGCATGAACCCGCGCGATGAAGTTTTCCCTTAACGCCGGATCCTGCAACCGCCCTTCCTCCTCGGCGGGCAACAGGGGCAGCGCCCGCATCAGGGCATCGGCGTAAATGCCGCGTCCGCCCCGGCGCAGATGACCGTTTTCACCATATACCTTGACCCGCTCCATGCCGCAACTGGGCGAGCGTGCCTTGAACAGGTAGCCGCTCAGGTCCTGCGCCGTGGCCGCGACGTGTTGGCCGAATGCCGCCAGGGGCGCGGTTACATCGAGCGTTGCATCGCGCACGCCGAGGGCGCGCACCTCGGTGTCGTCGCCCACCAGCCGAAGGGGCGGGCGGGGTGCCCCCATGCCGATCGCCATTTCCGGGCAGACGGCGCGGAAATCAAAATGCCGCGCCAGATGATCGGTGATATAGCGATCCCGCTTGTGACCGCCGTCAAAGCGCACCCGCTCGCCCACCAGGCAGGCGCTGATGCCCAGCGTCAGTCGCGGGAAGGCGGGCAGGGGATCGGGCAGGGCGGATGGACGCATTCGGCGATTTTAACTGGCCGGTGTGCGTCAGTGGGATAAGTGGCTGGCGAAAAACCACGCAAACGCGAGTCGGGCTAGAATGGCGCCTCGTTCGGCATCGGGCCGACGCCCCATGACCTAAGGCCTTGCGGCGCGCGTGACGGGCGCATCAAGGTTAGGAGGAGCGGTGAACGCCTCGGACTGGATCGATCAACTGGGCCTCACGCCCCATCCGGAGGGCGGCTATTTTCGCCGCACCTATGCGTGCGCCCGCACGGTCTCCGGGAAAGAGGGCGCGAAGCGGCCGCTGATGACCTCCATTTATTACCTGCTCACGGCAGATGAGCCGCTCGGGCGGCTGCACCGCAATAGTTCGGACATCCTGCACTTTTTCCATGCCGGCGCGCCGCTCACCTATTGGCTGCTGTTCCCGGACGGTCGACTGGAACGGCAGTGGCTGGGGCCGGATCCATTGCAGGGACAGGTGTTGCAATTGAGGGTGCCGGGGGGCGTGTGGAAGGCGAGCGTGCTGGAGTCAGGCGCCTATGGGCTGATCAGTGAAGCGGTTGCGCCGGGTTTCGATGCGGCGGATCGGGAAATGGCCAGCGCCGCGGCAATCCGCCTGACATTTCCGGCGCACTGGGCGCAATTGTCGCCACTGATTGCGGAAGAGGGGGCATGACGGACGGGAATCCGGCGCACGCGCTGGCGGAGGGACTGGCGGCGCTCGGTCTCGACCTGCCGCCGCAGGCCCGCGAGCAGTTGCTGGCATTCCTGCGCATCCTGGCGGAGTGGATCCGCGCCTATAATCTGACGGCGATCCGTGATCCGCTGGACATGGTCCGGCGCCACCTGCTGGACAGCCTGACGGTATTGCCCCATCTGCGCGGGGAGCGGATTGTGGACTTGGGGAGCGGGGCCGGGTTGCCGGGTATCCCGCTGGCCATCGCCGATCCGAGCCGGCATTTCATGCTGGTGGAGAGCAACGGCAAGAAGGTGCGCTTCATGCGCCACGCCATCAGCCAGCTTCGCTTGTCCCGGGTGACGGTGGTGCAGGGCCGGGCCGAGTCGGTTCAATTGAACCCGCCACCTGACACCGTGGTCGCGCGGGCGGTGGCCGATCTGGCCACCCTGTGCGGCTATGCGCGGCTGTTGGGCGCGCCTGGGGTATGGCTGGTGGCGATGAAAGGGCCCGATGTGGCGGCCGAACTGGCCGGAGTGCCGGCGGATTTTGCAGTCCAGGCGGTGCTGCCGGTTGTCGTTCCAGGGCTGGATGCGGCGCGGCATCTGGTGTGTCTGCGTCTGTTGGGTGGGGAATCGGATTGAATCGAAGCACAACGGGGGAGCCGGCGTGGGCCGCATAATCGCGATCGCCAACCAGAAAGGGGGGGTGGGCAAGACCACCACCAGCGTCAATCTGGCGGCGGCGCTGGCGCTGGCGCGGCGACGCGTGCTGCTGGTGGATCTGGATCCCCAGGGCAACGCCACGGTGGGTTGCGGCCTTGCGGTGAGCGAGGGGCAGGCCACCACCTGCGAGGTCTTGATGGGGGAATGCACCCTGGACCAGGCCCTGCAAAGCGCCGACAAGGCCGGTTTCCAGGTGCTGCCGGCCACCGGGGATCTGACCGTGGCCGAGGTGAACTTGCTGCAACGGGAGGGCCGCGAGCGCGCGCTGGCCGAGGCACTGGCAGGCGCTACGGTCTCGTTCGACTATGTGCTGATCGACTGCCCGCCCGCGCTCAATGTGTTGACCGTCAATGCGCTGGTCGCCGCCCAGGGGGTGCTGATTCCCATGCAGTGCGAGTATTACGCCTTGGAGGGACTGAAAGCCCTGCTCGGAAGCGTGGAGGGGGTGCGCCGCGAGGCGAATCCCGGGCTGGAAATCGAAGGCTTGCTGCGCACGATGTTTGATCCACGCAATCGGCTGGCGCGGGATGTATCCGAGCAATTGCTGCGGCATTTCGGTGACAAGGTCTATCGCTCCATCGTGCCGCGCAACGTGCGGCTGGCCGAGGCGCCCAGCTACGGTCTGCCCTGTGTGCTGCTCGATCGCAGCGCGCAGGGCAGCGCCGCCTATCTGGCGCTGGCCGGGGAAATGCTGCGCCGCCATGGGCGCAGCGATTTGGCGGCGGCTCAAACGACTGCGGGGATTCTGTCGCGATGAACCGAAAGCGCGGTTTGGGGCGGGGCCTGGATGCCTTGCTGGGCGGGGTGGCGATGGCTGGTCCTCCCACGCCGGGGGAATCGCTGGCGCAACTGCCGGTCGAGCGGCTGCGGCGCGGGCGCTACCAGCCACGGTTGCGGATGGACCCGGAAGCCTTGGCGGAACTGGCGGAATCCATTCGCACCCAAGGCGTCGTGCAGCCCATCGTGGTGCGCCCCTGGGAAGGCGATTACGAGATCATCGCGGGAGAACGTCGCTGGCGGGCGGCCCAGATGGCCGGACTGCGGGAAGTGCCGTGCCTGGTGCGGCAGATCCCCGACCAGGCGGCCATGGCCATCGCGCTGATCGAGAACATCCAGCGCGAAGACCTCAACACCATGGAAGAAGCCGGCGCCCTGGCGCGCTTGCAGCAAGAATTTTCCCTGACTCACGAACAGATTGCGGCTACCGTGGGCCGTTCCCGGGTAGCGGTCACCAATTTGTTGCGCCTCAATGAACTGGAGCCGCCGGTCAAGACGCTGCTGGAACAGGGAAGCCTGGAGATGGGGCATGGGCGCGCCTTGCTGGGCCTGAAGGGGGGCGAGCAGTGCGAGGCGGCGGCTTTGGTGGTGCGGCGTAGCTTGACGGTGCGTCAGACCGAGGCCTTGGTGCGGCGCATGCAGCAGCCGGCTGGCCCCGACAAGACGCCCGATCCCGACTTGGCGCGGTTGGAGCAGGATCTTTCCGAACGCCTGGGCACGCCAGTGGCCATCCAGGATCGCGGCGGCAAGGGTGCGGTGCGCATCGAATATCATTCCCTGGATCAGCTGGATGGATTGCTGGCGCGTCTGGCCGGACGCGAAAAAGGGAATTTTTCGCATTGACCCATGCCAACGCGGTCATTATACTTGCGGCGCTTTTGGGGGCGGCGGTTTCGGCATACCCGATACGCGCTGGCCGGTGAGGTTCGCAGTCCGGTGAATCGCGCCATCATCGCCAAGCTTTTTCTATGGCAAACCGTTGTGACCGCGACCGTGGCAGTGATCGCGGCCATGGCGTTGAGTTGGCAGGATGCAGCGGCGGCGCTCATGGGGGGTGGCATCAACCTCCTGGCAGTGGCGGCCTTCACCATAAGAGTGGCGCTGTTGCCGCCCGATGCGACTGCGCAGGCGAGACTGGCGGCCATGGCTCGGGCCGAAGCGGTGAAGTGGGGCGTCAGCATCGGGCTCTTCGCGATCGCGGCCATGATTTTTCCAGGGCACTTTCCAGTGCTCATCTTGGCCTTTATGGCGACAACGGGTGTTTATTGGTTCGCCCTCCTGTGGGACGTTCCAGACGACAGGCAGCAAAGGGGTTGATTGACTCATGTCCAGCGCTGAACACGCCGCTCACACTCCGCAGGAGTATGTAACCCACCATTTGACGGGGTGGACGACCGGGGAAGGTTTCTGGACCTTCAACCTGGATACCCTGTTGATGTCGAGCGTGCTCGGCCTAGTGCTGGTGCTGACATTTGCGCTGGCCGCACGTCGGGCTACCTCCGGGGTTCCGGGGCATCTGCAGAACCTGGTCGAGTCCGTCATTGAATTTATCGATGGCGTGGTTCATGAGACCTTCCATGGCGACAGCCGTCTGGTTGCGCCGCTGGCCATGACCATTTTCTGCCTGGTTTTGCTCTGGAACACGATTGACCTCATCCCAGTGGATTTGTTCCCCGCGGTGGCCGGCTTGTTCGGCGTTCAGTATTTCCGGCCTGTCCCATCGGCGGACATGAGTGCCACCTTTGGCCTGTCCATCACGGTATTCCTGTTGATCATCATCTACAGCATCAAGGGCAAGGGCGTCGGCGGGTATATCCAGGAACTGTTGTTCCATCCTTTCGGTAAATACCTGATGCCGTTCAACCTGATCCTGAACGCGGTCGAGTTGCTGGCCAAGCCCCTGTCGCTGGGCCTGCGACTGTTCGGCAACCTGTATGCCGGCGAATTGATTTTTGTTTTGATCGCCCTGCTGCCCTGGTGGGCGCAGTGGGGGCCCGGTGGCGCCTGGGCAATCTTCCATATCTTGGTCATTCCGCTGCAGGCGTTCATTTTCATGACCCTGACCGTGGTCTACCTGGGTATGGCACACGCCAAGCACTGATCTCTTTGGCTCACACTGATATTCCCGAACGAGGAGGAATGATGGAAGCTCTTATCGCCCAGATCCAGGCCAATACCGTGTTGACGGTTGGTATCATTTTTGGTCTTGCCGCCGTCGGCACCGCCATCGGTTTCGCCCTGCTGGGTGGAAAATTCCTGGAAGGTGTGGCCCGTCAGCCCGAGCTGGCTGGCATGCTCCAGACCCGTATGTTCATCATCGCCGGTCTTCTGGACGCTGTGTCCATTATCGGTGTGGCCATGGGCCTGTTGATGATGTTCGCCAATCCCTTCCTGGCAGCGCTGGGCTAAAACGTCCCCTCGACCCGGACGTTTTTTTGGGTAGGACACGGATCGCGGAGAGTTTATCGTGGGCATCAACGCCACTCTGATCGGCCAGATGATCACCTTCGGGTTGTTCGTCTGGGTCATGATGAAGTTCGTCTGGCCGCCGTTGACTCAGGCGATGCAGGAACGTCAGCAGCGCATCGCTGAAGGACTGGCTGCCGCCGAGCAGGGGAACACCCAGCTGGAGCGTTCGCGCCAGGAAGTCGAAAGCGCCTTGCAGGCGGCACGCCAGCAGGCAGCCGAAATCCTGGCTCAGGCGAATCGCCGTGGCGCCGAGATGATCGAGCAGGCCAAACAGGCGGCGCGTGAGGAAGGTGAGCGGCAGATTCGATCCGCCGAAGCCTTGATCGCCCAGGAAGTGTCCCAGGCCCGGGAATCCCTGCGACGGGAGGTTGCGGATCTGGCCATGGCTGGGGCAGGACGGATACTCAAGCGTGAAATCGACCCGTCCGCCCACCGTGATCTGGTGGACGAACTGGTCGGCCAGATCTGACCGGGAATCCACAGATGTCCGAAGTAACGACCCTGGCGCGACCCTATGCGAAAGCCGTGCTTGATCTGGCCCAGCAAAGTGGAGCGGCGCTGAGCGAATGGCAACAGCGATTGGATCTGTTGGCGGCCTTGGTGTCCTATCCACCCATCCGCACGGCGATTGACAATCCGCTGCAGACTGCCGAACAGAGCCGCCAATTGATCATTGACGCCCTGGGCCCCGAATTGGGGCCGGAAGGCATCAATCTGGCCAGTCTCCTGATAGAAAACGGGCGTCTTTTGTTGACGCCACAGATTGCCGAGCTTTATGGCGCAATGCGCGCAGAGGCTGAAGGCTCGGTGGATGCCGAAGTGACAACAGCAACCCCGATGGATGCCGATCAGCAACAGCGGATCAGCGAGGCCTTGTCGCGGCGGCTCGGGCGACGGGTCAACCTGACCTCCCGGGTCGACGCAAGCTTGGTGGGCGGCGCGGTCATTCGCGCCGGTGATTTGGTTATCGACGGGTCGGTCCGCAGCCAGCTGGAACGTCTTTCCCGCGCACTGGTTCATTGACGAGGAAGCAACATGCAAGTCAATCCCGCCGAGATTAGCGAGCTGATCAAACAGCGCATTCAGAACTTCCAGGTCGTCGCGGAAGCGCGCGCCGAGGGGACGGTCATCAGCGTGGCCGACGGTATCTGCCGCATCCATGGCCTCACGGCTGCGATGCAAGGTGAAATGCTGGAATTCCCCGGCGGCATCTATGGCCTGGCGCTCAATTTGGAGCGTGATTCCGTCGGTGCCGTGGTGCTGGGCGAATACGAGCAGATCAAGGAAGGCGATCGGGTGCGTTGCACCGGGCGCATTCTGGAGGTGCCCGTGGGCGAGGCCGTGCTCGGCCGCGTGGTGAATTCGCTGGGTCAACCCATCGATGGCAAAGGCCCGATCGATACCGCCCTGTCATCGCCCATCGAAAAAGTGGCGCCAGGCGTGATTGCCCGCCAGTCGGTGTCCCAGCCGGTTCAAACCGGGCTCAAGGCCATTGACGCCATGGTGCCGGTGGGCCGCGGCCAGCGCGAATTGATCATCGGTGACCGCCAGACCGGCAAGACCGCCGTTGCGGTGGATGCGATCATCAACCAGAAAGGCACTGGCGTTAAGTGTATCTACGTCGCCATTGGTCAGAAGGCGTCCAGCATTGCCGCCGTGGTGCGCAAGCTGGAAGAACATGGGGCCCTGGCACACACGATTGTGGTGGCCGCCAGTGCCTCTGATTCCGCCGCCCTGCAGTACATTGCACCCTACAGCGGATGCGCCATGGGTGAGTATTTCCGCGATCGGGGCCAGGACGCGCTAATCGTTTATGACGATTTGACCAAGCAGGCGTGGGCCTACCGGCAGATTTCCCTGTTGCTGCGCCGCCCGCCAGGCCGCGAAGCCTATCCTGGGGATGTGTTCTATCTGCATTCGCGTCTGCTGGAGCGGGCGGCGCGCGTCAATGCCGATTACGTCGAAAAGCTCACCCATGGTGAAGTGAAGGGTCAAACGGGCTCCCTGACGGCGCTGCCGATCATCGAAACCCAGGCCGGCGACGTGTCGGCCTTCGTGCCCACCAACGTGATCTCGATCACTGACGGCCAGATCTACTTGGAATCGGACCTGTTCAACGCAGGCATCCGCCCGGCCATCAACGCCGGTCTGTCAGTCTCCCGAGTGGGTGGCGCCGCCCAGACCAAGATCATCAAGAAGCTCGGCGGTGGCGTGCGTCTGGCGCTGGCCCAGTATCGTGAACTCGCGGCGTTTGCCCAGTTTGCCTCCGATCTGGATGAAACCACGCGCAAGCAGTTGGATCGCGGCCAGCGTGTCACTGAGTTGATGAAGCAGAAGCAGTACGCACCGCTGTCCATCGCGCTGATGGCGCTGTCCCTGTATGCCGCCAATGAAGGCCATCTGGACAGTGTGGACGTGAAGAAAGTGGTGGCATTTGAAACTGCGCTGCACGACTTCGCCCGCTCCGCCCATGCCGGCGTGTTGGCCAGGATTGATGAAACGGGCGATTTCAATGCTGAAATCGAAAGCGGTCTGAAAAAGATCATCGAGGACTTCAAGGCCACCGGGACCTGGTAAGCCACGAACCCGATAGGTGAGATATGGCCGGCACCAAAGAAATACGCACCCAGATCCGCAGCGTTCGCAACACGCAGAAGATCACCAAAGCCATGGAAATGGTCGCGGCGAGCAAGATGCGCAAGGCGCAGGATCAGATGAGCGCCACCCGGCCCTATGCCCAGCGCATGCGCCAGGTCATTGGTCACCTGGCGGCGGCCAGTCCGGACTACCGGCACCCCTTCCTGCTGCCGCGTGAGCCGGTCAACCGGGTTGGCATCCTCTTCGTCTCGACCGATCGCGGCTTGTGCGGTGGCCTGAACATCAATCTGTTCAAGACCGTTCTTGGTGAAATGCGCCGCTGGGACGCTCAGGGCGTTGCCGTCGATCTGGCCATTCTGGGTGGCAAGGGCGTCAGCTTTTTCCGGCGCTTGGGTGGCGCGATTGTGGCCCAGCAAACCGGGTTGGGGGATCGCCCCCATCTCGACCAGGTCATCGGCACCATCAAGGTGATGCTCGATGCCTACCGGGACGGCCAGATCGATCGGCTGCTGTTGGTGCGGAATGAGTTCGTCAACACCATGACGCAAAAGCCCGTGGTGCAGCAGGTGCTGCCGGTGGAGCCGGTGCGCGAATCCGAGATGCTGCAGAACTGGGACTACATTTACGAACCCAGTCCGGAAGCCTTGCTGGACGACGTGCTGGTGCGTTACGTGGAGTCACAGATTTACCAGGCGGTGGTTGAAAACATTGCCTGCGAGATGGCTGCTCGCATGGTGGCCATGAAATCGGCTTCTGACAATGCGGGTGAAGTCATCACACGCCTGACGCTGGTCTACAACAAGGCCCGTCAAGCCGCCATTACCCAGGAACTGGCTGAGATCGTGGCCGGCGCGGCCGCCGTGACCTGAACCGCCGCCGGATGGCAGCACCCAATTACCTTGCGCGACCCGCGCAGATGCGGACCTAAGCCTTAGGGGAACCAGACAGATGAGCTCCGGAAAAATCGTTCAGATCATTGGCGCCGTGGTGGACGTGGAATTCCCCCGGGACGCGGTCCCTGCGATCTACCATGCCTTGGTGGTCGAGTCCGCTGGCCTGGTTCTGGAAGTCCAGCAGCAACTGGGCGATGGGGTGGTGCGAACCATCGCCATGGGGCCGTCCGATGGTCTGAGTCGAGGCTTGGATGTCCGCAACACGGGAGCGGCTATTTCGGTGCCCGTCGGCAAGGGTACTTTGGGCCGTATCATGGACGTCTTGGGCAATCCCGTGGATGAGGGGGGCGAGGTGCTCTGCGAGGAGCGCTGGGAGATCCACCGCACAGCGCCCTCCTATGAGGAACAATCGGGTTCCACCGATTTGCTGGAAACCGGCATCAAGGTGATCGATTTGCTTTGCCCCTTCGCCAAAGGCGGCAAGGTCGGCCTGTTCGGGGGCGCCGGTGTCGGCAAGACCGTCAACATGCTGGAACTGATCAATAATATCGCCAAGGAGCACAGCGGCTTGTCGGTGTTCGCCGGTGTCGGTGAACGTACCCGCGAAGGCAATGACTTCTACCACGAAATGGCCGAATCCGGCGTTATCGACCTGAAGAATCTGCCCGAGTCCAAGGTGGCCATGGTCTACGGCCAGATGAACGAGCCGCCGGGCAACCGTCTGCGCGTGGCGCTGACAGGCCTGACCATGGCGGAATACTTCCGTGATGAAGGCCGCGATATCCTGTTCTTCGTCGACAACATCTATCGCTACACCTTGGCCGGTACCGAAGTATCCGCGCTGCTGGGCCGCATGCCGTCGGCGGTGGGCTACCAGCCGACGTTGGCCGAGGAAATGGGGCGCCTGCAGGAACGCATCACCTCGACCAAGACCGGTTCGATCACCTCCATTCAGGCGGTGTACGTGCCGGCGGACGACCTGACCGATCCCTCTCCTGCGACCACGTTTGCCCATTTGGATGCGACCGTAGTGCTGTCGCGTCAAATCGCCGAGCTGGGCATCTACCCCGCTGTCGACCCGCTGGACTCCACCAGCCGTCAGTTGGATCCCCTGGTGGTGGGCGAGGAGCACTACAACACCGCCCGCGGTGTGCAGAATGTGTTGCAGCGCTACAAGGAACTGCGCGACATCATCGCCATTCTGGGCATGGATGAGCTGTCTGAAGAAGACAAGCTGACCGTGTCCCGTGCCCGCAAGATTCAGCGCTTCCTGTCGCAGCCCTTCCATGTGGCCGAAGTCTTCACCGGCTCGCCGGGCAAGTATGTGTCCCTGAAGGACACGATCCGCAGCTTCAAGGGCATCCTGGGCGGCGAGTATGACAGCCTGCCCGAACAGGCCTTCTATATGGTCGGTAGCATCGAGGAAGCGGTGGAGAAGGCCAAGCGCCTGTGATCCATTGCGGGAGTGAGCTGAGATGAGCCAGATCAACGTCGATATCGTCAGCGCCGAAGGGGAGATTTTCTCCGGCAGCGCAAGCATGGTCTTCGCGCCAGCCGTGGAAGGGGATGTGGGCATTGCACCCCGCCATGCCCCCCTGTTGACCAAGTTGCGTGCGGGAGAGGTACGGGTGCGGGATGAGCAGGGACAGGATGCGCATTACTTTGTGTCCGGCGGCATTCTAGAGGTACAACCTTTCAAGGTGACGGTGCTGGCCGATGCCGCGTTGCGCGCCAAGGATCTGGACGAGGCTGCGGCGCTCGAAGCCAAACGTCGCGCCGAGGACGCCTTGAGCCAGCGTCGCACCGACATTGATTACGCCCATGCCCAGGCCGAACTGGCGGAAGCAATGGCCAAGCTGCAGATGCTGGAGCGGTTGCGCAAGATCCGTAGCTGAATCCGGGGTCGAATCCTGGTTGAAAAAAAGCCCGCGTATGCGGGCTTTTTGCTATGGAAAAATGATGGATCGAGGGAAAGTGGATTGGCGATGGGTTCCTTCGCCAATCCACCCGCTCATTTACGGGATAACAGGGGGGGTCCAGCCAAGCGAGAAGCCCCGGGTGCGATTCCAGCCCAGATTGTCGACGGTGATGCCGTAACCAAACAAGGTGCCGGCGGCATCTACATCCAGCAGACTGCCCTTGCTGAAGGACATCGTATTGGTCGTGGTGTCCAGCGCGAAGCTACGCCCCTTGTCGCGAACAATGCTCAGCGCCTGGCCATGTACGTCCGACAGTGCCGGTTCGCTCATGGGGTTCATTTCGGCCTGGGCCGCCAAAGGCAGGAGGGCCATGGCACAGGTCATCGACAGTATTTTGATCTTCATCAGTGTCTCCTCAAGTATCCACAACACACAGCCGGCGAATCATTTCGCGGCCTCTAAGGTATCGACAGGTGAGGGGCACGCTTGAGCTTATTTTTATCGCGCGGGGCTTGATTGTGTCGCGTCTGGGCAGATAACAGACCGATCAAGGGGATGGCAGGCGGAGTGTCGTGCGCAGGGCGGATTCAAGGTCTGTGCGCACTTGGGCGAGCGACAGATCGGCCCGGAAAGCGCGCACTTGGGTGACGGCCAGATCGGCATACCCACAGGGATTGATGCCGGCGAAAGGGGCGAGGTCCATGTCGACGTTCAGCGCCAGCCCGTGGTAGCAGCAGCCGCGTCGCACCCGCAGCCCCAGCGCGGCGATCTTGGCGCCGGCCACGTAGACGCCGGGCGCCTCGAGGCGGGCATGGGCCTTGATGCCATAGCCGGCCAGCAGATTGATCACCGTCTGCTCCAGGGCATTGACCAGACTGCGGATGCCCAGCCCCAGACGGCGCAGATCGAGCAGGGGATAGACGACCCACTGGCCGGGCCCGTGATAGGTGACCTGTCCGCCGCGGTCGCTGAGGATGACGGGAATATACCCTGGCGCGAGGACATGTTCGGGCCGGGCATGCATGCCCAGGGTGTAGACCGGCGGATGCTGCACGAACCACAGCGCATCAGGAGTATGGGGGTCACGCTGGTCGGTGTACTGGCGCATCGCCTCCCACACGGCCGGGTAGGGTGCCAGTCCCCAATTCCGGACCTCCGGTGGGGGCGCTAGATCACCCACAACAGCCGCTTGTCGGCGCTCAGGTCACGGTAGAGGGCATCCAGCTGCGCCCGGCTGGTCGCCCGCAAGGTCACGGTTACGGAGAGGTAGGCACCGGCCCGACTGGGGCGCGTTTCGATGCCAACAATATCGGCTTCGCCGACATGCGCAGCGATCAGGGTGGAGACTAGCGCCAAGGGCTCATCTGCAATCCGCGCCACCGCCTTGATGGGGTACACGCAAGGAAACGAGAGGATTTCCTCTGGCGTCATGGTGCGGTCACAGCAGGGCAGCGCCGTCACGCCAGCGCGCCAGCGCGCTTTGCCAGAGATCCGTCATGCGCCGATAGAGCGGGCCGGGACGCCCCGCACCGACGGCTTGCCCATCCAGTCGGGTGATGGGGATCACGGCGCGGGTGGAGCTGGTCATCCACAGCTCATCGGCGTCGCGCAGTGTGGCTTCAGGGATGTCGGTCTCCCGCACCGACAGTCCCGCGGTTTGCGCAAGGTGCAGCACCAGTTGGCGGGTGATGCCGTGCAGGATGCGCGTGTCCGCCACCGGGGTCAGGATCGCGTTCTGGTGGACCACGAACACATTGCTGGCGGCGCCCTCGGTCAGCAGACCGTCACGCAGGTAGAGCATTTCCACGGCGCCGGCTTCCTTGGCCGCCTGGCGCGACAGGGCATTGGCCAGCAGGGTGATGGCCTTGATGTCGCAACGCCCCCAGCGTGGATCCGGCTGGCTCAGCGTCGCGATACCGGTTTCCAGCCAGGCGCCGGGTGGCGGCTTCAGGGGGTTCGCCATGGCGAACACGGTCGGCCGCACGGTGGCCGGGAAGGCATGATCGCGGTGATCGTCGCTGCCGCGGGTGACCTGCAGATAGACCGACCAATCTCCCGGCCCCTGATGGCTGATGAGTTCGCCGATGAGCGCCTCCCAGCGAGGCCGGTCGAACGGGTTGTCCAGACGAATGGCCGTGAGGCTGCGTTCAAGCCGGTCCAGGTGCTCCGCCAAAAGAAAAGGCCGCCCCTGGTAGATGGGAATGACTTCATAGACGCCATCGCCAAACAGGAATCCCCGATCCAGCACAGAGACCCGCGCTTCGGCGAGCGGCAGGAAGGCGCCATCGAGATAAACGGTCGTGTGTGCGCTCATTTGAACCACATCAGCAACCAATGCCACAGCCGTTTCAGCCAGTTGCCGCGTTCCACCGCCTGCTTGGGATACAGCGGCGCTTCCAGCAAGGGTTCATCATTGAAACGCACCACCAGCTTGCCGATGGCCGCATCGACGGGCAGCGGCGCGATCAGTTTCTCCTGCACTTCCGCCTGGGTTTTCACCCCTTCGTATTGACCCCGAGGCACCGTGATGTAGAGATCCTTCGGCAGGGTCAGCGCGACCTTGGTTACCTTGCCCATCCAGACGGGGGCTTCCGTGACGACTTCGCCAGCCGGGTATAGGCGATGGGTGCTGTAGAAGCGGAAGCCATAGTTGAGCAGTGCCTGACTGTCGTTCATGCGGTCATTGTCACTGGGGGTGCCCATCACCACGCTGATCAGCCGCATCTGGTCGCGTTTGGCGGAAGACACCAGGCAGAAGCCGGCCGAGCTGGTGTGCCCGGTCTTCATGCCATCCACACTGGCGTCGCGCCACAGCAGGCGGTTGCGATTGTGCTGCTCGATGCCGTTGAAGAGGAGCTGGCGAATCGAATACCAGGTGTAGTACTGCGGGAAATCGCGAATCATGGCCTGCGCCATCAAGGCGATGTCATGGGCCGTGGTGTAGTGGTTGGGGTCGGGCAGGCCGGTCGCATTCATGAAGTGGGTATTGGTCATCCCCAGCTTCTGCGCGTACTGGTTCATCAGGCCGGCGAAGGATTCCTCGGCTCCGGCGATGTGCTCCGCCAGTGCGATGCTCGCATCGTTGCCCGATTGCACGATCATGCCCTTGATGAGGGTTTCGACATCGATCTGCGAGCCGATCTTGAGAAAGGTCCGGGAACCTTCCGAGCGCCAGGCCTTCTCGCTGATGGTCACTTGTTCGTCCAGCTTGAGATCGCCATCGGCGATTTGCTGGAAAGCGACATAGGCGGTCATGATCTTGGTGATACTGGCGGGTTCCACGCGGCTGTCGGCGTTGTGATTCACCAGCAGTCGGCCGCTGTCATGGTCCATGAGGACATAGCTGGCGGCATTGATCTGCGGCGGGGCCGGCACCGGGATGGGTGCGGCGATGGCGGCGGTGGTCCAGAACAGGAGCATGGACCAGAGGGCGAAGAAACGGAATCGGTTAGGCAACATGGGAGATGGGGGCCCTTGTCGGTGGCGTGCCAGAAGGCGGGAAACGGCTTCCCGCGGAAGCGCTCATTCTAGCCCGTGGCGCGACGCGCACAACCCCGCGGCGCCAAGTCGATCGCCGGGCGCCGCGCCGAATTGACATGCGCCGTCGAAGACCAGCGGGACGCGGCGGCCACCCGGATGCCGCATCGATCAACCGTCGAGCCGCATCCCGCCGCCTAACAGAGAGACCCCACCATCCAGCGCGATGATTTGCCCCGTCATGTACGCGGCCAGTGGGGAAACCAGGAACAAGGCCAGATCGGCCATTTCGTCCACCGTGGCCATGCGTGGGATAGGCAAATGGGATACCAGTTTCCCCGCCATCGCGCCATTGCCCGCCAATCGCGCCACGCCTTCCGTGCCGGCCACGCATCCCGGTGAAATGCCATTCACAGTGACGCCGATCCGGCCACCCCATTCCACTGCCAGGTTGCGCACCAGGGCTTCGATCCCAGCCTTTGCCGCGCAGGCATGAGATTGCAGCGGCATGACCTGGGTGGCCTGGGGCGCGGAAATGGCCAGCAGGCGCGCGCCCGGCTTGTGCAGATGGGCGAAGCTGGCGCGAAAGGTATTGAACGTCCCCAGCAGGTCGATTCCCACCACTGCGGCAAAGGCGTTGGCGCTCATGGCCGCCGCCGGCGCCAGGAAATTCCCGGCCGCGCCGGAAATCACGATGTCCAGGGGCCCAAATTGCGCCACGGTGCGCTGGACCTGCTCCGCCAGCTCCGGGTAATCGCGCACATCCACCGAGCAGCCCAGTACCCGGCCGCCATTCAGCGCCCCGATCTCCTCACAGGCGCGCGCGATCTTTTCCGGATTGCGCGCCACGATCGCGATATTCGCGCCGTGCTCGGCAAAGCGCCGGGCGATCCCGAGGTTGATCCCGCTGGAGCCGCCGGTGATCAGCGCGGTTTGACCGACCAGTAAATCCGATTTGAAAACCTTGCTCCCGGCTGACATGGCCGCTCCGTATGGGGTGTTGGGGTGGGGCTTGCGCCGAAACCGCAGTGCTATCCACCGGACCGGAAGCGCGCGGCGTATTCATCCTTCAGGTGGCGCTTGAGCAGCTTGCCGGACGGCAGGCGCGGGAGATGGTCGCTGAAGTCGATGTGGCGGGGCAACTTGTAACGGGCCAGGTGTCGTGCCGCGAACTGGCGAATCTCCTCTGCCAGTTCCGCGGATCCAGCTACGCCCTTGATCAGTTCGATCACGGCCTGTACGGCTTCGCCCCAGTCCGCATCGGGCACGCCGAACACCGCGACATCCGCAACCTTGGGGTGGTTGACGAGCACGGCCTCGATCTCGGCAGGATAGATGTTGGCGCCCCCCGACAGGATGAGGTCGGTGCGCCGGTCGCTGATGAACAGCCAGCCTTCTTCGGTGAGGTGGCCCAGGTCGCCGGCGGTGATCATGCCGTCGCGCTTGACCGAGCGGGTCTTGTCCGGGTCCTTGTGGTACTGGAAGTCGCCGAGGCCAGCAGTCATGTAGATGGTGCCGATCTCGCCGGCTGGCAGTTCCCGGCCCTCGTCGTCCAGGATCCGGACTTGGACGCCGGGCCAGGCACGACCGACCGTGCCAGGGTGGGCCAGCCACTCCCTGGGCTTGACGAGCGTGCCACCGCCTTCGGTTGCGCCGTAGTACTCGTAGATCACGGGACCCCACCAGTCCAGCATCTGCCGCTTGATCTCGACAGGGCAGGGGGCGGCTGCATGGATGACGTTGCGCAGGCTGGACAGATCATAGCGATTGCGGATCGTTTCGGGCAGGCGCAGCAGCCGCACGAACATGGTGGGCACCATGTGGGTGGCGGTGACGCGGTAGCGCTCGATGCACTGCAGGGCGTTTTCAGCATCCCATTTGTCCATCAGGACCAGCGTCTGTCCCATGTGCAGGGCGCCGGTGCTGAAACCGGCCGGTGCGGAGTGATACAGCGGCCCTTGGCAGAGGTGGACGCCCGCGCCGGGTTTGACGTCGAACAGGAAGAACAGCATTTGGCCCAGTTGAGCGGCCTGCTCGGGCTTGCCCTCGGGCAGGGGGCGCAGCACGCCCTTGGGTTTGCCGGTGGTGCCGCCGGTGTAGAGCATCAGCGTGCCGGCGCTGCGTTCATCCGGTGGTGTCTCGGGCTGTCCGGCCAGCAGGCTTTCGTAGGGGCTGAAACCGGGAATGTCACCCACGGCGTAGCACTGGTTTTCAGCGAGGCTGGCTTCCCGGGCTGCCTGCAGCGCCGTCGCGGCGTAGTGCACGTCGGCGATGAGCACACGGGCATCGCAGTTCTCGACGATGTAGGCGGCCTCCTCACCGGTGAGATGCCAATTGATGGGCGTGACATACAGGCCGATCTGGGTGGCGGCCAGGTAGCTCTCGATCCATTCCAGCCCATTGGGCAGGAGCAGCGCCACATGATCGCCACGACGCAGTCCCAGAGCCTGCAAGGCATGCGAGATCCGGTTCACCCGTGCGCCCAGTTCGCCGAAGGTCAAGGCCAGTCCATCCGGCATGACGAGTGCCGGGCGGGCGGGATCATGCTCGGCCCACTGCCAAAAGGAATTCGCTTGCATGGTGTTCCCGCTCCCGGTGTGGATGGTTTTCCCTTCCAGGGGATTAGCTCACGCCGGGCGATACTTCAAGGCGCTTTGTGTGCCGATGATCCGGATCTGCGTCGCGTGGAAAAATCAGCGGGGAAGGGTTGCAAAAGAGCCCGCCCGGCGGAGCGCCGGGCGGGAAAGAGGGGGAAAGGCATCGTTCAGGGTTGGCGGACAGGACGGAAGCCGGTGATCATGAGGACATCGTCGGTGTCATAGCCGTCCACATCCATGCTGCCATCCGCCGGGTCATCGCTGTGCTGGATGGAGACGTAGGCCGTACGGCCGTCACCGCTGAAGAGGAAACCGGTGGGCTCGGCCGAACTGTCCACCACGGAGAGCATTTTCACGCAGCCGTCGGTTTTGATATCCCGATCCGCACCGTCCGGCAGGCAGGCCCAGATGTCGCCGTGGGAATTGTCCTCGATGACATAGGTATTGCGTGTGCCGGGCTGGAAGGCGAGGTTGTCAGGCTGGTTGAAGTCGGTATCGCCTTCCACGAAGCGATTGACCGTCACGGTGCGCGTATTGTTGGCCGTGAGCGGCGCACGATCGACACCGCACATCACCTCGCCATAGTTCTCGGCGGCGGCGTTGCCGGTGTTGGTCCAGCAGAAGCGCACGCCTTCCCCGGTATAGGCGGGATCGTCGTGAAGGTCCTCAGGCCGGTAGTAGCCGGTGGCCCCAGCATTGTAGGCATCCACCCGGGCATTGGCGGCGGTCACGCCCACCCAGGCGCTCTGGCCGATCTCGCAGCCTTGGCCGAACTGTTGTTTATTGTCCACGCAGGAAACCTGCAGGGCATAGACGTTTCCGGCAAGCAAGGGGGACTGGTTCAGGTTGCTGATCGTCTGGCCGGTCGCGGGGGCGTTCGGAACGAACTTGAACAGCGCGCCGCCGTCGGTGTCGTTGGGCGTGCCAGGGCGCAGTTCATCGCCCCCGAAAACAACACCTTGCGAGGTAACGGCCAAACCTTCCCAGGCCATTTTCGGCAGGGCGCTGCGCAGGGCCAGCTTGTTGGTGGTGTCCGTCATGTCGGCGCCGGTCGAATCGAACAGATTGGACGTGCCGCGGGTGGTCAGGCTGAGATTGGTGAGGGTCAGTGGGTTGAGGATCTCGTAGAGCTGGCCATCGTCTTGCTCCTCGCTCACCACGATCGTGCCCCATGGGGTACGGCGGATGCCGTCGCAGCGGCTCATGCCGCGCAGCATGGTTTCCACCACGCCATCCGAGAGGCGGATGCGCTGCACCGAAGGATTTAATTTATCGGTGGTGCCATTGGGGAACTTGCCGAGTGACTCACGCGCACCTTCCACACAGGTAATCAGATGGCTAGGTTGGGTATCGGTGGGCCAGAACGCCATCATGTCGGTATTTTGCGCGGTATTGCGGGTGAGATAGCTCACCTTCAGCCCCTGCGCCACCAGCACCTGGGCACTGGCGGGCTGGCCGGGCGCGCGGGCATAGCCGGATGGTGGGGTGGCCGAGGCGGAAATGGGTTTGGTGAAGCCGAACAGGCGGCTGCTGCCGGATTCCAGTTGCTTCTGCATCAATTCGCCAAAATCGGCGGCCAGGACCGGCCCGGAGGCCAGGATCCCGAAGCCGAGGGCTACCAGGGTCAAGTTGCAACGACGCATGAGGCATCCTCCTGAGTAAGAGCGGGGTGGGACGCGGACAGTCTGGTCCCGGCTTGGCGATGAAATGGTGAAGTTCCGGTGTCAGCAAAATGACAAGGAATTCAAGGTGGGGCGCCGTGTCCCAGGCCGGCAGCGGGTTGCCCTGCACCCGATGTGCCATCGCGGGTTCTCTGGGCGCGGACACTGCGGGCGATAGTCAGGCGCCAGCGCGTCTCAGGAAGAGGCATGACCTGCCCAAGGAGCTGGTTGGCCCGCTCTTGGCTCGGGATCTCCGCCTGATGGCAGGTTGCAGAGGCGACGTGCGGCGGGGTGCTGGGTATCATAGGCACTGATTGTCGCGGCAGTGGATGTCAGGACTGCGTCAAGGCCCGCATCACCCTCTTCCAGGTGTAACCCCATGAAATACGCCGTCATTCCCGTGACCCCCTTTGCCCAGAACTGCACCATCATCATGTGCGAGCAGACCCGTGAGGCGGCGGTGGTCGATCCCGGCGGGGAGGTGGCACGGATCCGCGCCATCCTGGCCAAGCACGAACTCACCCTGACCCGCATTCTGGTGACCCACGGCCATCTCGACCATGCCGGTGGCGTGGCGGAGTTGGCCGAAGCCACGGGCGTGCTGGTGGAAGGCCCCCACAAGGCGGATGATTTCTGGATCAAGATGATCCCCCAGCAGAGCCAGATGATGGGTTTTGGCGGTCGCAGCTTTATCCCCGACCGCTGGCTGGAGGAGGGCGACACCGTGACCGTCGGGCGGCATACCCTGCAGGTGTTGCATTGTCCCGGTCACACGCCGGGGCATGTGGTGTTCTTCGAGCCCGAGGCCGGCTTTGCCCAGGTTGGCGATGTCTTGTTTGCCGGTTCCATCGGCCGCACCGACTTTCCCGGTGGCGATCACGAGACGCTGATCCGCAGCATCCGCGAGAAGCTGTTCCCCCTTGGCGACCATGTGCGCTTCGTGCCCGGACACGGCTCCACGTCCACGTTTGGCCAGGAGCGGCGCACCAATCCCTTCGTCTCGGGCCAGTACGGCTGAATCATGGCGGGCGCGGGCGTGCTCATGGCGCAGGAATCCCTCTCCTGGCGCACGGTGGGGCGGGGATTGTGGGACATCACGGCGGCGGTGCAGGCGGTGGTGGACCGCTCCGGCGTCACCACCGGCCTGTGCCATGGCTTCCTGCGCCATACCAGCGCTTCGCTGATTCTGTGCGAGAACGCCGATCCCACTGTGCGCACCGATCTGGAAGCCTTTGCCGCACGTTTCGCCCCCGACGGCGATCCCCGCTACCACCATCACCTGGAAGGACCGGACGACATGCCGGCCCATCTACGCGCCGTATTCACCCACGTCGAAGTCACGATTCCCGTGCGGCACGCCCGTTGCGCACTGGGGACCTGGCAGGGCATTTTCCTGTGGGAGCACCGGCTGGACGGTCAGGCGCGAGAAGTGCTGGTTACGGTGTGGGGGACGTGAAGGTGGATGTTGGGGCGCCGTAACGGACGCTGTCCGGACTGATCGTGCCGCCTGAAATGATGAAGCGCATGGCCTCGTCCACCGTCCAGTCCGTGGCGGTCAGCCGGTCGGTCGGGACGATTTGCACATAGCCGGAAGTGGGATTGGGCGTCGTGGGCACGTATACCGCCGCCAGTTCCTGGCCAGAGCCCGCATCCTTGAGGATTTTGGTGACAAACCCGACGGCGCGCATGTGGGGGCCGGGAAACTCGATCAGCACCACGCGCTGGGGCTGGTCGGGATGGCTCTCCAGGGAGCGCAGCAACTGCCGGACCCCGCCGTAGATGGTCTGGACCAAGGGGATGCGGTGCAGGACCCCATCCATCAGCGCGATCACGCGCCGGCCGATGACAAAGCTGGTCAGAAGGCCCAGCAGATAGAGCGCGAGCAGCGTCAGCAGCGCGGCGATCAGAGACTGGGCACCGGGCAGCAGCAACAATCCGACCAGCGGATCGGTCGGTCCATTCAGCCGGCCCGCGAGCGTGCGCACAGCCGGCATGCTGACGGCGGTCAGTTGGTCGAAAATGAAGGCCAGCACCCACCAGGTAATCCAGAGCGGGATGATGGTGATCATCCCGGTGACCAGATAGCGTTGGGGATGCCATTTGTTATTGCGCCAGTTCATTTTGGACTCCTGCATCTGAACGAGGGATCAATTTCATGCCCACGCCGCCGCCCTGGTCTCCCCATGCCCGGCGCCGGCCGGTCCCCGGATCGCGGCGGCGCCCGGCGGGGCGGGCGCGGCGGGCGCTGTGGGCCGGCCTGTGCGCGCTGCTGGGGCTCACCGTACTCCCCATCGGCGCGCTGCGCTGGCTCCCGCCACCCACCAGCGCCTTCATGCTCCAGCAAGGGATCGGCAATCTGGTGACGGGTGAATGGATCTGGCCTGACTACCAATGGGTGCCCAGGACGCGGATCTCTGCCTCTGTTGCCCTGGCTGTGGTTGCCGCCGAAGACCAGCGTTTTCCCGCCCATTTTGGCCTCGATTTGGAGGCCATCCGCCATGCCGCGGATCACAATGCCCGCGGGGGAGCCGTGCGCGGGGCCAGCACCCTGACCCAGCAAACGGCCAAGAACCTGTTCCTGTGGCCCGGGCGCAGTTGGGTACGCAAGGGGCTGGAGGCCTGGCTGGCGCTGTGGATGGAGCTGCTGTTGCCCAAGAGCCGCATTCTGGAACTGTATCTGAACCTGGCCCAGTTCGGAGCCAACGTCTATGGCGTCGAGGCGGCCAGCCAGCGCTACTTCGGCATTCCCGCCGCCCGTCTCGATCCGGCCCAGGCGGCGCTGCTGGCGGCCGTTCTGCCCAATCCCGTGCGTTACCGGATCGATGCGCCATCGACGTATGTGCGCGGCCGTCAGGCCTGGATTCTGGGGCAGATGCGCCAGCTGGGGCCGGGTTATCTCTCAGCCCTCTGAAGCTTACCTTCCAATCCTGTGTGTGCTAGCTTGAATCAATTCAATTTGATCGACAGGGCCAGGACGGCCCGTGGTGGACATCTCGATGCGCGACGGACAGGCCAGTTACACCTCCCGCTTTGTGTTGTTTTTACGGGCGCTGATGACCAACAGCCCCGAGACCCATATTTTCCATGACCCTGTGGCCGAGCGCCTGTTGAGCCCGCTGGGGCGCCGACTGGCGCATCGGCGGTGGGTTTATCGCCTGATGGCGCGGGGTTTTCGTCGCCAGCCGCAACAGATGGGCTTCATGGCCACAATATTGCTGCGGGCGCGGTTTGGCGAGGAGGAGCTGGCGCGCGCCATGGACACCCAGGGCGTGCGGCAATACGTGATTCTGGGAGCGGGTTGGGACACGTTTGCCTGGCGCCGTCCCGATCTCATGGATCGTTTGACTGTGTTTGAGCTTGATCACCCGGCGACCCAGCAGGCCAAGCGGGATCGGCTGGCCAGGGAAGGCTTCCCGGCGCCGGACAATCTGGTGTTCGTGCCCATCGATTTCACCACCCAATCCCTCGGCGTGCGTCTGCAAGAATGCGGTTTCGATCCCGCGCTGCCCACCTTCGTTAACTGGATGGGGGTGACGTATTACCTGCCCAAAGCAGTGGTGGAAGGGGTGTTTCGGGAATTGCACACGCTGTGCGCCGGCGGGGTCAGTGTGGCCTTCGATTATGCGGATGCCGGCCTGCGGGCCTATGTGGATAGCCGGTCCGCATCGTTTCAGTCGCGCTGGCGCCGCCGCCTCATGGAGCGCGTGCTGCGCCAGGTTGGCGAGCCGTTCAGAAGTCTGCTGGACGCGAAAACCTTGCCCGCCTGGTGTGCAGCGCTGGGCTATGAGTTGAAACAAAACCTGTCCAGCAAGCAGTTGCGCGACTATCTGCCGCCTGAGCAAATGGGGCCTTTTGTGCCGCGCGGACTGGTCTACCTCGCCTTGGCGCACAGCCAAGCCCATGTCGCTTGAGGGGCGGCAAAACGGGGTGAATTTGCAGGAGCTTACAGGCTCGGGATGACACAACAAGGCCAGGACGGCCGAATCAGGAGCAAGGATGCGCGACGGACAAGCCAGTTTCACTTCACGCATGGTGATGTTTTTTCGAGCCTTGGCGGCTCACGATCCCACAATCGGGATTTTCAACGATTCACTGGCAGAACAGTTGCTGAACGCTCGCGGACAGCGGATCGTCCGGCGACCGCGCACCTATCGTTTCATGGCGCGCCTGTTCCGCCGCCGCCCGCGGCTCAAGGGAGCCTTCGCTTCCTTGCTGTTGCGGGCGCGGTTTGCCGAGGATGAACTGGCCCGGGGCATGGAGGCGGGAGGGGTGCGCCAGTATGTGATCCTGGGTGCGGGCTGGGATACCTTTGCCTGGCGCCGTCCCGAACTCATGGCGCGATTGCGGGTGTTCGAGCTGGATTACCCCGCCACCCAGGCCGCGAAATGTGACCGACTTACCGAGCGGGGCTTCACGACGCCCGCGAATCTGGTGTTTGTACCCATCGATTTCACAACTCAGTCGCTCTCCACGCGCTTGCAGGAATCCGGCTTCGATCCCGCGCTGCCCACCTTCGTCAACTGGATGGGGGTGACCTATTATCTGCCCCTGCCGGTGGTGGAGGGGGTGTTCCGGGAGTTGCGCGCCCTGTGTGCGGGCGGGGTTGCGGTGGCCTTTGATTACATGGATGCGCAGGTGCGTGAGCTGATCGCGCGTCAGCCCAAGACCTTGTTGCGGCGTTTGCGTCGCCGCATCGGCTTGCGCATCTGGCGGCGTATCGGGGAACCGTTTCATACCCTGCTTGACGCGAGCCAGTTGCCCGATTGGTTGCGCACACTGGGTTATGAATTGCGAAAAAATCTGACCCGGGAAACCAAGCGCGACTATCTTTCACCCGAGGAAATGGGCAGCTATGTGCCGGACGGATGGATGAATATCGCGCTGGCACACAGCCTACCCCGTGAGGCGTGATCCTGATCAGGGCGGACCCTTGGCATTCCCGGATCAGGTCGCTAAGATGACCCCATTGACCTTCCGACTGTTCAGGAAGAGGGCAAGGATGCTTCACACACAAATTGACGAGGGAGACACCATGCGTTGGACCAAGCCTGCTTTTGAAGATCTGCGGTTGGGTTTTGAAGTGACCATGTATATTTTCAACCGCTGATTTTGATCAAGTCTGTGACAGGGCCCGGCCGAACCGCCGGGCCTTGTCGTTTCCGAAAGGCGTGATGGGCGGCAGCGGAGAGCCTCATGCGGATTCATGTCTTGGGTGCGGGTGCCGGGGGGGGATTCCCGCAATGGAATTGCCATTGCCGCTATTGCGCAGGTCTGCGCGCCGGTGAGATCGCTGCGCGGCCGCGCACCCAGTCGTCCATCACCGTCAGCGCCGATGGCGAGCGCTGGGTGCTGATCAATGCCTCCCCGGACATACGCGCCCAGATCGAAGCCTTCCCGCCGCTGCGGCCGGGCCGGGCGGTGCGCGATACCGGCATTGCGGCGGTGCTGCTGGTGGACAGCCAGATCGACCACGCCACCGGCTTGCTGACCTTACGGGAAGGCCCGCGTCTTGCGCTCTACACCACGGCGCCGGTGCAGCAGGATCTTTCCACCGGTTTTCCCGTGATCCCCATGTTGTCCCACTACTGCGGCGTGGATTGGCACCCCATCGTGGCGGATGGTTCGGTCTTTGGCGTATCCGAGGCACCGGGA
>Ga0209851_1000087_pt1 | contig 31757 bp, 34 predicted proteins | sample GWRWT4_14Oct14_FD_187195 | JGI IMG/M metagenome (GOLD analysis project Ga0209851, IMG submission 187195) | Sand microcosm microbial communities from a hyporheic zone in Columbia River, Washington, USA - GW-RW T4_14-Oct-14 (SPAdes) (version 2) | ecosystem: Engineered > Artificial ecosystem > Sand... | reverse complement strand
CAATGCACAGCTGAGTGAAGAGGCGCTTGTCGCGATCCGCGAAGCAACCAATAAAGGATGGGCGCTGGGCAATGATCGATTCAAGGAAGAAGTTGCATTGGCGGTGAAGAGGCGGGCTGCACCGTTACCGAGGGGGAGACCAAGGAAAGACAGAAATGGAGTCTGACCCCAATAATCGGACCCCAATAATCGCCAATAATCATAATCGAGACCCCAATAATCGCCAATAATCGACCCCAATTATCTCACAAAAGGCTCCACGGGGTTTTTTTTAAGAAGTCTGACACCTTTTATATGCAACAGGTAGTTTGTCCGTTTAGAACAATCGTGATAGGTTGCGCCTATGGTGACCGTAACCTTCGACACCCTCAAATTTGTAGAGAAACTGCGCGCCGCAGGCGTGCCCGAAGCGCAAGCCAAGGTGCAGGCGGAGGTGCTTGTCTTTGCGCTTGACGAGGTCATGGACCAGCAGTTGGCGACCAAGGTGGATATTACGCGGCTGGAGCGCGAGCTTAAGACAGATATTGCCCGTTTGGAGCGGGAGCTAAAGGCCGAAATTATCCCCATGCAGCGTGACCTTTTCGTCCTCAAATGGATGATGGGCATGATGATCGGCGGGATTACGGCGCTTGTCCTCAAGGCGTTTTTTCCGGTCTGACCCCTCGCGCGGGGGTTTTCTCCTGCGCCAATTGACGCGGCTTTGCTGTGGCGCTACACCCGCACTATGATCACGCCGCCAGACCCTATCGAACTATCGCTTGAACTGATTCGCCGCCCCAGCATAACGCCGGTGGATGCGGGCGCGCTTGGCGTGCTGCACACCGCGCTGGCGCGGCTGGGCTTTCACTGCACAAGGCTGCCCTTTGCCGAGGCAGGCACGCCCGATGTCGATAATCTCTATGCCCGTTATGGCGATGGCGCGCCGCATTTCTGTTTTGCGGGCCATATGGATGTGGTGCCGCCCGGCGACGCGGCCGCCTGGGCCTCGGACCCGTTCGATCCGCTTATCGCGGACGGCGTTCTCTACGGCCGCGGCGCGGCGGATATGAAATGCGCCATTGCGGCCTTTGTGGCGGCGGCCGGGCGGGTCATCCGCGCCCAGGGCCGCACGCTGCCGGGCGCGATCAGCCTGCTGATCACCGGCGATGAGGAAGGCCCGGCCATTAACGGCACCGTCAAGATGCTGGAATGGCTGCGCGCCAATGGGCAAAGGATAGATCATTGTCTGGTCGGCGAACCCACCAGCGCGGCGCGGCTCGGCGATATGATCAAGATCGGGCGGCGCGGCAGCCTGAATGTGACGCTGCGCTTTCTTGGCACCCAGGGCCATGTGGCCTATCCGCATCAGGCCGATAATCCCATCCCGCGCCTGCTGGAGGTGTTGCGCCGCTTGCACGAACATGTGCTGGATGGCGGCAATGAACATTTCCAGCCCTCCAATCTGGAAGTCACCAGTATTGATGTGGGCAATCCGGCCACCAATGTCATTCCGGGGCAGATTATGGCGCGGTTCAATATCCGTTTTAACGATCTGCATACGTCAAAATCGCTGATCGCCTGGATAAGGCAGGAATGCGAAACCGTCACAGCCCGGCTGGGCGGCGATTACCGTCTGGATGTCAGCGTCACTGGCGAAAGTTTTATCACCCCGCCGGGGCCGTTCAGCGCGCTGGTGGCGGGCGCGATCGCCCAGGTAACGGGAACGGCGCCGGAATTGTCCACCACCGGCGGCACGTCGGATGCGCGCTTTATCAAGGATCATTGCCCGGTGGTGGAATTTGGCCTGGTGGGCCAGACCCAGCACAAGGCCAACGAACATACCGCCATCGCCGATGTGCATCATCTGGCGGATATTTACGCCGAAATCCTGCGCCGCTATTTCGCCGGGGAAATGGGCCGGGCATGAGCGATTCGCGGCCCATCGGCGTATTTGATTCGGGCATTGGCGGGCTGACGGTGCTGCGTGCGCTGCGCGCCCGGCTGCCGGATGAAAATTTTCTCTATCTCGGCGATACCGCGCGCCTGCCCTATGGCACCAAAAGTGCGGCGACGGTGACGGCCTATGCCTTGCAGGCCTCGCAATTACTGCTAAAGCGTGGCGTCAAGCTGGTGGTGATCGCGTGCAATACGGCGTCTTCCGTGGCGCTGCAGCCGCTGCGACAGGGGCTCGACCCGGTGCCGTTGATAGGCGTGGTGGAACCCGGCAGCCGCGCCGGCGCCGCCGTCTGCCGCAACAATCATATTGCGGTCATTGCCACCGAGGGCACCGTGCGCGGCGGCGCCTATCAGCGGGCCCTGCACGCGCTCCGCCCGGAACTGAAAGTCAGCCAGATTGCCTGCACCTTATTCGTGGCGCTGGCCGAGGAAGGCTGGACCGATGGCCCCATCGTGCAGGGCGCAGCGCAGCGCTATCTTGATCCGCTGTTCGCGGGCGGGCGTGACAGGCCGGATACTCTGGTATTGGGCTGTACGCATTTTCCGGTACTGGCGGGCGCCCTGAGCCATTTGCTCGGGCCGGGCGTGCGTCTGGTGGACAGCGCCCAGACCACCGCCGACGCCGTAGCCAGCACGCTTGGCGCACAGGGCCAGTTGCTGGCTGGCACAGGCGGCGGGCAGGTGCAGTTTCTGGTCACCGATTCGCCCGAACGATTCGCCCGTGTCGGCCCGATTTTCTTCGGCGCGCCCATCGCACCCGGCAGGGTCGAAACGATCGATCTTTGATGCATTCGGTATGCGTTTGGGTTTGTTCAAAATCCATCTACATCGTCATCGCTTCGCCTTCGGTTTACAGTGAGCAGGAGAAGGTGTGATTCGATCTAATGTCATACCCAATCTAGACCATTTTGCGATCACATTGAGGTACTCCCATCTCTCCACTTGTCACCCCGGATTTATTCCGGGGTCCAGAGCCACAAGGAAAAGCCTGAGTTTGGGACCCTGGACCCCGCACCAAGTGCGGGGTGACACCAAGGTTAGGCGATTCAGTCAGGTAACAAACTGCTTTAGGCTGCGGATCTCAGATTATCGACGATGTGTCCTACGGTTTCCCTGAGCTTTTCCGATTGGCTGAACAGAACCTCGCCCAAAGAGCTGACGCGTGAGACGGAAGCCCCGGTCTCGGCTGCCTTGAGTGTAACACTATCCACATTTGAAGCTGCCTTCTGGGTTCCGCTTGCCGCCTGCTGAATATTAAGGGAAATTTCTTTGGTTGCGTGGTTCTGCTGGTGCACGGCTTCGCGTACGCTGTGAGACACTTTGCTGACATTTTGCAATGCCTCAACAATCAGCTTCGCGGCGGATACCGTTTGGCTGGTGACGATGCGCATATCGTTAATCTGTATGGAAATTTCTTCTGTCGCCCTGGCCGTTTGTGTGGCCAGCGTCTTGACCTCATTGGCGACAACGGCAAAACCCTTTCCGGCCTCGCCGGCACGCGCCGCCTCGATCGTGGCGTTCAGCGCCAGAAGATTGGTCTGGCTCGCGATATCGTTGATGAGCGACACGACATTGCCTATGCGATCCGCAGTTGCGGCCAGATTGTTTACGGTCGCCGCCGTATCGTCCGCATGTTTAACGGCGTTTCCTGTGGCTTCGCCGGAATAGCCGACCTGACGGCTGATTTCTTCTATCGCAGCCAGTAATTTCCCGGACGCATCGGCCACGCGTGAAATATGATTGGTTGCTTCTTTGGTTGAACTGCTTGCCGTACTTGCCTGCTCCGCGGTGTCCGTAGCAATATTCTCCATCAATTCGGCTTCCGTGCGCATTTTCAAGACAGCCTCTGCCAGTGTGACGGAAACCCCTATGACAGTTTCTTCCAGCTGCTCCGCAAGCCCGGACATGGTGCGCCTGCGCTGCTGTTCGTTTTCATCCCGCAGACGGGCCTGCTCCTCCTGCATCTGGGCGATGCGTGAAATATTGTCCCTGAATATGCCTAATGAAGTGACGATAGCGCCCAGCTCATCGCCGCGCGCAAGCGCATTGATGCCGGCGCTCTCAATCACTTCGCCTTTGGCAAGGGCAAGCGTCACCCCGGCAATTTGACCGATCGACCTGCTCGTCCCTGCTGCAACCAGCATTGCCACCAATGTGCTCAGCACAATGCCCGCCAGCGACAGCCCCAGCAATATCATGTTCGCATTTCTGGCCGTTTCCGCGCCAGCGCTGGCCTCATTTCCGGAACCCAGAACAATTTCCCCGATCAGCCGGTCAATAAGCATGGGCAGGTTTTTGAATTTTTCGTCAAACTGCGCCAGAAGCACTATGGCGCCGCTATAATCTTTTTCTACCATCAAGGATATTTCATCGATTCCCGCTTTGAATGATTTCACCTCCGCTTTCACCGCGTTTATCTGAGCGGCTTTATTCTCATTCTGTAATTTGTACGCTTCCAGAATTGTAAACTGTTCTTCCAGACGGCTGGATATCAGCATAACATCAACCGCTGCCTCGGCCGTTTTGCTGGCATTTTCCGGCTGGAGCACCAGAATGTGAAACAGGGCGCTGCTCGCGTCGCGCATAGCCGAGGAGACGCCCATCAATTCAACCGCACCCGGAAAATCTTTTTTTGCTATCCTGTGAGTGAGCTCCAGCTGCCCGGTCAGCGAGGCACGCGAAAATAATGCAATGGCGCAGATGACAAGTATCGCCACGCCTGAAGGGAGTCCGATCTTGAGATAAAACGGCCAATTCGAAATCGATAAACGCTTTATCATATTGAACATCTGGATCCCCAATTTCCATTTCAAGATTCATGCGATAGCAGTGGCAAAATAAAATGAAATGATTAAGCGCCGATTGAGGATTTCTGGTGCGCCTCACTTGGCGGGAATCTCTGCCGCTGCTTTTTTCGCGGAATTCAGCGAAAAAATCTGCCAAGACATTTTTTGTAATCGTATTGTAAAAAAAATTTCATAAAACGAAATTTCGCGAAAATATGACTTCTTTCAGTACACTGAAAAATGCGGGCAAGGATGCGCAAACGCCATTACTGGCGCGCCCATCGCACCCGGCAGGGTCTAAAAACCGCGATTAAAGCGGATAGTCCACGCGCATCAGGCAGAGGCCGTGCGGCGGGGCGACGGGGCCGCAGGCGGCGCGGTCTTTTGCAGCTAATATCTGCGCCATATGGCTGGGGGGCCAGGCGCCTTCGCCGACACGTTTCAGGCTGCCGGTGATGGACCGGATCTGATGGTGCAGAAAGGATCGGGCTTCGGCCTCAATCACGATGCTATCGCCCGCGCGTTTCACCTGTAACAGATCGAGGGTGCGTAACGGCGATCTGGCCTGGCATTGCGCGGCGCGGAAGGTGGTAAAATCATGCTTGCCGGTCAGATGCTGCGCCGCCTCCTGCATGGCGCCGGCATCCAGCCTGTGCGGCACATGCCAGACCTGGCTGCGGGCCAGTGCCGGCGGGGCACGCCGGTTCAGTATTTCATAGCGATAGGCGCGTTTGATGGCGTCAAAGCGCGCATGAAAATCCAAGGCGGCATGTTGCACCTGTAATATGCTGACCGGGGCGGGGCGCAAATGCGCGTTCAGCGCATCGCGCAGCCTGTCCGGTGATGCGGGCTTTGTCAGATCACAATGCGCCACCTGGCCCATTGCATGTACGCCCGCATCGGTGCGCCCGGCCGCATGCACTGTGACCTGCTCGCCGCAAAAGCGGAATATCGCCGCTTCGATTGCACCTTGTACGGAGGGTCCATTGTTCTGGCGCTGCCAGCCGGCAAAGGGCCCGCCATCATATTCGATCAATAATTTATAGCGCTCAGTCAAGCAGTAAACCCGCCGGCAGGGCAAAGCCGCGCAGAAACGATGCCGCGTCAGACGGCGCCTTGCCCTCACGCTGCACCTGCAAAATGCGCAGCGCGCCCGCACCGCAGGCAATGGTAAGCTGGTCATCCAGCACCGTGCCCGCCGGACCCGCGCCCGCCACCGGCGATGCGCGCAATATCTTGATGCGAATATCCCCGCCATTTTGCGGCGCGCTGAACCAGGCGCCCGGCGCGGGCGTCAGTCCGCGTATATGGCAATCCAGTTGCCGCGCCGTGCGCCGCCAGTCAATGCGCGCTTCATCCTTGCTGATCTTGGCGGCATAGGTGACGCCGCTTTCGGGTTGCGCGCGCGGCCTCAGCGAACCCGCTGCAATCGCATCAAGCGCCTGCACCATCAGGTCTGCACCCAATTGGCTCAGCCGCATATGCAGCAGACCGGACGTATCTTCGGGGCCGATGGCGCAGCGCGCCGATAACAGCATTGGCCCGGTGTCCAGCCCAGCATCCATCTGCATAATGGTCACGCCGGTTTCAGCATCGCCAGCCATGATGGCGCGCTGAATGGGGGCCGCCCCCCGCCAGCGCGGCAATAGCGAGGCATGCACATTAAAACAGCCAAGCCGCGGGGCCTGCAAAATCGCCACCGGCAAAATCAGGCCGTAAGCCACGACAACAGCCCCATCCAGATCAAGCGCGCGAAAGGCATCCTGCGCGTCCGCGCCATTCAGGCGCGCGGGCGTGCGCACCTCGCAGCCCCGGGATTCTGCAAACAGATGTACGGGGGATTTGGTTTCTTTCATGCCGCGCCCGCTGGCGCGTGGCGGCTGGGAATAGACGGCAGCGATCTGGTGCCCCGCTGTCAGCAGCGCTTTCAGGCAGGGTACGGAAAATTCCGGGGTTCCCATAAAGGCTAAACGCATGGATGGAACTTTCAGTTAAAAAGGCAGACGCGCCTAAGCGCCGGCGGCCTGACGGCGGGCTTTCTGCAGCTTGCGCAAAATCGCATCGCGTTTCAGGCGCGACAGATGATCAACGAACAGCACCCCTTCCAGATGGTCAATCTCATGCTGGATGCAGACGGCAAACAGATCCTGCGCCAGTTCCTCGCGGGCTTTGCCATGATAATCCAGATAACGCAGCCTGACCGAAGCGGGCCGTTCCACATCATCGAAAAATTCCGGGAACGACAGGCAGCCTTCTGAAAAAACCGTTACTTCCTCTGCGCGCCAGATGATTTCCGGATTGATGAAAAAGCGCGGCTGCGCAGCTTCGCCATCCCGGGCCAGATCCATTACGATAATGCGTTTGGGGACATTGACCTGAATCGCCGCCAGTCCGATGCCGGGCGCCGCATACATGGTTTCCAGCATATCATCCATCAGCGCGCGCACGCCATCATCCACCGTCTCAACCGGTTTCGAGACCGTTTTCAGGCGCGCATCGGGGGCGATCACTATGGGTAAAAGTGCCATGACAGGCATGACATATGGCCTAAGCGGCGGATCGTCAAGGCGGCAGGTATATCAATCAGCTTCTTCGCTGCCGGATATTTCGGTAACGGATGGCACCCCCAAAAGCACCTGTGCCTGCATTTGCTCTGGTTCCGCGACCAGCCTCAAGGAACGGGCGACGGCGCGATGACGGACATTAACGTCATCCACAGTCTTGGCGGCTTCTTCAAGCTTCTTTTTGACCCTGTCGAGAACATCGCTATATTTGTTAAACTCGGTCTTTACCTTTCCAAGAATTTCCCAGACCTCACTCGACCGGCGCTGCACCGCAAGGGTCCGAAATCCCATCTGGAGCGCGTTCAGAAGGGCATTAAGTGTGGTAGGCCCTGCGATAACAACACGGGACTCATTCTGAATCTGTTCCGCCAGCCCCGGCCGCCGTAAAATCTCGGCGTATAGCCCTTCGGTTGGCAAAAACAAAAATGCGAAATCAGTTGTATGCGGCGGATTGAGATATTTGTCGCGAATATCTTTTGCCGCTTTTTTGATCCTGATATCCAGGGCCTTTGCCGCCATCTCAACGGCTTCCGCATCACCGCGCTCCGAAGCCTCTACAAGCCGCTCATAATCTTCTCTCGGGAATTTGGCGTCGATCGGCAGCAAAACTTCCTGATCATTGGGGCCCTGACCGGGAAGCCGGATAGCAAACTCCACCCGCTCGGCAGAGCCGGGGCGAGTCGCATAATTGGTGTGATATTGTTCAGGAGAAAACACCTGGGCCAGAAGGTTGGCAAGCTGTGTCTCCCCCCAGGTGCCCCGCACTTTTACGTTGGTAAGAACTTTTTTCAGATCCCCTACGCCTGTGGCAAGGGTCTGCATTTCCCCCAGACCTTTGTGAACGGCCTCAAGACGCTCACTGACTAGTTGAAAGGATTCTCCCAGACGTTTTTCTAGTGTGCCCTGTAGCTTTTCATCGACAGTGACACGCATTTGTTCGAGCTTTTCGGTGTTTTCATTGCGGAGCTTCTCCAGAGCCTGAAAGTTTGTTTCACTTAATGCCGTCAAACGATTCTCTATGGTGTTTCGATTTGCCTCAAGCCGCGTTTCCAGCATGTTAGTCATGCCGGTTAGCTTGACACCAACATCATCCAATCTTTCTTTTTGAGCCTTGGACAGTTCGTTTGATGATTCACGCAGTTCCAGACTGGCTTTGTTAAGTGCGGTTACAATTTCGCCGCGAATGGCCGTCATGGCCTGCGACATTTCAGTGCGTGAATCGGTCAGAGCCTTAGTCACTTCACCGCGCAGCAGGCGGCCACGTTCATCGGCTCCGCTTCGGGCCTGCTCTCCATCTTCACGAACCACGCGATCCAGCCGCTCGACATCGCCCTTGATCGCCTGTAGCCGCTCCAAGACCGGGTTCAAGTCGGCAGCTTCACCAGCAGCCTTAGGCCAAAATGCAATGCGAACTGTGAGTGCCAGGTTAACTGCTAAAACAACAAGTGCAGATAGAAGAATCATTTCCATGATTATGTATCTCGTTCTTCCAGACAGGAGGTTGAAGCGGCAGTTTGAGCCAGCACTGCGAATCAGATTATAGCCTGTATTGGCCTATGTTTTGGTTATCTTGAATCCCTTAATCCACATTGTTATTGCCCGCCCCGTCCGGGCAATCCAGCGCCATACTGCCTATCGGCAGTGTGACGGCGCGCACATTGCTGGCGGATTAACCAGTTTCCTTAAAAAATTGCTAACTCCGCTGTGATATTCATCGCAGGCATAATGGCCCGCAAGCCCTTAACTATGCTCAAGCCCCCGATGGTTTTGCAGAGGAACAGGCGATGGAAAGCACATCACGCGCATCAAAGGGCGTCTGGAGCATTGCGATGTTATTTGTCGCGGCGCTGGCGATAGTGTCCCTGCTCACATAAGCCCTGAAGCCGGCGGATATTGCGGCCCTCAGGGCGCTGCTCTCAGAGCGCTAAAAATCCCGCCGGTCGCGCATGGCGGCTGCCAGGGTGCCGTCATCCAGATAATCCAGTTCGCCGCCGACCGGCACGCCATGCGCCAGGCCCGAAATGCGCAGGCCGGGGCGCGCCAGCCGGTCATTCAGATAATGCAGGGTGGTTTGCCCATCGACGGTGGCGTTCAGCGCCAGCACCACTTCGCCGACCTGGCCGCTGCTGATGCGCGCCAGCAATCCGGCGATGTGCAATTCCTCCGGCCCGACGCCATCCAGCGCCGACAAGGTGCCGCCCAGCACATGATAAAGACCGGGAAAGGCGCCCGCCCGTTCCAGCGCCCACAGATCGCTGACCTGTTCCACCACACAGATACGGCTGCGGTCGCGGCGCGGATCGGTGCAGATCGCGCACGGGTCGATACTGTCCAGATTATAGCACATCTGGCAGGGGCTGATTTTTTCGGCTGCATCGGACATCGCGCCGGATAGCGGGCGCAGCAGGCTTTCCTTGCGTTCGATCAGATACAGCGCCGCGCGCCGCGCCGAACGCGGGCCAAGGCCGGGCAGCTTGGCCAGCAGGGTAATCAGGCGGGAAATTTCCGCTCCCGTTGGGTCGTTACGCATCAAAACGGCAACTTGAATCCGGGCGGCAAACTTATGCCGCCGGTGAGTTTGGACATTTCTTCCTGCACTTTGGCATCCAGCCGGGACTTGGCGTCATTATACGCGGCCATGATCAGGTCTTCGAGAATTTCACTTTCCTCGGGCCGTAACAGGCCGGGGTCAATTTCCACTTTCTGCATCATATTTTTGCCGTTCAATGTGACAGCCACCATGCCGCCGCCGGATATGCCGCGCATTTCCAGCTTCTCCAGCTTTGCCTGCATCTCGCCCATGCGCGACTGCATTTCCTGCGCCTGTTTGAACAGCTTGCCCATGTCTTTCATTTGTTCTCTCCTGTGTCCCGTACCGCGACAATTTCGGCGCCGGGGAAAATTTTCAGGGCCTCCTGCACCAGCGGATCGCACAATGCCTCGGCCTCGCGCCGTTGTGCGGCGCTCAGATTTTGTTCATCCATGCTGGGCGCACCGCCTGCATTGCTGAGGCTGACAATCCAGCGTATGCCGGTCCATTGGTGCAGCCGCTCCATCAATTGCGCGGCAAGCTGCGGCTGGGCTGCGGGACCGGGACGAAATTCAATGCGGCCGGTCTCAAAATGCACCAGATGCACATCCCGGCTCAGCGCCGTTTGTAATTTGATGTCACGGTGATGCGCGGCAAGGCTGACGACATCGGCAAAATTTTGCGGCAGGGGTTTGGCCGCCATGCTGGTTGCAGATATTTCCTGCGGCATGGCTTGCGCCAGAATCGCCTGCGCCCCGCCGCCGCCGCCGCCGGGGCGCGGGACCGGCAGTGACGGCTGGGAACCGGAACCAGCCGGATTTGTACGCAGACGTTCGATCAGATCGGCTGGGCTTGGCAGGTCGGCGGCATAACCCAGCCGGATCAGCACCATTTCGGCTGCCGCCAGACTATGCTCGGCCTCGCGGGTCTCGGACAGGCCTTTCAACAGCATCTGCCAGGCCCGTGTCAGTACCGGCACACTCAGTTTTTGCGCCATGTCACGGCCGCGATGGCGTTCGGTTTCAGGCAGACCCAAATCTTCTGCGGCGGCCGCGGCTATTTTGATGCGGGTCAGCCAATGCGTGATGTCGAGCATATCCTGCAACACGGCCGCGGGATCGGCGCCAGTGTCATATTGCGCCTGCAATTCAGCCAGCGCGGCAGGCAGATCACCGCGCAGCACATGTTCCAGCAGATCAAACACCCGGCCGCGGTCGGCAAGGCCCAGCATGTCGCGCACCTGCGCCTCGGAGACAGTGCCCGCGCCATGCGCAATCGCCTGATCCAGCAGGCTGAGCGCATCACGCACCGACCCCTCGGCGGCGCGCGCAATCAGACCCAGCGCGCCTTCCGACAAAGTGCAGTTTTCCAGTGCGGCGATGCGCCCCAGATGCGCGCTCAGTTCCGCCACACTGACCCGGCGCAGATCAAAACGCTGGCAGCGGGACAGCACGGTAACCGGCAGCTTGCGGATTTCGGTGGTGGCGAAAATAAAGATCACATGCGGCGGCGGCTCCTCCAGCGTTTTCAGCAAGCCGTTAAACGCCGCCGTGGACAGCATATGCACTTCGTCAATGATATAGATTTTATAGCGCGCACTGACCGGGCGATAGCGCACACTCTCGATGATTTCGCGGATATCGCCGATGCCGGTGCGCGATGCGGCGTCCATTTCGATCACATCGACATGGCGCGATTCGGCAATGGCGGCGCAATGTATGCCTTCACCTGGGGGCTGGATGCTGGGGCCGGATTTGCCATCCGCGGTTTCGTAATTCAGGCACCGCGCCAGAATGCGCGCCGTCGTGGTTTTGCCCACGCCGCGCACGCCCGTAAGAATGAAGGCATGCGCCAGACGCCCGCTGTCAATGGCGTTGCTGAGCGTGCGCACCATGGCTTCCTGGCCGATCAGCTCTGCAAAGCTGCGTGGCCGGTATTTGCGCGCCAGCACCCGGTATGCGGGCGCCGTGTCAGCCTGTAGTACAGATCCGCCGCCCTCCAGCCCAAAAGCCGGTTCGTCTTCTGTGGGGCCGGATTCTGTGGGGCCAGAAAGTGCCGTTTCATCCATTGCTGCGGGCCAGCCGTCCATATCGGGTGGGGTGATGCGGAAAAGGTGGGAGACTGAACGGCGACGCGCAACGAATCCGTTACGGCTGCTTCCTTCCGGACCTGACCGGGTTGGCGGGAATTACGCCCACCGCCAGCCTCCCGCAGACAGTATATCAGATCGGCCGGGCTAATCCACCAGCCATTGTTAAGGGGCGGCGCTGTTAATGGCGTTACACTATGGCGCTCATGCGCAGAATATTCTCACGTACAATATCGGGAAATTCCATCGGCAGGAAATGGCTGGCGCCATCCACCAATATTATTTTGGCCGATGGATGCAGCCGCGCCATGCGCTGTGTCACCGGTTCAGAACAGGTTGAAAACACATTGCCATGAATGATGGTGATCGGCACTTTGATGCGCGCCAGCCGGTCCCAGATATAGGTGCCGCTGGACCGGAACACATGCGCCTCCCAGGCCGGGGCGCAGGCCAGTTCCACCTGGCCATCTTCACGTTCGCGCGTGCCGCCGGCGATATAATCCAGCAGCAGTTGATCCGGCCAGGTGCGGAACGCGCCGCGCCCTTTATAGGATTTGAAAACCGCCTCGCGGTCAGGAAATATTGCGCGGCGCTTTTGCGCGCTCTCCACCAGGCCATTGGCCGGATGCGGGATGTTCAGCCAGCGTTTGACACGCATGCCCCAGGCGCGCAGATAGGGCTGGATGACCGGCTCCACCGCCAGAACGCCGCTGACCAGATCGGGGCGCGCCTCGGCCAGCAACAGGCTGGTGGTCGCCCCCAGTGAATGGCCAACCAGCAGGCTGGGGCGGGTACCGGCTTCCAGAAAGCGGATCAGATCGTCCCGGAAAGTATTCCAAGACAAAGGCGCATCCGGATCGGCGGTGGCGGTGCTGAAACCATGACCGCGCGCATCCACGGCCTGAATGCGCAACCGGCCGCTTAATGGCGTCAGTAATTGCTGGTAAGTGGCGGCGTTAAAGCCATTGGCGTTCGACATTACCATGCGCGGCGCTGTGGCCGGCCCGCCCCAGTCGAGATAAGACAGTTCCCCGCCCGCAACGGGGAACATTTTACGCAGCGTTTCCAAGCAGGCGGTCTAACGCGGATCCATGATCAGAACGGTGCCCTGCGCCGCAATGCAGGGCCGCCCGTCATTATCCATGCGGATCTGCACCACCGCGGTGGTGCGGGTCATGTTGATGATCTCGGCGACCGCGTGCACGGTGCCCTTGCTTACCGGCGCCAGCAGATTGAGCTTGAATTCCGTGGTTGCCGCCCATTGGCCCTTGCTCATATGCGGATAGCACACACAGCCCAGCACATGATCGGTAAAGGCCGACATGACGCCGCCATGCAGATTGCCAAACGGGGTCAGCAACTCCTCTTTCACTTTCAGCTCGGCCTCTACCTTGCCGGGGCTGAAGGAAATCAGCCGGATGCCCAGATACTGGCTCAGCCCGGTCTGCTTGTCATTTCCGGCGATAAAGCTGTCGCCAATTTCCTTGTTGAATTTTTCCTGCATTTTTTCGGCATGCGTCGCCATGTTCATAACTCCGTCTGATGGTGAATAGAGGATACCGGGATTATATACGAAGTGCGGGCTGTTTTATTATATTTGTATCCCAAATAGTTAACGCTAAAGACTCTGCCCTCAGTCCGCCGCAATGGTGTGCCCGGCGTCAATCAGGCCGCGCGCGGGGTTACTTCCTGCTCAATGCGCCGCCGCACCATGCGCCCGGCAACATCCAGATCATAGCGAACCTGCAGATTGATCCAGAAATCCGGTGTGGTGCCAAAATATCGCGCCAGACGCAGAGCGCTATCGGTCGAGATGGCCCGGCGGCCAAGCACAATATCATTGGCGCGCGAACGCGGTACCTTTATGGCATTGGCAAGTTCATAGGCGCTGATACCCAGCGGCCGCAGAAATTCATCGCGCAGGATTTTACCAGGATGCACAGGCGCAAGACGGCGGCCATTCGTCACATCCGACAAATTCACTCTGCCCCGGTCAATATCCTCCCGCTTAATATGCATGGTCCAGCTCCTTAATGATAATCAACGATCTCGACATCCCATGTTTCTCCAAGACGCCAGACAAAACAAATACGCCACTGATCATTGATACGAATACTGTGCTGACCCTTCCTGTTTCCCTTGAGGGCCTCCAACCGGTTGCCCGGCGGCGTTCTCAAATCGTCAAAACTGTTTGCGGCATCAAGCATTAGCAGCTTTTCGCGGGCGCGCTGTTGCAGTTGCGATGATAAACCGCGAACGGCGTAGCCGGAAAAAATCGCCGCCGTGCGTTTACCGCGGAAACTTCTGATCATGGCTGAACGTACCGTGAAACAGTACGCATGTCAAGAATGTGTTTACAGGCTTTGGCCGCCATCCACCGGAATGGTGTGGCCGGTCATGAAGGACGCCATATCGGAGGCAAGGAACAGCGCCACCTGGCCCATTTCTTCCGGGGTGCCCCAGCGGCGCAAGGGCGTCGTATTGATAATGCCCTCATTAATTTCGGGATTGTCATAGCTGACGGCGGTGATTTTGGTGGCGACAAAACCGGGCGCAAGGCCGTTGACGCGAATGCCTTCCGGCCCCCAGGCGTCGGCAAGGCTTTTGGTCAGCAGCGCCAGCCCGCCCTTTGAGGCGCTATAGGCCGGATTGCCGCGGGTGGGGCGGAAACTGGCGACAGAGGCGATATTGACAATATTGCCCTTGCTGGCCAGCAGCTTGTCATGAAACAGCACACAGGCATGCATGACGCCGTTCAAATTCACATCCACCACATGGCGGAAGGTGGGCATCTGAAATTCCTTGCGCTTATACACCACGGTCCCCACGCTGTTGACCAGCACATCCAGGGCGGGCACCTTTGCTGCGAAGGCGCGCATGGCGTCATCATCGGCAATATCCACCTGATGATAGTCCATGCCATCCATATCGGTGTCATAGGCGGCGCGTTCGCGGCTGGCGGTGACGATCAGCTTGGCGCCATGATCGCGAAACGCCCGTGCGATGCCATTGCCAATGCCGGTGGAGCCGCCGGTAACGACGACGGTTTTTCCGGTAAAATCCAGTAAATCGCGCATGTCTGACCTGCTCTGCATTTAATGTGGGGTGCAACGATCAATAGCGCGCTAGGACCAAAAATGGAACTTTGATCTGCAAAAGGGGTCAGCCGTCCTGATCAGGCCTCAACAGGTCTTCATAGTTTCGTCCAGCATAGAATATTCCAAGAATGACGATGCGATCCGGTTCTATGGTGAAGGCAATGGTGACACGCTTTTTGTAATTGGTGATACGCAAGCCGGGACGAATGTCATCGCGGCGGACACCGCGTTGCGGGAATTGTTGCATCCCTTCGCAAAATGAAATGATGGCGCTGGTGTAACGTTCCGCAACTTCTGGGGATGCGTTGGCGGCAATATACCGGTAGATCGCCGCCAGCTGTTCGGCTGCTTCTGGGGCGAAAACCGCTACAGAAGGCATCATGTCTTGGCAGTGGCCGATTTATGTTCTGACTTCAGCATATTCCGGACTGCGTCGGCGCGAAGCACCCGCCCAGGTTCTGCTTTAAGCGCATCAAACGCCGAACCCACTTGTTCTTGCAGCCAGATTTCCATGGCGCGATCGCGCGCCATCAGCGCACGCAACCCATCCCGGATGACTTCGCTTTCGGTGGCATATTCGCCCTGCGCGACCTTGGCTTTGACCAGGTCCGCCATCTCATTAGGAAGGGTAATGCTGAATTGTTGCGTTGTCCGCATGGCGTATCTCCAGCGAGGCCAGTAGGATTAAATCCTATTCATAAGTCGGACAGGCGTCAAGCATTCTATAAATCTATGTGATATTATCAGGGGTTATATCCTTTGCCGTCTTGTTTTTGATCTGCGCCTCGCGCAGCGCAATATAGGTGGTCGAGGCGAAAATCACCGCACCTCCGATAAACACCCAGATATCCGGTGTCTGGACGAAAAATATATAACCGACAATTGCCGACCAGATCAGCTTGGTGAAATCCATTGGCAGCAGGGCGGTTAAATCCGACAGCTTGAACGCCTCGGTAAAGCAGAGTTGCGCCGCCGTGCCAAGCGCCGCCATCAGGATCATCCAGCCAAATTCCTCCAGGCTGGGAGTCTGCCAGTAAGGCAGCGCCGCCACCAGCGTGATGGGCGTCAGCATGACCAGCGTATAGACACTTTGGGTGATGGCGGATTCGGTTTTGGTCAGCACCTTGATAATGATCATGGAAACCGACCAGGTCGCCGCCGACGCCAGTATCAGCAATGTCCCCAGCCCGATGACATTAAACCCCGGCCGCAGAATGATCAGCGCGCCGGAAAATCCGGCGATCAGCGCCAGCGTCCGGCGCAGGCGGATACGCTCGCCCAACAGAATGATGGCGAAGATGGTGGCGAAGAGCGGCCCCATAAAAGACAGCGCCGTCACCTCGGCCAGCGGCACCAGCTTGACCCCGTAAAAATAACACATCATGGAGATGGCGCTGAGCACGCCGCGCCAGATCAGCGGCCCCGGCTTGCCGGTGCGCAGATGCAACATGCCGGCCTTGCCCACCAGCAGCGGCAGCAGCATGATCAGGCCCAGCACATTGCGGAAAAACGCCACCTCAAACGGGTGCTGGGTTTTCACAAGATGCAGAATGACGCCCGACATGCATGAAACCGCGATGCCTGAAACAAGCATCAGCAATATGCCCTTCAGATTATTGGAAATCGGCTGGCGTGCGGGCTTACCGGGGCGGGGTTCTGAAATCATCGGCAAGGCTTAGCGCATTATGTGGCCAATTGAAACCATATGTACTATTCTGGCGCCAATTCTCTGCAAGCAAGCGAACAGGATCTGTCATGATAAAAAAGGGTGTGAAACAGCTCTGTGCCGAAGCCGAAGCGGTCATTGAGACCATGAGCGTGGCGCAGGTGATGGCAGTTAAGGACGATCCAAATGTCGAGCTGATTGATATCCGCGATGTGCGTGAATTATGGCGTGACGGGGCCATTCCGGGCGCCTGGCATGTGCCGCGCGGCATGCTGGAATTCTGGGTCGATCCGGAAAGCCCCTATGCCAAGGAACGCTTTCAATCCGGCAAGAAATTCATCATTTTTTGCGCGGGCGGGCTGCGCTCGGCGCTGGCCGGGCTGGCGGTACATGAAATGGGGCTGACGCCGGTGGCGCATATGCGCGGCGGTTTCGGTGAATGGAAAGCCGCCGGCGGTCCGGTCGAAACAGTCGAGAAGAAGTAGCCCCCGCATATATTGCGGGGGCTCGGCCCCTGATTGTATCAGAATCTATCTGTCATCGCCCAGCAGCCGCTGATGGTCATGATAGGTCAATGTCAGCCATAGCAGAACGGCGCCATACAGGCCGAATGCTGTAAGTGTCAGGGCTGCGAACAATAACTCAGCGCCACTCATGGTCTTATCCTCCGGTTGCTGGATACAGGCCAGGAGAGTAAATCCATCGGTGATAAAGCTATTTGATTACGGTCAAATTTCCGGAATTTTCAGGAAAAGACAGTACGCAGGAAAGCAATCTGATCGGCGATTGCCATTTCAAACCATTCGCCCCGGTACAGATCGAAATGTCCGCAATCATAGTCTTTTACGACAATAGTTCTGCGCCCGCGCTGCTGTTGGCTCAGATCAATTGCGGCGGGCGGGGCAAGGACATCCCGCGTGCAAAATTGCAGAAGCAGCGGGCAGGTCACGCCGTATAGATGTTTTATGGGGCGGTAGAAGGGAAACGCCAACGCAATCCGCGCGGGGGTTTCATTGCGCCAGCCAGCGGGTACAAGCGCACCATATCCGGTTTCGCTATCGCTGCTTGATAAAAAAGCCAGACTGCCGGGCGGGCCAAAGATCGCAAGCATGACAGGCGCGCGCCTGAACAATGCCCGCAACTTATCGCGCACCGCCGCAAGCAGCAGCCGCAAACCGGACATAATGCCTGCATAGCGCAGACGGGCGCGCAGATTTGTAAACCCATCCAGCGCGGGGCATTGCGCAATAACCGCTGCGACACGCCGGTCTGCAAAGGCGGTTTCGACCACATGCCCGCCGGAAAAAGACGATCCCCAGATTGCGACGCGCGAAGGGTCAACATCCTGAAGCTGGCGGGCGAAAGCCGTGGCGGCGGACCAGTCCTGCAATTGTTTTTCGATCGCAATCAATTGGCGTGGTTCGCCGTCGCTGGCGCCAAAATGGCGGTAATCGAAAATGACGACATGCATTCCTGCCGCTGCAAAGCGTTGCGCATAGGGAACCAGCCCGGCATCGCGTGTGCCGCCAAAACCATGCCCCATGACGATACAGGGAAAGCGCCGGTATTTTGCCATGCTTTCATTGCGGGGAAGAAAATGCCAGGCGCGGCAGATTGCGCCGCCGCTTTCGAAACTGACTTCCTGCGGTGCGGGTGCTTCGTTTGGCTGGCTGGACATGTTTCCCATATCTAACTGATTATTATATTTGCAGAATCTAGCCTATCCCGCGGCGCAGCGCATCTGCGAAATTGCCTGCTGCTGAAGTCAGCCTTCCGGTTCAGGTTGCGGTATGGGCCCGGCGGCGAAGAATATCCAGGCCGACAGCAGTGAAATGGATCCGGCAAATGCGAAGGCGCCGCCATAACCGTTCAGCCAGTCATGCACCAGGCCCATCGCCAGCGGGCCCGCCGCCATGCCCAGGGCGGCGATCATATTGCCCAGAGAAAAAATCCGCGCATAATCGCGCAGGCCATAGGCCTGGGCATAGATCAATGGCATCAGCATCAGGATATTGCCGATGGTCAGCCCGAACAGCACGCTGCCCAGCAACAGTAAAAAAGCGCTATCGGCATAGGCCAGCACGCATTGGGCAATCCCCTGACCGATCATCAGCATTACAGTAAAATTGCGCAGGGAATAATGGCTGGCAAACCATCCGCCCAACAGGCGTCCCCCGGCGCTGGCGGCGGCAATGCACAGGATGGATGTGGCTGCGGCCTCAAGATCAAGGCGGGTGACCACCAGGTTGAACTGATGTGCAATAGAGCCAACCTGGGCCAGCATGATCAAAAGATAGGCCGCAACTGAAAAATGAAAAAACCGCGCACGAATGGCGTCGCCATAGGCTGTGCCCGAACGGGGTGCGGGTTTGCCTTCCACCAGCGCGCGCAGCGGATCGCCATCCGGTCCAAGCCCCATCGCAGCGGGATCAGGTTTCAGCAGGAAAGCCGCCGGCACAATCCCCGCCACGTAAAGCACCGCTATCCAGGGCAGGGCGCCCGCCAGGCCCATTTCGCCGATCATATTGGCCGACAGCGGGGTCAGCAATATGCCGCCCAGCGAAAGACCGGTAGAGGCAAAGGACAATGCCCTGGCGCGGCCCCGCTCGAACCAGCGTGTGATCAGCGTGGCCCCAGGCACCATATTGCTGCACGCAAAGCCGATACCAAACAGCGCATGCACGGCGTAAACCTGCCAGATCTCGGTGCAATGCGCCAGCAGGGTCATAGACAGCGCCGCCAGAACCGCGCCGGCAATGATCGTAATCCGGATATCAAACAGCGTAATCAGCCGCGATATGAACAGGCCGGCAAAACCGCTGACGGCAAAGAAAATGGCCGTGGCGCCGGAAACCATGCCGACCGAAAATCCCTGCTCGCGGGTCAGGGCCGACAGAATGACGGATATATTGTAAAATCCAAGCCCGGACGCGAATGTCATGATGACAAATACGCAGGCCACCACCCGCCAGCCATAAAACAGGCGCGGCGTTTTCTGCGCCTTTTGTGGCGCAGCTTCGGGCGGCGAATAATTCATCGCAGCAGCATGCAGCAGGGGCGGGGAACAATCAATGCAACTGAACGGCTGCTGCAATATTTATCCGCCGACAGGCTTTCCCCCCGCAGTAATGGCCACAATGGCGGATCGTGGCGGCAGGCCCGCATCAAAGTCCGGCCAGCGTGTTGAGGGGGCGTCAAAGCTGGAGCCAGGCTCCTGCCCGGGATGCTGCACCGCCACGAACAATGTGGTATTGTCGGGCGTGAAGCAGGGGCCGCAAAGTTCCGCACCTCGCGGCGTGGCCAGAAAATGCCGGGTCAGGGCGCGCCCCGGCCCCTCCACGTCACAGGCCCAAAGTCCATCGGCAATGCCCATATCATTGGCCCCGTCCGTGGCGATCCACAACCGGCCGCGCTGGTCAAAACAGATATTGTCAGGCCGGGTCAGCCAGCCATTACGGCTGGTTTGGGGGTGATAGCGCGCCCCCGCATCTGGATCCGACGGATCGCCCGCCAGCAGAAATATGTCCCAGCGGAATTCATCCGCCGCATGATCCGGCTTGCTGGCGCCGTCTTTGGCCCCGCCATCGGGCGGCAGCAGTTCCACGATATGGCCAAAATCATTTTTGGCGCGCGGATTGACGGCGTCGATTTGCTCCTTGCTGCGTTTATCATTTTTTGTAAGCACCAGATAAACCCGGCCATTATGCGGGTTCGTCTCAATATCTTCCGGCCGGTCCATTTTGGTGGCGCCCAGCAGGTCTGCGGCGCGCCGGGTTTCGATCAGCACTTCGGCCTGACTGGCAAAACCATTTTCCGCTGTTAAAGGCCCCTGGCCCCAGACCAGCGGCTTCCAGATCAGGCGGCCATCCGCCTCAAAGCGCGCAACCGACAAGACACCGTCATCCAGCAGGCGCAAATTCGCCTCACGGTCATCCGGGTCGAACTTGCCGGAACTGACAAAGCGATAGACATATTCAAACCTGTCATCATCGCCGCTGTAAACCACCACGCGCCCATCCGCCGCCATCGCCACGGTTGCGGCCTCATGCTTGAAGCGGCCAAGCGCGGTGCGTTTTACGGGAACGGACCCGGCGCTATAGGGGTCCAGTTCAACAATCCAGCCGAACCGGTTGGGTTCATTCGGCTCTTTTTCGATATTGAAGCGGGCGTGAAACCGCCCCCAGTCATAGTGCAGATTGGCGGGCCCGATGCCATAGCGTTCATGATTGCGGCGCTCGGGCGTGACTTCCGGATTGCCTGCAAAATAGAAATGGAAATTTTCTTCTGCGATCAGAACCGTACCCCAGGGCGTGACGCCGCCGCTGCAATTATTCAGTGTACCAATCACTGTTGCGCCGTCCGGATCAGCGGAAGTTTTCAGCCGCGCATGGCCTGCCGCGGGCCCGGACAGCCTTATTGGCGTAGACAGCATGCTGAGACGGCGGTTGAAGGGGCTGTCGGGAATGGTGCTCCAGACACCGTTCTTCTGCCGGATTTCAACGATGGAATGGCCATGCGCCGCCATTTCGGTCTCGGCCTGTCCGCCGGTCAGCACAGGCCGGCCTCCGGCCATGGTCTGCGCACTCAAGCCGGTAGCCCCCTCGATTTTCGATTGCAGCGGCGAAACCAGACTAGGAAACATCATGCCGGCATTGGTGAATTCATGATTAACGCACAATAATCCATGTGTGGAATTTTTTGAATTGAGTGGCAGCGGCATGAATGCCACAAAATCATTATTGAAACCGAATTGCCGTTCCTGGCCTGCGGCGGTCTGTGCCATCGGTTCAAAGGCCGGGGCATCTGCATAGACCGGGTCGCCCCAGCGGATCAGGATCTGCTGGCTATGCCCGGCGGCGAGATGAAATTTTTCATCCAGCCCATGCGGCAATTCATCAAAACCCAGGCTGGAAGGCGAAGCAACAGATTGCGCCCGCGCCGTTTGCGGGGAAAAGCCGCTTATTATGGCGCAAGCCGTGGCGCTCAATGCGCCGCCCAGCACGCTGCGCCGGTTCAGCCTTTGTGTAATCAGCGCGCTCAGTGTGTTTTCGGGATCATCAGACATGCCTGGTTATTCCTTCAGCCGATGCAGATCATATCTCCATCCAGATGCACCGGCACGGGGATCAGGCGCCGCCCCTTGCAGGGCCCCGCTACGCAATAGCCATCTTCAATGCGGAACAAGGCGCCATGCGTGCCGCACAGCAGATGCGATTTTTCCAGATTAAAAAATCTGTCCGGGATGTAATCCAGCGGCGTATGCGCATGCGGACAATCATTGACATAGGCGTTCAGCCGGCCATTGCGCCAGACGACGAACATGTCGAAACGCCTGACATCTTCTCCGAATAAAAATCCCTTTGCCCCATCGCTGGACAGCGCGTCCAGGCGGCATAAAGGCGTGCCAACGGGGGGCGCACCGGCAAAGCGCAGATAAGCGTGATCGGTCATATCAGGCATTTAACAGAACTGTTCCGTATCCAGATGAATGCGGTTACCGGGGCTGAAGCTTGCGCTTGGAAGCATACATGGCTTCATCGGCCTTTGCCAGCGCCTGTGCGGGATCATCGCCCGGCTCAAAAATATAAGTGCCATAGGATGCGGTTACGCCATATTCGGCGCCATTGGCGTCAAAGCGCTGGGCCCCAATCGCGTCGGCCAGTTTCTGCGCCTTGATGGCGGCGTCTTCGGCCCGGTTATTGACCAGGATGACGCCGAATTCGTCCCCGCCCAGGCGGCCGACGACATCTGAATCGCGGGTATTTGCGACCAGCACCTCGGCTATGCGCTGCAAGACCTGGTCGCCCGCAGCATGGCCAAATTTGTCATTCACCGGCTTGAAACTGTTGAGATCAAAAAACACCAGCGCAGCCGGTGTATTGTAGCGGTCTACAAAACTTTTCACCCGGGTCATTTCGCGGATAAAGCCGCGCCGGTTCAATATTGGCGTCAGCGCATCGTTCTCTGACAGTTTTTCCAGATGCTCGATGCGCTGCTTGGCATGCTCAAGCTCCTGGCGGAAGCGGTCAACTTCCTGCATCAGGTTCATGATGGCATCACGCACCTTGGGGGTGAACTCGGCTTCGGGAATGCCCAGCACACTGGCGGAATCAACCGGCGCCCGCATGGCCGGGCTCTGCCCGGAACGCAGCTTCCCCGCCGCCGCTGCTGCGGCCGGCCGGACACCGGCCAAAGGTTTGGAATCAGTGATTTTCATGTTGCCGACTCAGCGATTTCGACAGGTTCTGCTACCGTACAAGAAATTCTACCGTAAATTCGTTAACGATACGGGTGATTTAATAATTAATCGGGCTATCCGGCTTGCACAAGGGACGCCAGCCCGTATAATCGCCGCTTTTTTGCGGCAGGGATGCATGGCCATGGCCAAGACCATCGCGTTGATCGGAATAATCATGGGCAGCCAGTCCGACTGGCCGGCAATGCGGCATGCGGCAGACACGCTGAAGTCCCTGAAAGTGCCGTTTGAAGCCAAAATTGTATCCGCCCACCGCACGCCGGAACGGCTGTATGACTATGCCAGGACGGCGCGCAGCCGGGGATTGCAGATCATTATTGCGGGCGCAGGCGGGGCGGCCCATTTGCCCGGCATGACAGCAGCGCTGACACCGCTGCCGGTGTTTGGCGTGCCGATTGAAAGCAAGGTCATGAAGGGCCAGGACAGCCTGTTGTCGATCGTGCAGATGCCGCCCGGCATTCCGGTCGGAACATTGGCGATTGGTGAGGCCGGGGCGGTCAATGCCGCCCTGCTGGCGGCTGCCGTGCTGGCGCTTCATGATCCGGCCTTGGCGAAACGGCTGGATGCGTGGCGGGAGCGCCAGACCCGTGCTGTGGCCCTGAACCCTTCCGATACAGGCTGAGCGTGGTGTTGCAACCCGGCAGCACGGTTGGCATTCTGGGCGGGGGTCAGCTTGGCCGCATGCTGGCGCTGGCGGCGGCGCGGCTGGGTCTGAAATCGCATATTTTTTGCCCCCCTGGCGACAATCCCGGCAGCCATGTCTGCGACCGCATCACCCTGGCGGAATATGAGGATTTTGCGGCCTGCGACGCATTTGCCGCCAGCGTGGATGTGGCGACCTACGAGTTTGAAAATGTGCCAGTGCCCTGTGTGGAGCGGATCGCAGGCCGGGTTGCGGTGCGCCCCGGCATTGCCGCCTTGCGCATCGCACAGGACCGGCTGAACGAGAAGAATTTTCTGAACGGTCTCGGCATCGCCACCGCACCCTTTGCGGCTGTTGATGACGCAGCCGGTCTTGACCGGGCCGTGGCGCAGATCGGCCTGCCGGCCATTCTGAAAACCCGGCGCCTGGGATATGACGGACGCGGCCAGAGCCTGCTGCGCGCGGCTTCGGATGCGGCGGGCGCCAGCGCCGCGACGGGCGGTGCGCCCGCTATTCTGGAAGGTTTTGTGGCGTTTGAACGGGAAATTTCCGTGATCGCGGCGCGCGATCAGGATGGGGTGATCGCCTGTTATGATCCGCCAGAAAATCATCACCGTAACGGGATACTGGATATCAGCCGGGTCCCAGCCGCCATCCCGGCGGATGTGGCGGCCGCCGCAAAGCATATTACCGCGCGGATACTGACTGCGCTCGACTATATCGGGGTGATCGGCGTAGAACTGTTCGTGCTGAAAGACGGCGCGCTGGCGGTGAATGAATTTGCGCCGCGCGTGCATAATTCCGGGCACTGGACCCTGGACGCCTGCGCCATCAGCCAGTTCGAACAGCATATCCGCGCCATCTGCGGCTGGCCGCTGGGCGATCCGTCTCGACATTCAGATGCGGAAATGCGCAATCTGATTGGCGGTGATGCGGGCCAATGGGATATGCTTGCCGCACAGCCCGGGCTTTGCCTGCATCTTTACGGCAAGGATGCGCCCCGTCCGGGCCGCAAAATGGGACATGTAACGCGGCTGATACCAAAGGGTCATATGTGATGAAACTTCCTGTGAAATTATTTCTGTATGTTCTGGCGGCGGCCGTGCTGGTGCTCGCGCTGGGGGGTGCGGCGCTGTATTTTATCCCTTCGGTGCAGGACCGGGTGATCGCACGCATGCTGGATCGCAACTTTGCCGTTCAGCATGACAGCCTGGTCTCGGAGGATGCGCTGCGTGTCGCAGTGTGCGGCAGCGGCGCGCCGCTTGCGGATGCCGATCGCCGTCCGGCCTGCAATCTGGTATTTGCCGCCGGCCGGATTTTCGTCGTGGATGCGGGCGCCGGTTCGTTTGCGCGGGTTGCAAAATGGCGTGTGCCGCTTGATCGCATGGAGGCGGTGTTCCTGACGCATTTTCATTCCGATCATATTGCGGATTTGCCCGAAGCGCGTCTGCAAAGCTGGGTCAATCAGCGGCCGGCGCCACTGCTGGTTTATGGCGGCCCCGGTGTCGAACGGGTGGTTGCCGGATTTTCCGAAGCCTTTGCATTGGATGATTTTTATCGCATAGCCCATCATGGGGCGAATTTTCTGAAACCCGATCTTGCTCCCATGCTGGCAATGGAAATCGCCAATGCTGACGGCACGCCGTTAAAGGAGCAGCAGGGCAAGGTGGTTTATGAAAAAGGCGGTCTGATCGTAACGGCGTTTGCCGTCGATCATGCGCCGGTTGTGCCCGCCTATGGCTATCGCTTTGATTATAAGGGGCGCTCGGTGGTGTTCTCCGGCGATACGCATAAATCGGCAGGGTTGATTCAGCACGCCAAGGGCGCTGATGTGCTGCTGCATGAGGCGATGGATAAAAGCATTGTTGCAAAGGCGGGCGCGAGTGCTGCCCGCGCGCAAAGACCGGTGGCCGAAAAAATCATGGCTGACATTCCCGATTATCATGCTTCGCCCCAGGACGCGGCCGAAAGTGCGCAGCAGGCGGGTGTCGGGCAATTGGTATTGACCCATCTGATTCCGCCCATTCCGGGCCTGTTAGGAAGCCGGATATTTCTGCGCGGTACAGATTTGCCCGGACTTGAAACCCGCATCGCCTTTGACGGCATGTTGATCGAATTGCCGGAAAATTCCAAAGCCATCAAATTCGGCGATCTGGGGCGATAAGTCACGCAGAAGGCCAAGTCACGCATAGGGCTTTCCCCAGCGGCCGTCGAAAAACAATTCACTGACGGGTTTGCGGCTGATCGGGCCGTGCCCCTGGCCGACCGGATATCCCAGCGGTATCATGGCGGCGGTTCCCCATTCGGGTGGAATATCCAGCAGGCGTTTTATTTCCGGCTCTTCCGCGCACAGCAGGGTTGTCAGTACGCAGCCTAATCCTTCGGCCCGGGCGGCCAGCAGCAGGTTTTCCACCGCCGGATAGACAGAGCCGCCACCCACCACCGATACCCGGTCCAGCTTTGCATCGGTCACGGCCATCTGGGCGGGGTTGAAACACACCACCACCAGCACCGGCGCCTCGTGCATATTTGCAGCCAGATAATCTCCGGCGGCAATGGTGCGCATATGCTTGGCGCGTTCGGCTTCGGGCGCCTTGGCAAAAGCTTTCGCATAATTCAGGGCATAGGGCGCCCAGTGCGCGGTGTAAAGCTCCCCCATATGTTTTTTTGCCGCCGTATCACGCACCGCGATCATGCGCCAGGGCTGCCGGTTGCCGCCGTTCGGCGCCCAGGTCGCAGCTTCAAATATGCGTCTCAGCACCTCTTCGGGGATTGGGTCCGGACGCAATTTGCGCACGGCACGCAGGGTACGCATTGCTTCGTAAAGGTTCATGTCTGTCATGGCGCTATCTCCTGCCCCGGGTTTGCACTGCCGGCCGGATGGCCAGCAAGTGTCTGCACTTTAATTGTCGTTAAGAAATAGTTAACCTGATTGGCGCATATTTGGCTCATATAATAAAATCTGGCTATGTCCAGGTAAGTAATTTTCTTCGGGGGGAGGGACGAGAACGAGCGGGCGATCTGACCAAGGTGATGGAGCCTTTTGGTCAGGTGGCCAATAGCCTGACCCGGGCGCATGAAGGCACCGGGCTTGGATTGCCTTTAGCCAGGCTGCTGACGGAACGCCATGAGGGCACGATGTCACTCCTTAGTATACCGGGAAAGGGCACCACCGTGACCATCCTGCTTCCACAGAGCCGTATAGTGGAAATGTTGCCGGTGCCTGAATTCAAGGCAGCCCAGTATTAACGCCGCTTGTGTTGCGCTTTTGCTGCATTTGCGGGAAATCGCTGTGAAACAGGCGCTATTTGTCAACAATTACTGGCAATTCAAGACATACAGGTTATTCTGCCGTATGATTTTAACTTGCGGCCAGTGCGTGTAATGTGCGGTTGGCCAAGATGAACAGCGGAGATCCTGATGAAAAAGCATATTCTGGCACTTGCGGCGATAGGGCTTGGTGTGGCCGCGTCTGCTGCGCCTGTTCTCGCAGCCCCCAAGGGGCCGTTTGTCGGCATCATGGGCGGGGTAAATTTCTCCGATGATCAGGACATTAGCGGTGTTGGCGCGGGCATCAATCGCTCCGTGGATACGGATACAGGCTGGGCGGTAATACCGTCCATTGGCTATCGCTATGGCAATGGCCTGCGCACCGAGTTTGAACTGGGCTACCGCACCAATGATGTTGACAGCGTGTCCGGCACGGCCACCGGCTCCGGCGATATTTCGGCCAAAAGCGCGATGTTGAACCTGTTATACGATGTGGATACCGGCAGCCGCCTGATGCCTTATATCGGCGCGGGTATCGGCTACGCCCAGGTGGAATATGATGTGCGCCCGGTCGGCGTTGGCCTTAACCGGGTTGATGACGACGATAATGTCTTTGCCTATCAGGGCATTGCCGGTCTTTCCTACTGGGTGAGCGAGGCCGTCGAAGTGGCCGCCGAATACCGTTATTTCGCCACCCAGGATCCGGATTTCCGCACCAGCGCCGGCGTCCCTGTCGAGGGTGAATATGACAGCCACGCAGCGTTAATTGGTTTGCGCTTTAATTTTGGCGCTCCCAAGGCCCCGGCGGTTCAGCCGGTTGCGGCGGCCGCCCCTGAACCCGCCCCGGCGGCCCCGGCCCCGGCGGAACCTGCCGCATTGCCGCGTGCCTTCCTGGTATTCTTCGATTGGGACCGTTCCGACATTACCGCAGAAGCCGATTCCATTCTGAATGACGCCGCCGCCTATGCCAAAACCACGGGCGCGGTGCGGATCGCCGCCACAGGCCATGCCGACCGTTCGGGATCGGACGCCTATAATCAGGCGCTGTCGATGCGCCGCGCACAGTCGGTCAAGGCCCGTCTGCTGGCGCTGGGGGTTCCGGAGAGCGAAATTGTCATCGACGCCAAGGGCGAGCGTGAACCGCTGGTGCCGACAGAAGATGGTGTGCGTGAACCGCAAAACCGCCGCGTCGAGATCGCGCTGCAATAAACCCTGTTTTTCAGAAAGCAGCATCCGTTTTTCGCGGATGCTGCTTTTTTTTGTGCGCTAGATCGTTTTGTGATCAAGTTGATCCAACCGGCATGATTTGTCATCGCTGTAGAAGTCAGATAATTCGCTGACAAGAAACCTGGGTTAAGTGAAGGTTCGAAGACTAAAAAAGAGTGTCACCCCGGATTTATTCCGGGGTCCATAGCCACAAGGAAAAACCTGAGTTTGGGGTCCTGGACCCCGCACCAAGTGCGGGGTGACACCAAGGTTAGGCGATTCAGTCAGATCAAAAAATGGTCTAAATTATTAGATCGACCCTATTCGGATCAGATGGAATCGGCTCTGGCGATTCCATCTGATCCGAATAGGGTCGAAATCATTCTGACCTATTCAGGAATTTTCACCCGTGCCAGGGGACGGGGGCGGCCTGCAACCTGCATCCGCAGGCGGTAGATGCAGCCGCTGCCGCCAGGCTCGGCCTGGTCCGGTCCGGTGACAATATACAGATCGCGCCAGTCCGCCCCGCCAAAGCACAGGCTGGTCACCAGGCGCGCGGGGACTTCAATCCGGGCAATTTCCCGGCCGTCCCGATCGTAGCCCAGCACCGCGCCGCCATAAGCCAGTGCAATCCAGACCGCGCCATTGGCGTCAACCGCCAGCCCGTCCGGAGAACCATTCCTGGTCGTGGCAAAAATACGCGGCGCGCCAAGATCGCCATTGGCTGCCACATCATAAAGTTTGATGGCATTCAGCCTGGAATCGCTGTGATAGAGCTGCCGCCCGTCCAGCGAAAAGCCAAGGCCATTGGTCAGATGCACATCCCGGGCGACAATGCGGTGGCTGCCATCCAGATCAACCAGATGCAGAAAAGCGGTTTTTGGCGTGTCATTGCCCAGTGCATGGACCGCCAGTGAACCGGCATAGATGCGCCCCGCAGTGTCGGTCACCAGATCGTTAAATCCCAATATGCCATTGGCGGGGTCATCGGGAATAAGGTTGACCGTGTTCCCGCCGCCCGGCGGCTTGTAGGCAATGGTGCGTCCACTGACGATCATGCCGCCATCTGCATGCATGGCCAGGCCGCCCATGCCCTTGCGGTGCGGTACGACCGTGCTCAGCGTGCCGCCGGCGGACAGGCAATAGGCGCCGCCATTGGTGACATCCGTAAAAATCAGCCCGCGCGCGGGATCAAATACCGGCCCTTCAATCAGGCCATGCCCGCTGGAAAGGAGTTGCAGCGTTTCCATGATCAAGGCTCCCAAATCTTTGGCGGCAATGCTATGTTGCGCGCTTCCATCAGACATCATCACAGGGAGCGCCCCCAAATGTCCACACATTCCGAGCCGGTTTTGCTTACCGAGGTTTCAGATGGCCTTGCCGTTCTGACACTTAACCGGCCCCAGGCCATGAATGCGCTATCGCGCGAATTGCGTGTTGAATTGAGCCGGACTATTGACGCGCTGGCCGAAGACAGCTCGGTCCGGGTGATGATCCTGACCGGCAGCGGCCGCGCATTTTCGGCCGGCCTGGATCTGAAGGAGCTGGGCAGCGGCGGCAGCCAGATCGGCGGCGTATTGGAGGGCGGCAATGTGGTGGCGGCTCTGGGGCGCTTTAAAGGCCCGATTATCGGGGCGATCAATGGCGCCGCCATCACCGGCGGGTTTGAACTGGCGCTGGCCTGCGATGTGCTGATCGCATCCAGTGCGGCGCGATTTGCCGACACCCATGTGCGTGTGGGGGTGATGCCGGGCTGGGGGCTGAGCCAGAAACTGTCGCGTGCCATCGGCATTTCGCGGGCCAAGGAAGTGTCGCTAACCGGAAATTTTCTGTCTGCGGAACAGGCCGCAGCCTGGGGCCTGGTGAACCGGGTTGTAGCGCCCGAAGCATTGATGCCTGCGGCGCGCCAGCTTGCCCAGGACATGCTGTCGGCTATTCCCGAAAATCTGATCGCCTATAAGCAATTGATTGATGAAGGTTTCGGGCAGGATTTCAAGACTGCGCTGGAAACCGAACAGCGCGTGTTCCGCGCCACCGCCAAAGCGGTAAGTGCAGACGCCATCGAACAACGCCGTGGCGAAATCCGGAAACGCGGCCAAAGCCAGACCAAGGCATAGCAGCGTTCCGGACAGGGTCTAAAGAAACACGCTCAGATTTTTTGACAGAATGGTGCTCTGTGTCGTGATGATCTTGCGGCGCGCCAGTTTGAGCGCGCCATCGGTCCGGCGCAATATGTCTTCGCGCCGCCCAATCAGCATATCTTCATCTTGTTCGGTGCGGCTGCGATGGTTTACGAAGGCGGAATAAACGCGGTACTCATCAGGCTTATCGGTTAACGCCACCTCGATATTGGTGATCACATGACAATGGCGCGTGGGCGGGTCTTCAGGCCAGGCGACGCCGGTGTTGAAGCGCTTGATGCGCAATTGCAGGCTTTTCATGTCTTCATCAAACAGCGCCATGCTGTTTTGCGTGTATGCCGGCGACTTGTCGCGGCGGTAGCGGTTCTGAATCGACGGCATCCAGTAATGTATGTCCTCGGTCAGCATTTCCAGCCACGCCTCGAATTGCTCGGCGTCCAGCAGGCGCGCCTCGCGATACAAAAACTGTTCGACCTCGTGGATCAGCTCAATACTTGGCGTGGCCATGCGCTTACTCCGCCGCCTTTTGCGTATCGCGGTTGGGCACATCGGCCCAGCATTTCGCGTCCATCAGATCGGCCCAGCGCTGATACATGGCCATCTGGTTATTATCTCCCATTTGGCCCTGGCGCACCCGGCCCGGATAATTGGGCGGGCCATTGGCGGCCAGCCGGTTCATGCCGTAAAACAGTTTCTGGCGGCGCGTGACCACGCCCTTATTGGCGCGGGTGGCGCTTTCCCAATTTTCGCCATCGTCCATTTCCAGCATGCCGCTGGGCGAAAAGGAGCGCATGGCGAAACGGCGGATATCCTGCTTCACCTCGTCCGGCGCATTTTTATTGACCAGCGCCCAGGCCCAGATTTCGGTCTTGTCCGGCCCTTTAGGCTGCCACACACGAAACGTATTGATGCCGGGCAGAAACGAGAAATTGGGAAACATGCTGACTGATGCAATGGCGCCAATCATCTTGGCGCGCTCCGGTCCCAGGCGGCGCTCAATCGCCGGACGTTGCTGCGTCACATAGCGCGCAATCGCCTGGCTGCCCAGCCCGCGCATATCGGCGCCGTCATAGCCGGACTCCCAGCCATGGCCCTGCGCCGTCATCTGGAACGAGGCGTTCTGATCCGCCTTGAACGGCGCGCCGCCATAAGCGATGGAGCCCGCCATATGCGTCCAGCCCACATGATAGGCGTCGCCATGAAAATTTTCCGCCGGGAATTTCCAGTTGCAGTTCACAATATTGCGCACGCCGCCCGGCACAAATTCGGTGCCGCCCTCATCCGTATCCAGCATCATGTCAAGATACCAGGCGAAGGCGCCGAGATAATCCTTCAAGCCGGGCGCATCATCGGCAAAGGTGGCGAACACCAGGCCCTTATATGTTTCGACCCGCGCATTGACCAGGCCATGTTTTGATTTATCAAACGCCGGATCTTGCTTATAAACATACTCTTCGTGCATGCCGAGCAGCGAACCATCATTGCCAAACGACCAGCCATGATAATTACACACAAATTGCCGCGCATTGCCTGCATCGGCAAAGCACACCCGGTTGCCGCGATGCGGGCAGCT
>Ga0209851_1000085_pt1 | contig 32967 bp, 27 predicted proteins | sample GWRWT4_14Oct14_FD_187195 | JGI IMG/M metagenome (GOLD analysis project Ga0209851, IMG submission 187195) | Sand microcosm microbial communities from a hyporheic zone in Columbia River, Washington, USA - GW-RW T4_14-Oct-14 (SPAdes) (version 2) | ecosystem: Engineered > Artificial ecosystem > Sand... | reverse complement strand
ACGGGCAAATCTGGAATGGGCTGCGCGGGTTGCGCAAGGACAATACTGGCTATGACCTGAAACAGCTTTTCCTCGGCGGCGAAGGCACGCTGGGTATCGTTACGCGGGCGGTCGTCAAGCTGTTTCCGGCGCCGCAGTGTGTCGAGACGGCGATGCTTGGCGTGCCGGATGTGGCGTCGGCCATTGCGCTGCTGCCGGTGCTGCGCGCCGCTGCGGGCGATCAGCTGACCGGGTTTGAACTGCTGCCGCGCATCGGGGTGGAGTTTGTGTTGCGGCACATTCCCGGTGCGCGCGATCCGATGGCTGCACCCTATCCCTGGTATGTGCTGATCGAAATATCCTCCGGCTACGAAGCATCCATTGTCCGTGCGATGCTGGAAGCAGTTCTGGCCAATGCGGCCTCCAAAGGGCTTGTCAAAGACGCGGTGATTGCGCAAACACAGTCTCAGGCGCGTGCGTTATGGGCGTTGCGTGAAAATCTGTCCGACGTGCAAAAGCTGGAGGGCGCCAGCATCAAGCATGACATTTCCGTGCCGGTTTCGGCGATTGCGGAGTTTATCACCCGCGCCAGCGCGGCGGTGACGGCTATATTGCCAGGCATCCGCCCGGTTCCGTTCGGCCATATGGGCGATGGCAATGTACATTTCAATCTGAGCCAGCCCATAGGTATGGACAGCGCCGCCTATCTGGCGCGCTGGGACGAATTCAATAAAATCGTGCATGACATTGTGGCGCATCTGGGCGGCAGCATCAGCGCCGAGCATGGTCTGGGCCGTATGAAACGCAGCGAGATCACCCGCTATAAAAGCGCCCTTGAAATGGGCCTGATGCGCGCTGTCAAACAGGCTCTGGATCCCAAAGGCATCATGAATCCGGGCAAACTGGTTTGACAGCGATATTCGGACGGGGCTAAACAAGGGTTCGCAATAGGGGGCGATATAAGATCAGGGGGCATTGCCACGGTCTGGTTTATTGCGTTGGGGGAAGCAGTAAATTGACGATCAAGCGTTTATTTCATGCAGGCAATTGGCGCGCCGGCATCGTGATGCTGGCGGCGGTGATTTTCCTTGCGCGTGCAGCGCTTCCCATGCCGGCGATGACGCCATTGGAATTGTCCGGGATTGTCATCTGCGGCCCGCATGGCATTGAGACGATCCTTGTGGATCAGAATATGAACCGGGTCAATCCGGACGCGCCATCACGCAACGAAGCTGAACATTGCGGAAGCTGCACACTGGTTTTTGCGCCGCTTTGGGCGATTGCGCTATTGCTTGGTCTGGTGCAGTTCACGCCTGCCGCGCCGTTCCTGCCCGGTGACGCCTGGCGACAGCAGCAAAAGGGTTTCACACCTGCACTTCCGCGCGCCCCGCCGCACTTTTCCTGGATCTGACTGAATTTTTCATGGCGTCAGTCGCGATATCGCGCGGGCGCACATATTCATGTTTTTCCAAGGAATGAACATCATGCAATCTTTCTGCGCTATATGCATGCGCACAGTTATGCTGCTTCTGCTTGCTACGGCTATTCAACCCGCATATGCCTCCTGCGGGGCTTCGTTCTGTTCGATCAACACCAACTGGAACATGCAGGGGGCGGCTGTCGAACCGGGCTGGCGGTTTGATTTGCGGACGGAATATATTGACCAGGATCAGCCGAGATCCGGCAGCGGCGATGTGGAATTTGGACAGATCCGGCGCCACCATGACGAGGTGGAAACCCGCAACCGCAATGTGCTGGCGGCGCTTGATTATGCGGTGAATGACCGGCTGGGATTTTCAGTGACAGTGCCGGTGATTGATCGCGACCATGAGCATATCCATAATCATCGCGGCGCGAAAATTCCGCAATCCTGGGATTTCACGCGGCTGGGCGATATCCGCCTGCAAACACGCATGCAATGGGACGCCGGAGATCAGGCGCAACCCGGCCAGGGCCATTATGGCGTCACGCTGGGGGTGAAGTTGCCCACGGGTCAGATTCATGTGGAAAATTCGCGCAACCAGCTGGCGGAGCGCAGCCTGCAACCCGGCACCGGCACGGCAGATATGTTGCTGGGCGCCTATTACAACCGTTTAATGGCCAATGCGTCTTCCTCATGGTTCGTTCAAGGCCTGTGGCAGCAGCCGCTTGGCAGCCGCGAAAATTATGAACCCGGCCGCCGCATTTCCGCTGATCTGGGTTACCGTTATGAACTGAATCCCAAAATCGGATTGATGGCGCAACTCAACACGCTGTTTATCGAACGTGATCACGGCGCCGAAGCCGAACCACGCGACACCGGCGGCAAGTTTGTGCATCTCAGCCCCGGCGCCAGTTTCGCGGTGACACCCAATGCGCAGATCTACGGTTTTGTCCAGCTGCCGGTGTACCAATATGTTAACGGCGTGCAAATAACGGCGGATTGGTCCCTGGCCGCCGGGGTGAGCGTGCGATTCTAGCAATGCACGGGTGATGGAGAGAAGATGAGGGGCCCTAGCGCCCCTCAAATACCGGCTTGCGTTTTTCGCGGAAGGCCTTCACCGCCTCTATATGGTCTTTGGTGAACGACAGCACACCCATATGCGAGGATACGGATTCCAGCGCCTGGAACAGATCGCTGCGCAGCCCGTCATAGACGGCTTTTTTTGTCATGCGGATCGCGAGGCTGGGGCCATTGGCGATGCGTTCGGCAAACGCATAAGTGTGCGCCATTAATTGATCATCGGGCAGCACCTTTGAGACAATGCCCAGCCGTTCGGCTTCTTCGGCGCTGAACAGATCACCGGTCCATAGCAGTTCCAGCGCCTTGGTCAGGCCCACCAGGCGCGGCAGCAGAAACGCGCCGCCATCGCCCGGCGCCAGGCCGACATTGACATAGGATTCGGCAAATCTTGCGCTTTGCGCGGCATAGCGGATATCGGCATAAAGCGTCATATCCATGCCCGCACCCGTCGCTGCGCCATTGACGGCGCAGATATAGGGCTTGTCCAGTGCACTGACCGCGCGCGCCACCGGATGCACCCGGGTCAGCAGATATTCCTTGAACTGATTGGGGGTTTCATCCTTGCCCATGGTGGACAGATCACCGCCCGAACAGAACGCCTTGCCCACGCCGGTGAGGACTACCACATTAACGTCCTCACGCGCCTGAGATTCCCGCAAGGCGCTGGCCCAGCCCAGCAGCATTTCGTCGCTGAACGCATTGCGGGTTTCAGGCCGGTTCAGGGTGATGGTGGCGATCTTGTTTTTAACTTCGAACAGAATGTCTGGCATGGGCTTTCCCTTTATGCTGCGATTAGCGTAGTTTTAAGCCAGCAACAGGGTAATATCCAGTTACATTGAACGGGAGCCATAAATGAGCACAGCAGCGCTGCCCCTACAGGGAATCACTGTCATCGAACTGGGCAGCAGCCTGGCCGCGCCCTATGCGGCGCTGATCCTGGCCGAGATGGGGGCCGAGGTCATCAAGGTCGAGCATCCCGAAGGCGGCGATGCCGCGCGGACCTGGGGGCCGAATGGCGATTATGGCTTCTCGCTGATGTTCGAGACGTTCAACCGCAACAAAAAATCCGTGACGGTGAATTTTACTGATCAGGCCGAACTTGACCGGCTGCGCCGCCTGATTCTGGAGCGCGCCGATGTGGTGTTGCAGAATTTGCGTCCCGGCGTGGTGGAGGAGTTGCGGCTGGATGGGCCATCCCTGCTGGCGCAAAAACCGGCGCTGATTTACTGCAATCTGGGGGCATTTGGCGGCACGGGCGAAATGTCCCGGCTGCCGGGCTATGATCCGCTGATGCAGGCCTTTACCGGTATGTGTGATGTGACCGGGCCGGAGGGCGGCGAGCAGTGCCGGGTGGGTGTGCCGGTGGTGGATATGGGGACCGGCATGTGGGCGGCGATGGGCATTCTCACCAAATTGCTGACGCGCAAGGATGATGGCAAAGGCGGGCAGGTGGATGTGGCGCTGTTTGAAACCGCCATGACCTGGATGTCGATGCCGATGGCCAGCGTCATGGCGACGGGAAAATCGCCGGGGCGTTATGGCTTGCGCGGGCCGGGCGGGCTTGCGCCCAATCGCGGCTATCAGGCGTCCGACGGCGTGATGATTATTACTGCGGGCACGAACGGGCAGTTTCGCAAATTATGCGCCGCACTGGGCCATGCGGAATGGGCGGACGATGAACGCTTCACCACGCCGCGCGGGCGATCCAAATATGAAACCGAAATGAGCGCGCTTATCAGCGATGTCATCCGCACACGCACCCGCGCCCATTGGATGGCGGAACTGGACAAGGTTGGCGTGCCCAACGCGCCGGTGCACACACCGGTCGAGGCGTTCAACCATCCGCAGACGGCGGCCAGCGGATTGCTGCAAAAAGCCGGTGATGGCGCCCGCGCGCAGGTCACGCTGCCGCTGAAATTCGATCAGGCCCGTCTGCCTTACCGCCACCGCGCGCCCAAGCTGGGCGAGCATAATGATCTGCTGAAAGCCTGATCATGCAGATGGTCAGAAGCTGGGTGATACGTGGCGGCATCGCCATTGCCATTCTTGCCGCCGTTTTTCTGATATGGCAGGCGTTGCAGCCGGATTCCATGGGGGATGGCGTTATTGGCAGCAATGGGCGTATTGAAGCGGTCGAAATCAATGTTTCCGCCAAGACGCCGGGCCGGGTCAGGGAAATTCTCGTGGCCGAAGGCGAATATGTCCAGGCTGGGCAGGTGCTGGCCAGGATGGATATGGCGTCGCTGGAAGCCCAGCATCAGGAAGCCAAAGCGCAATTGCAGCGTGCCGTCATTGGCGTTGAGATGGCGCAAATTCAGGTCACCCAGCGTGAAGCCGAAAAGGCGGCCGCCCAGGCGGCCGTGACGCAGCGCATGGCGGAACTTGACGCCGCCAGAAAGCGTCTGGGGCGTTCGGAAAAACTGGCGGGCAATGATAATGTTTCCCAGCAGCAACTGGATGATAACCGCGCACGCTATGACAGCGCACAGGCCGGCGTCACTGCTGCGAAGGCGCAGGCCGCCGCAGCGGACGCCGCCATTGCCACCGGAATATCCCAGATCACCGGCGCACAGGCAGCCGTGGAAGCGGCGCGCGCCACAGTGCGCCGCATCGAGGTGGAACTGGACGATAGCGCGCTCAAATCGCCGCGCGATGGCCGGGTGCAATACCGTGTGGCGGAGCCCGGAGAGGTCATCGGCGCAGGGGGCAAGGTGCTCAGCCTGGTGGATCTGTCGGATGTCTACATGATTTTCTTTCTGTCGACAGAGGATGCGGGGCGGCTCGCGCTGGGGGGCGAGGTGCGGCTGGTGCTGGACGCCGTGCCGCAATATGTAATCCCTGCGCAGATTTCCTTCGTGTCCGACGTGGCGCAGTTCACCCCGAAGACGGTTGAAACCGCCATTGAACGCCAGAAGCTGATGTTCCGGGTAAAGGCTCGGATTGATCCGGCCCTGCTGAAGCAGCATCTGCGCCATGTCAAGACCGGGGTGCCGGGAATGGCCTGGCTGAAACTGGACCCGAAGGCGGAATGGCCTGAAGAACTTCGCGTCAGGCTGCCGCAATGAACACGCACTCCGGCTCAGCCTTTGCGGCGCGCCTGAATGACATGACTTTGCGCTATAACGGCAGGACGGCGCTCGATGCTGTCAGCCTGGAGATTCCTTCAGGTTGCATGGCCGGGCTGATTGGCCCGGATGGGGTGGGCAAGTCCAGCCTGCTGGCGCTGATTGCCGGTGCGCGCGCCATCCAGGCCGGACGGATAGAGGTGCTGGGCGGCGATATGGCGAAGGCGGCGCACCGGAGGGATGTATGTCCGCGCATCGCCTATATGCCGCAGGGATTGGGAAAAAATCTTTACGCCCGGCTGTCGGTTTATGAAAATGTGGATTTTTTTGGCCGCCTGTTCGGCCATGACGCGGCCGAGCGCCAGCGCCGCATTGCGGACCTGCTGCAGGCAACCGGGCTCAGCGCGTTTGCGGAACGCCCGGCGGGCAAACTGTCGGGCGGGATGAAGCAGAAGCTGGGCCTGTGCTGCGCCCTGATCCATGATCCCGATCTGCTGATACTGGACGAACCCACAACGGGTGTTGATCCGCTGTCGCGGCATCAGTTCTGGGAACTGATCGAACGCATCCGCGCCGCCCGCCCCGGCATGAGCGTGCTGATCGCCACCGCCTATATGGAAGAAGCCGCGCGTTTCGACTGGCTGGTGGCAATGGACGCAGGGCGTGTGCTGGCCCACGGCGCGCCGCGGGATCTGCTGGCCGCCACAGGCGCGGACACGCTGGAAGCGGCGTTCATTGCATTGCTGCCGGAAGCAAAGCGCCAAGGCTACAGCCCTGTGACCGTGCCGCCGCGTGAACCCGGCGCAGACCATCTTGTAGCGATCGAGGCCAGGGATCTGACCTTGCGCTTTGGCGATTTTACGGCGGTCGATCATGTAAGTTTCCGCATCTATCATGGCGAGATTTTTGGATTCATCGGCTCCAATGGCTGCGGCAAGACGACCACCATGAAAATGCTGACGGGCCTGCTGCCTGCAAGCGAGGGGACGGCGCATCTGTTTGGCCAGCCGATGCGCGCGCGCGACATCGAAACCCGCAGGCGCATCGGTTACATGTCACAGAGCTTCTCGCTATATTCCGAACTGACGGTGCGGCAAAACCTTTATCTGCATGCGCGGCTGTTCCGCCTGAATCCGGAGATAATCCCCGCAAGGGTGGATGAAATGCTGCACCGCTTCGATCTGTCCGGGCTCGGCGATCTGCTGCCTGGCGCGCTGCCGCTGGGGCAGCGCCAGCGTCTTTCTCTGGCTGTCGCCATGATCCATGCGCCGGAGATTCTGATTCTGGATGAGCCCACCTCGGGGGTCGATCCGGTGGCGCGCGACGCCTTCTGGCGGATCATGATTGATCTGGCCCGCCGCGAGGGGGTGACGATCTTCATTTCAACCCACTTCATGAACGAGGCGGAACGCTGTGACCGCGTTGCGCTGATGCATGCGGGGCGCGTGCTGGCCTGCGATACGCCGGCGGCGGTTATCGCGCAACGCGGCGCGCAGAATCTGGAAGACGCTTTTATAGGTTATCTGGAAGATGCCGCAATGGAAGCGGGAACCGGAATGCAGCCGGCGTCTGTTGCGCCCCCTGCGCCGGTTGTGGCGCACGCCGCGTCCAAAACGCTCCGGCGCTGGTTCGATATACGGCGCATGTTCAGCTATTCGCGGCGCGAGACGCTGGAATTGCGGCGCGATCCGATCCGCCTGACGCTGGCGCTGTTGGGCAGCCTCATTTTGATGTTTGTCGTGGGCTATGGCGTAAATCTTGATGTGGAGGATCTGACCTTCGCGGTGCTTGACCGCGACGATACCGCCGCCAGCAGGGATTATGCGCTGAATATTTCCGGCTCGCGCTATTTTATCGAACACCCGCCCATCGCCAGCTATGAAGAACTGGACCGGCGCATGCGGGCGGGCGAAATCGGGCTGGCGATCGAAATTCCGCCGGGCTTTGGCCGCGATCTGGCGCGCGGCGATCCAGTGCAGATCGGGGCCTGGATTGACGGCGCCATGCCGCAACGCGCCGAAACCATACAGGGCTATGTCCAGGGCCTGCACCTGCAATGGCTGGCGGGCAGATACAACCTGACCAATCCTGTGAATATCGAGACGCGGTTTCGCTATAACCCCGATATAAAAAGTCTGGTGGCGATGGTGCCCGCGGTCATCCCGCTATTGCTGCTGCTGATCCCGGCGATGCTGGCGGCGCTCAGCGTGGTGCGCGAGAAAGAGCTGGGCTCCATCATCAATCTTTATGTCACGCCCGTAACCAGGCTGGAATTTCTGCTGGGCAAGCAATTGCCCTATGTGGTGCTGGCGATGCTGAATTTTCTGCTGCTGACACTGTTCGCGGTCATTGTTTTTGGCGTGCCGCTCAAGGGCAGTTTTCCGGCGCTGGCCACAGGCGCGCTGCTCTATGTGATTTCATCCACTGCGATGGGGCTGCTGATTTCCAGCTTCATGCGCAGCCAGATCGCTGCGATCTTCGGTACGGCGGTGCTGACCATTCTTCCCGCAGTGGCATTTTCCGGCATGATTGATCCGGTGTCTTCGCTGGAAGGGGCAGGCAGGATGATCGGCAATATCTATCCCACCACTTATTTCATCATCATTTCGCGCGGGACTTTTTCTAAGGCGCTGGAATTTGCGGATTTATACGCTGCCTATGTCCCCCTGCTGATTGCCGCGCCGGTTCTGACCGCCCTTGGCGCCCTGCTGCTGCAAAAACAGGAGCGATAAACATGCGCCTTGCCAATATTCTTTTTCTGGGGGTCAAGGAACTGCGCAGCCTGGCGCGGGATCCCGTGATGCTGGTGCTTATCTTCTATGCGTTTTCATTTGCCATCTATGCCGCAGCCAAGGCCTTGCCGCAGACGCTCAACAAAGCGCCCATAGCCATTGTGGATGAGGACCGTTCGCCGCTTTCCGCGCGCATCAGCGATGCTTTCTATCCTCCCTATTTCGTTGCGCCGGTCATGATCAATCAGGCCGGGATGGACGCCCTGATGGATGCGGGGCTCGCCACCTTCGCCCTGAACATTCCCCCGGACTTCCAGCGCGACGTTATGGCCGGGCGCACGCCCACGCTGCAACTGAACGTGGACGCCACGCGCATGAGCCAGGCCTTTGCGGGCAGCACTTATGTTCAGGCCATTGCCGCCAGCGAAGTGCGCGAATTTGTGCAGCGCCAGCGCGGGACGCCGCCGCCGCCAGCCGAACTCGTCATCCGGGCGCGTTTCAATCCCGAACTGAATGAAGTCTGGTTCGGTTCGGTAATGGAACTGGTTAATAACATCACCATGCTGTCCATCATTCTGACCGGCGCGGCGCTGATCCGCGAGCGCGAGCATGGCACGGTGGAGCATCTGCTGGTGATGCCCGTCACGCCGTTCGAGATCATGACCAGCAAGGTTTGGGCGATGGCGCTGGTGGTGCTGCTGGCCTGTGCGGCCTCGCTTTTTTTCGTCATCGAGGGGGCGTTGGCGGTGCCTATCGAAGGTTCGCGGCTGCTGTTTCTGGCCGGGGCGGCGGCGCTGCTGTTCGCCACCACCTCTATGGGGATTTTTCTTGGCACCCTGGCGCGGTCCATGCCGCAGTTCGGCATGCTGCTGCTTCTGGTGCTGCTGCCCCTGGAGATACTTTCCGGAGGCACAAGCCCGCGCGAAAGCATGCCGCCAGCGATACAGCTCATCATGCAGGCCGCGCCCAATACGCATTTCGTTATGCTGTCACAGGCGGTTCTTTACCGGGGCGCGGGTCTCGATGTGGTCTGGCCCGAATTCATCAAGATCGCCGCCATCGGCGCCATCCTGTTCAGCCTCTCCCTGGCGCGCTTCCGCCACACCATAGGCGAAATGGTTTAGCGTGGCCAAAGCCCTGATTCATGCCTGCAAGGCCTGCTGACAAAAATTCCGGCGGCGTTCAAATCTGTCCCTGGGCACGTTGGGCCAGTTGGTTTTTTTTTCGATTTCCCCTGAAAAAGCATGCAGATTATTGGCCGCGATATGGGATTGCAGAAATTCACGGCAGCGCGGCGTATAATCCCCCCTGAAGCGCAGATCAATGACCACGTCGCGGATCGCCGGATGCAGGGCCTCCCAGCCGGTTGCGCCATATCTGCGGGTGACATCCGGCTTGGTCGCCAGCCGTTTGGTGTCCGCAGCGTGCCAGTTATAGTCGATCTGAAACAGTTTGAGTTGCGCCTGCGGCGTGATTTCAAAATCCTCAAGGTCATTGTCCTGAATGAAATCCTCCGCTTTGTCCCCGGTCAGTCCGCTGGCCTGGGCGATAAGCTGGGCGTGGCCCGCATCCACGCCCGCGGCCAGAAGATCGTTGCGGATCTGGGCATTGGTACGGTTTTTCATGTCATATCCCCGCCCCAGGGTGAGACCCGATGTGGCGCCCGGCACGTGCAGGCGGCGGCTGTGATATAGTCCGCCTTCCCGCCCTTCAGCATCGAAGGTAAGCCGCCCGTCGATTGGGGCGGGAACTGTCTGGCTCATCGTCATCCTTCCCACGGTTTACGCCTGTTGCCGCAACTGCGTTGGGGCCCCGGCCATCATGGCCTGCATGCTGCCAGATAGGCGGTGCGTGGTACAGAAATTTCCGGCCGCATCCTGCATCTTGACGGCGCATCCGGGTTAACCCATGCTGGCTGGTGAATGCAGGGTCCAGCAAGGAACCCCGGAAAGAAATGGGAGCTTACCATGGCGCACCAGCATGTTCTTGATGGCTACACGATTCTGGACTTTACGCATGCATTGGCCGGACCCAGCGGTACGCGGATAATGGCGGATATGGGTGCCGAGGTGATCAAGATTGAAATCGCCCCCAATGGCGATATGACGCGCGCTCTGCCTTATATGCATAATGGCCGCAGCGGCTATTTCGTTCAGCAGAACCGCGGCAAGAAATCGCTCTGCCTCAATCCAAAAACACCCGAAGGCCTGGACATCATCAAGGGGCTGATCAAAACGGCGGATGTGTTCATCGAGAATTATTCTCCCGGCGCGATTGGCCGCATGGGTCTCGGCTGGGACGTGGTGCATGCGATCAATCCGCGCACCGTGATGTGTTCGATTTCGGCGTTCGGGCAGACCGGGCCGCTCAGCCATTTGCCGGGTTATGATTATATTGCGGCGGGCTATGCAGGCATTCTCGATAATATTGGCTATCCCGACGGGCCGCCCTTGATGACGGGCATGGCGATTGGCGATGTCAGCACGGGGGTGAACGCCTATGCGGCGGTGGTGACGGCGCTGCTTGAACGCGCCCGCACCAATGTGGGGCAGTATCTCGATATTACGCTGCTCGACACCTATTTCCACCTGCATGAAATTAATGTGCAGATGTATTCCGGAAGCAAAGGCGCGATCAAACCGACACGGTTTGGCCATCTGCATTCTTCGGTGGCGCCGATCGGCGTGTTCAAGGGACGCGACAAATATATCTTCATTCTGTCAACGCCGAAGGACTGGCCGGCCTTTTGTAAAGTGATCGAACGCGAAGACCTGATTGAGGCGCCCGGATATGCCACGGTGCAGGAGCGGGCCGAAAACCGCTATGCGCTGGCGGAAATTATTCAGGCATGGTGCGCGACGCAAAAGGATGACGACACCATCATCAATAAATTCCGCGAGGCGCATTTGCCGGTCGCGCCAATTCTGTCGGTGCCCGAGGCGCTGGCGGAGCCGCATGTGATTGAACGCCGTGTCGCGCCGCCGGATGATGACCGCGGGCTTGGCGACTGGCGCTTCCCGCGCGCGCCGATGCGTTTTTCCAAATATCCCGATCTGGAGGGGTTGCAGGCGCCGTTCCTGGGCGAACATAACGCCTTTATTCTGGAAAAACATCTTGGCTATGGCGCAGACCGGATCAAGGCGTTACAGGATGCCGGTGTGCTGGTTGCGGAATCCATCCCTTTGGCGGCGAACTAATCTAATCAGGAAAGGAAAATATCATGGCAGGCGATATGGAAGGCAAAGTGGCCCTTATCACGGGTGGCGGTTCGGGCATTGGCCGGGAATCGGCGCTGGTGTTTGCGCGCGAGGGCGCGAAAGTCATGGTGGCTGATATCAATGAAAAGGGCGGCGAGGAAACCGTCGGCCTGGTTAAACAGATGGGCGGCGCCGCCAGTTTCGTGCGCTGCAATGTTGCCAAGGGGCCGGAGGTCGAAGCCATGGTAAAGGCCACGGTTGACACATTCGGCCGTCTGGACGCGGCATTCAACAATGCGGGCGTCGAGGGCGACACGCGCGCAACAATTATTTCGTGTACTGAGGAAAATTTTGATCTCAACATCGCCGTCAATCTGAAGGGCGTGTGGTGGTGCATGAAATATGAAATCGAGCAGTTCCTGCGTCAGGATTCACCAGGCGCCATCGTTAACACATCTTCGCTGGCGGGCATCGTAGGCGTGCCGCGCGGTAATGCCTATGTTGCGGCCAAGCATGGCGTCATCGGCCTGACCAAAACAGGCGCGCTGGAATATGCCCGTAAAAATATCCGCGTCAACGCGGTCTGCCCAGGCGCGATTGAAACGCCGATGCTGGACCGTATCGCGGGCGGCACCGAAAAAGGCTATGAAGCGATGCGCCGGATGGAGCCGGTCGGGCGTCTTGGCAAGCCTTCTGAAATCGCCGAAGCCGCGATGTGGCTGTGTTCAGACCGCGCGTCCTTCGTTACCGGCCTTGCCATGTCCGTGGATGGCGGCAGCTTCGCGCGCTGATCCGGAAAATTCATGATAGGGTGATGACACTGTCACTCTATCTCCGGCTGGCGGGTGCCTGAGCATGCAGGTCCTTGATTTTGGTCATCTGACCTGCTTCGCCCGCGCCCGGGCCAATTCAAGTTCTTTATTGGCCTCAGCCTACCGCGATATTATCCAGCAGCCGGGTTTTGCCGATGCGCGCGGCGACGATCAAGCGGGCGGGGCGTTCGCCCACATGCGCCAGCGGCGTCAGATCTTCGGCGTCGCACAGTTCCAGATAATCCACGCTGTCGAAGCCGTTGCGCAGCAATTCATTCTTGCCCCAGTCAAGATGCGCCGCCGCATCCGATGCGTCTGCCAGGCGCTTCGCCACGCCCTGCAAGGTGCGCGGTATCGCCAGCGCCTGCTGGCGCTGCGCCTGGCTCAGATACACATTGCGCGATGACAGCGCCAGCCCGTCCGGTTCGCGTACCGTCGGCACGCCGACGATTTCGGTTGGAATATCCAGATCGCGCGCCATGCGGGTGATGGTTTTAAGCTGCTGATAATCTTTCTCGCCAAAAAACGCTGCGTCGGGCAGCACCTGTAGCAGAAGTTTGGTGACAACCGTGGTCACGCCCTGAAAGTGCCCGGGCCGCGCCGCGCCGCACAGGCCCTCGGTCAGGCCGGCCACATTCACCACCGTCGATGCGCCCGGCGGATACATGATGTCCACCGTGGGCAGATAGGCCAGATCGGCCTGTGCGGACGCCAGCCTGTCCAGATCCGCGGCTTCGTTACGCGGATAGGCGTCGAAATCCTCATTGGGGCCGAATTGCGTGGGGTTGACGAAAATCGACACCACGGTCTTGTCGCAGTGCGATTTCGCGGCCTTGACCAGCGATATATGGCCGTCATGCAATGCGCCCATGGTGGGCACAAAACCGATGCGCAGGCCCAGCTGGCGCCAGGCGCGCACCTGGGCGCGCAGCTCGGGAATGGCGCGGACGGTCGCGATAGCCGGATTTTCCATCCGTTACACCATTATTGTCCCGTGGGCGGATTAACCGGCAATTTGCGACAGGCGGGGTTTCGCAATGGATTGCTTCTGTTTGTACACATTTTTCTGTGCCGGAAATTCGCGCCGGCGCACAGCGTTCGCATAGGCGTCAATGGCGCGCCGGGTTTCACCGGCGACATCGCCGAACACCTGCACGAATTTGGGAACATTCTCGCCGAACAGGCCGGTCATGTCTTCGCTGACCAGTATCTGCCCATCGCAGGCGGATGATGCGCCGATGCCGATGGTGGGAATGTCTATCCGCGCGGTAATATCTTGCGCCAGATCCTCCACCATGCCTTCCAGCACGATACAGAATGCGCCTGCTTCGGCAATGGCGGTGCTGTCATCAAGAATGGCTTTGGCTTCACGTTCGCCATGCCCGCGCGAGCGGTAGCCGCCCAGCGTGTTGACCATTTGCGGGCGCAGGCCCGTATGCCCCATTACCGGAATGCCGCGCTGGGTGAGGAAATGCACTGTCTCGGCCATTTCGCGCCCGCCTTCCAGCTTGATCCCGGCGCATCCGGTTTCCTGCATCACCCGCGCGCAATTGCGAAACGCGGCTTCGGGCGATTCCTGGGTCGTACCGAAAGGCATGTCGACAATCACGCAGGCGCGTTTTGATCCGCGCATCACGGCCTGTCCATGCGCGATCATCATATCCAGGCTCACGCCGAGGGTGCTGTCCATGCCATAGAGCACCATGCCAAGGGAATCGCCGACAAGCATCAGATCAACCATATCGTCCATCATCCGCGCCATGGGCGTGGTATAGGCGGTAAGGCAAACGATCGGTGTGCCGCCCTTGCGCGAACGGATGGCCGGCGCCGTGATGCGGCAAACGGTAGTGGTTTTGCTCATCTTGATGTCTCCCTGGAACCTGCCGGTCTCCGCCGGTTTTCGGTCTAGTCAGGCCGGGAATATAGTCATTATTTGCGTAAATAGCGATTCATATGTTCAATGAAAAATCAGATTCTTTACTGATCAGCGAATGGCGCCCCGGCGGTAGAGATGGTAGAGCAGCCAGGGCGCGGCCAGAATCGGGTGACGGCGCTGCCAGGGGCTTAATTTCAGCGCGATGCCGGAATGGCGCTCGACTTTCCAGAGCAGATATTCAACACCGCCTTCAAAGGTAAACGCGCCTTTGCAAAGCCGCAGAATGGATAGGATTTTTCCCGCATGGCGCCGTAAAAACCAGCGCCCCCGCACGGCGGCGGGCAATGTATCGGGAAGATCTAATTCAAGCGCATTAAAAATCGCGTCATAATAGTCAGGGTCATTATCATAGATCAGTTGCGGCCGGTTGCCCCGTTCCACCCGCAGCTCCGCCCCATAGGTCAGGGCGAAAAGCCGGGTCCAGAACGGTCTGGATTCAGGGCCCGCCGGCCCTTGGCGCAAGCCCCAGCCGCAGGCGGTGCGCACGGCCTGCTCCAGGGCCGCCAGAACCTGATTTCTTGCCGCGTCACTGGCGGCATAAATCAGGGACGAAGGCTGGGTGAAGCGCGCCCACAGGGTGGTGTCGATCGCCGCCGGGCGCATCCGGCGGGCAAATTGATCCAGTGAAATGACGGTTACTTTCGCCGCCACCGCATTGGCCGGATCACCCGTGCGCATAAATGACACGTCAGGCGGCAATATTCTGTTCATCAGTGCACGGAATAGCGAACGGTGATAGCTGCGATAGTCATCCACCAGCACATAAAAATCCAGCACCCCTTCCGGCTGATCCGCGCGGCGGCAGGAACCATAGAACAAAATGGCCTTTACCGCGCCGCCATGCGCCGCAAGTATGGCGTCCGCCACGTGATGCGCGGCCATAGTGGCAGGCTGCGCCAGGGTGCGCGCAAGCAGCTGGTTCAAGGCGGGTTTTGGAACACGGCTCATGGATGCACAAAATCATACAGGCGCCGGGCGGAAAGTTCGATCAGGCCCGAATGGCCGGGATCAAACAATTCACCATCCACCGTAAAGGAAGATGTCAGGCGCACTGTCAGATGACCGGCGCTGCCGCTGCGATATCCGGCTGCATGCATCCAGGGTTTCGGTTTGCCGCGCAAGACAGGCAGCAATGCGGATAACAGGCGCCTGGGGGGGGCATCAATCACGGTATAGCGGATTGCGCCGCCGCGCGGCCCCCAGAACGGTTTCAGCCCCATGATGATGCGCTGCGAACTTGTCGCCAGCATGAGAAATTGCGGGCCGTCCTGCACACTGGCGCCATCGGCGGTCACGGCCGTGACCGGATTTTCGCCGTCCGTACCGCGCAGGGTGCGGACACTCATGGATGCAATCGTCAGCGCCACCGCCAGCCCCTGATACAGGCCAAGCGCATTGGCTTGCGCGCGGGAAAGCGCGGTGCCCCGTGAAAAGGCGCCTGTTCCAAATAACATGCCGCAGATGGGCGGGCCGGGATCGTTGGGCCGGATAATGTCCAATACCGGGCGGCTGACCTTGTTGCGGCCCAAAACGCCCTTGCCCGCGGCATCAAGAATTTGCCGTAATCCTGCGGGTCCATGCCGCGCTGAACCCACATCATAGGCGATCATATTGGTTTTGCCGCCGGGAATAATGCTGAGCGCGGGCCGCCAGTCCGGATCGGCCTGCCAAAGCGCCGTCAGAACATCACGCACCGTGCCGTCGCCGCCATTGATCGCGATGATATCGGCGCCCTGCTGTTTGAAATTAATCAGCGCGCGCAGTAATTCCGCCTGCGTTTCCGGCTCGGCAAAGCCCGCAAAAAAATCGCACTCAGGCTGATCACGCAGCACAAGCGGGCCGCGCAGATTACGGTGGCTTTTCGGATTGCTGATAATGGCCAGCCGGTTCAACGCGCCAGCCAGGAATTTATCGGCTGGCCCCGCAGCCTGTAGCCGGCAGCCTGCGCAATCTGCACAAAATGCACGCCGATACATGCCAGCGTCCATGCCGCAACCAGTATCATGCCGGTATCCGGGCGGCCCAGCATCGCGCCCGCCATCAGGATAACAAGATTGGGGTTGCGCCGCGCATTTATCAATCGAAACTGGCTGTCTATGGGCCGCCACACATGCGGCGTGATGCCGAAGAAAAATTCAAACCCGCCTTCCTGCAGCCGCTGTATCACATAGCCCCCAATGACGATGGCCGCGATAATGTCACTCTGCCACAGACTTCCGCCTGCTGCGGATATTCCCAAAATCCATGCCCAGTACCAGAAGGGCGGATGAACCAGATCAATACCGTGATCGAAAATATTCCCGAACGGGCTGGAATTCACGGTGACCCGCGCCAGTTTGCCGTCTACCGTATCCAGAAATGTCATACCCCAGGCTGCCAGAAGCCCCCAGCCGAACAGGCCCTGGGCGAACAGAAAATAGGCCAGCACCGTCAGAACCGCGCTGGCTGAAGTGACCATATTGGGCGTGATGCCGGTTGCTGCGCAAAACCGGGTGACGTGATAGGCCGGCCAGGGCCAGACATATTTCGTCACAATATCCGTAACGCCCTTATACACCGCGCCGAACAGATGGCGTTCGATCTGGTCCCTGTTCGCGGCGGTGATGGGTATGATATAGGCGGAAATCCGTTTTTTGATTTCGCTATTATAATCCTCCGCTTCGGACAGGCCTAGCGGTGTGGCGCTCAGCCCATCGGGCAGGCCAATCCTCTCCATAGGTACGGTGCGCTGCATGATTTCCGCCATAACAGCGGCATGCTTAAGCGGAATATGCGCCGCCACCAGATAGCCGGAAACCGGATCGGTTAAATATTTCCCGGGGCTTGCAATCAGTTTACGTAATAAATTGTCCTCGATCAGATAGCCCGCATGAACCAGCACCACAAAGGGGCCGGGCATATCCGGCGCGCTCCAGGGGGCAATGTCCGTCATGCCGGAACCGCGCAGGGTGCGGGTCAGCCGCGCAGCCCCGTTCAGCCCCCAGATCGCTACGGAGGAATCGCCGGTCAGGCGGATCGCAGGAATTTGTACAGGCCCGGCATCAGGCATCGCGCCGCAGACTTTCTTTGATTGTGCTGGCCACCTTATACTAACAGGGTGGCAGGAAAGCCAGTTGAAGCCTTATATAGAGGCAGCTATAGGGGCAGGGCGCCGCGCCGCCAGAGGCGCGGCTTTGATCGGAAACCCGGAAAGACTGTAAAACATGCCAGATGCATCCCTGACCGGTTGTCCCTCCTGCCCTGCCTGCAATGCCGGGGCGCGCAGCCGCTATTGTGAGGAAAAGCAATGGCAGCTTTATGCCTGTGATGCCTGCGGGCTGATTTATCTTGATCCGATGCCCGGTCCGGGGCTGCTGGCCGAAATGTATCATGACGCCTATGGCCAGGCGCAAACCGGCTATTTCGCCAAACCGCATGCCAAGCTGCGCCGAAGCGGCATCAGGCTCAAGGTCATCCGGCGCTTCACGAAAAATGCGGGCGGAAATTTTCTGGATGTTGGCTGTAATGGCGGCTTCATGGTTGAGGCGGCGCGGCGTGCGGGCTTTGCCGCATGGGGGGTGGAGCCGGACGCGGTGTCACTGGACTATGCGCGCCGCCATTTTTCCGGCAACCGGTATTTTCATGGGCTGATCGCTGATTTTAATCCGGAAGATGAGCAGGGCGCGCCGGTCCGCTTTGATGTGGTCTATTGCTCCGAAGTGATCGAGCATGTGACGCAGCCGCAGAATTTCCTGCGCGATATTTTCCGCGTGATGCGGCCTGGCGGCGTGCTGTATCTGACCACGCCGGATATTTCGCATTGGCGGCGTCCGCGGCGCTTGACGCGCTGGGACGGTTTTTGCCCGCCATCGCATGTGCTGTATTTCAATCCGCAAAATCTGATGGCGCTGGCGCGGCGCTGCGGGTTTGAACTGGTGAACCGGCGGCCATCCTGGAAGCCCGGAATCAAGCTGCTGATGCGGCGTCCGCTTTAAATGCTTCGGCGCAGTCCAGCCATCGCGCCCCGCCGCCATCCCGGCAATGGGCTGAGATAAAGCGTAACAGCTGCGACAGAAAATCCCAGCTGGGGGCATTCTGAATCAGATGATGCGTCAGAATGCCGGTGGGCTCGTCCGGGTCAAAGCCGGCCGGAAGGGGCTTGCCGAAAACCAGAATATCCGAAGGAATGTCCGGGTACAGGCGGCGCACGCGCAATAGCGCGGTCATCTCCTCCAATATGGTCTGCGCCGGACGCTGGCCGCGTTGCGCATGCCAGTCAATCGAATCAATGTGGCAGTTCGTTTGCACCAGGCCTGGGGCAGGCTGGCGCTGCGCCGCCGGGCGGAAACTGGACACGCCGCAAAACCCCAGTGCTGGCAGATGCGGGGCCAGCATGATGTCGAGACGGTTCCAGGGCGGCACCAGGATCGGCAGCAATCTGCCGCCAAACCTGTCTCGCAGCAGGGCCAGGCCCTGTGCAAGCTCGGCGCACATGTCCGTAATGCTGCGATGGCCGCCAAATTCGGCCTGCTTTTCATGCGCTGGCGCATGGTTGATATGGGCATAGCCATGCACGATGGGCGTGATGCGCGGCATCTGGCCGATTGCCTGCACCAATGCGCTATCGGCAAGCTTCGGTACTACCGCCAGCGCCAGCGGCACGGAAAATTCATCGGACAAATACAGCAATTGGTTCAATGCGGCGCTGCCGGTAGTGGCGTCATCATCGCGCCACCAGAAAGTAGCGTTGCGCCCGGCCTCAGCCCAGGCGGCCAATTCCGCTTCAAGCGCCTTCCAGGCAGATGCGGCCTCAGCCATGCAGTTTCTCCAGAATAAAGCCGGCAGTTGCCGTGCCCCCGTTCATATCGGGCAGCGCATATGGCCTGTTCCTGTGCAGGATGGCGCGGTCGATGGCTGCGGCCAGTGATACGGGTGTTAATTCCATTTCTGACAGCACGATCGCAAGTCCTGCCGCCGCCAGCGCCCGTGCGCGCACATTCTGTTCCTGTTCGCGCGCAGTGGCAAAGGGCACGATGACAGCGGGTGTTTGCGAGATGCGCCTGGCCTGTAAAATATCCATAACGGTGTTATAGCCCCCCTGGCTTACGGAACAGGCGCTGTTGCACAGAAGCTGCGGAAAGTCTGGCCGCGACGCTTCGGCAATAATGCCGGGCGGCGCGATTTTTTGCAGGGTCTGCAATTGTCCTGCTGGTGCGTTGCCGCCCGCAAGTATCCGCCATATTTTCTGCCCCGCCTGTGTTGAGTGTGCGCGTGCCTGCATCGCCGTCATCAGCAATGCCTCCCCTACCGCGCCGCCTCCGGCAGATATGGTTACTTCATTGCTACCGGCAAGATTGGCCGCGGCGCCAAGTGCAGATGATGTGTCTGCCGTCACATAACCGGTGTAAAAAACCTTGCCGCCCAGTCCGGCGATGGCCGGATAGGTTTGATCAAGCCGGATGAAACTGGCGTCACCATGAACCAATATATAATCAAAATAATTCCGCGCGCGCGTCACGGCTTCCTGTGTGCGGCCAGGTTTGTCCGATGGTATGATAATATCGCGCACCGAGCATAGCACCAGCGGCGCAGACGAGCGGCTGCGCGCAGCTTCCAGCAAAGGCAGCAATTCAAAGTCAAACTGTCTGCGGCCAAACGGAAACATCTCAATCAGCAGCGCATCCGGCTGCACATTCTGGAATGCCCGCAACAAAGCGTTTTTGCGCTGTTCGCGCCAATGCGCGTCAATGGGCCTGCCGCTTTCATCCAGCAATTGGGAAAATGCCGCATCGGCGGCGCGGACAGGCGCCAGCTGGATGATTTCACCTCCGGGCATGCTGGCATGGGGATGCGGCATGCCGCCGCTGATAAGGGTGACTTCCATACCGGCGTCATGCAGATAACGGCTCAGACGCAGGGCGCGTTCCAGATGGCCTATGCCAAGCAGATGCTGCACATAGAACATGATCCGTTTACGGATTAATTTACCCGTCATGACGAGGCGCCAGCGGGATGTTCAGCGCCACCGGAACAATGTTTGCGTCTGCGTCTGCATCAAACAGATGCACGGCGCGCCAGTCCAGTTTCACCGGCGGCTTGCCCAGCATGTCCCAGTCATAGGCCAGTGCGAGGGCTGCGCGGATAACCCCCTTATGGGTTAGCGCGGTAACAGGGCGGCCAGGATCGGCAATATCCCTGAACCAGGATTTCAGCCGTTCCTGCACCTCGGCGGGGGATTCGCCGCCCGGCGGGCGGAAATGCAGCCCGCGATCTTCATTCTCCTGCATGACGGCTCCATAACGGGCCCTCAGGCTGTGCAGGGTTTCGCCTTCCCATTCTCCCCAATGCATTTCGCTCAGGCGCGGTTCAATACGAAAAGCGCCGGGTCCAAGGATGCGCGCAGTTTCAATCGCGCGTGGTAAAGGGCTTGCATGCCAGCGGCTGGTGCGCAACATGCCGGGCGCCCGCAGTGATTTTAATTCGGCGCAACCCTGTGCGCTGAGCGGCACGCTGGCGCGGCCCTGGATGCGCCCCTCGCAGTTCCATTGGGTTTCACCATGCCGGATGAAAGCGATAAGCGTCATTCAGCCTTGCCGCCGTTTTAAAAGCCGCACCCACCAGCCCCGTGAAGGGTCCGGTTTTCGCGGCAATCTATTCAGTCCGGCATTCAGTATGATGGCGGCTTTTTCCATGCTGCGCATATTGCTTACGAATCTTTTTGCGGTCGCGCCCATGCGCAGGCGCGCCTCACTGTCGGAGATCAGAAAATCAACAACTCCGGCAAAGGCCTCTGCATCGCCCTCAGGCGTCAGGAAACCGGTTTGCCCATCCAGGATAACCTCGGTAACGCCGCGCACCTTGCCAGCGACTATGGGCAGGCCGGCGGCCTGCGCCTCCAGCAGCGCCATGCCATAGGCCTCGCCAGCGGCCGGCCAGACGCAGATATCGGCTTCGGCATATAATTGCGGCATTTCGAACTTCGCCCGCGCACCCAGCAGGCGAACCCGCTGCGGCCCAAACCGGGAAAGCAGGGCCTCCACCTCGGCGCGCGCCGGACCATCTCCGACGACCGTCAGGTTCCAGTTCTGGTTTTTCGTCCGGCCGAGATAATCCGCCAGTCTGCGGTAACTTTCCACTTTGTCGCCGGGGCGCATCATGCCCACGGCCAGCAGCCGCACAGGCTGTCCCGGTTCGGGGTCTGTGCGTGTTATCCGGCTGTAAGGGGCAGGGTCCAGAAATGGCGGCAGATCCCGCTGGATCTGCCCTTCATCCAAAATTTTCTCCAGGCCTTCACGATCAATGCTGGTCATGGAAAAAATCAGATTGGCGCTTTTGATGGCAAGCTCGGCCCCCATATGCCCAAGCGCCCAGGGCCCCTGCGCCCTGCTGGCCGTGTAGGATGCTTCCGCCACCACATAGGGAATTTGCAATGCTTTGGCCACCTGCGGGCCGATCCAGTCGGGCGACTTGTAATAGACATGATAGCTGAACCACAATTCCGGGCGCATATCTTCATCACGGGCACGGTAGCGCGCGATCAGCCGCTCCGCCTCGCGCTCGGCGCCTGCACGGAGCTTCTCCTGCTGTATTGGGGCGCCCGTACCTTCATAGGCGCGAAAACTGGATGCAATTTCCACATCGTGACGGGCCATGCTCAGGGTTGAGATCAGCAGTCCCGCCATCTCCCGGTCGCCGGAAGGCGTTAGATCATCGGGGGCTTTCATCGGGGCGTAAAAGGCTATGCGCATTCTGGTAAGCCGGATTCGGAGTTAAATTGATGCACTAAACTATCTATTGCCGCCTGCATCTGAAAATGACTTTCAAGCCGCGCGCGTCCCATCTGTCCCATATGGGCGCGCTGCGCCGGGTTCTGGATCAATTCCGCAATGGCGTCTGCAACTGCCTGCGCGTTTTCCGGCGGACATAGCAGGCCGGTTACCCGGTCACAAATAAATTCAGAAATCGCGGGCAGATTGCTGGTGACCACCGGCAAGGCCTGGCTTTGCGCCTCCATCAGGACATTGGGTATGCCGTCACGATCACCATCCGGTGCAATGCGGCAGGCCAGCACGAACAGATCGCTTTCCCGCAAGGCATCAAGGATACGGATATGTTCTGACGGCCCGGCCCAGCTAATGCGGCTGTCCAGCCCCAATATTTGCGATAATTCCCGCAGCCGGGCCATCTCCGGTCCGCCGCCCAGATGCAGCAGCCGCCAATGCAGATGCCGGGGAAGCAGGGCCAGCGCCTGCAGCAGCACGTCATAGCCCTTTTTCACCACGGCGCGTCCTACACTTATCAGCCGGACGGGGTCTTCCGGGCTTTGACCGTCGCGCAGGCTGTGCCCGGCGGGCGGCGGCGGAAATCGCGCGAGATCAAGCCCGTGATAGACCAGCTTCACCTGGCCTGCCTGCCCCCGGTCACACAGGCTGTTGAGATAGCTGGCCCCGGCAGCGGTGCAACTGACGCCCCAGGCGCAATCGGCCAGTTTTTCTTTCAACTCCCATTGCGGTGTCGTCCAGATATCCTTGGCATGGGCGGAAAAGCTCCAACTCAGACCGCGCATCAGCGCGGTGTAACGGGCGACCGATCCGGGCGTGTGCAGGAAATGTGCATGCAGGTGACAGATATTGTCCTGCATTTCGTGCGCCAGCACCAGGGCCTGGGCAAAACGCCGCATCCGGTTGACCGTGCGGTCGCGGCGCAGATCGCGCAGCCATAGCCGCATTGCCTGCGCATAGCCGGGCAATCGCCGCGCCTTGCGCCAGCTGCGCCATATCCGTACCGGATCGTCGCGGACATATTCCGGAAGATAGGTGACGCTGGCTGCGATTTCCCCGTGCATGGCGTGTATGGCCCTGTCCGTCGGGTGGCGCAGCGAAAAGATGGCTATTGTCAGGCCGCGCTGTTCCAATGCCAGTATTTCCTGTGTGATAAAGGTTTCCGAAAGTCTTGGATAACCTTTCAGCACAAACGCCACGGGCGGGGGCGCTTCACGCATGGCTGTGCGTTTCCTTTTTGCGGCGCGCCTTTGGCTCCCGGGTCAGCCTGGTTTCCGGCTTGAGTGAAACCCCGGCCAGATCCGCAACCCTGGCCAGCCCGTCACCGATCCCCAGCAGGCCGGCCCGCGATGGCGGCGCCTGACCCGGCAGCGCCAGCAATGCGCGAAGCATGATTTCAGGATCGCGCGCACCGGCTGCCTCATCCAGCGGGTCGCTTAACATGGTGATCAGGCCCAGACCGCTGGCGCGTTCGGCCCGGATGGTCTGTTCCAGGCGCGGCGTGGCGCGCGGAACGATCAGGGCCGGTTTGTCGCGCGCCAGAATCTCACAGAAAGTATTATATCCCCCCATGGCGATGATACCGGCGGCACCCGCTTCGAATTGCTCGATATGACTGTCGAAAGTAATCAGCGTTACCGCCGCCAGCCGCGCCGCGCGATGCGTAAAACTGGCCTGTGCGTCGGGGTTCATAAAGGGGCCGAGAACGATCAGCGCGGGCAGGGGTGCGGGGCCGGGACGTGAGGCGCTCAGCTCATAAGCGGTCAGGACCCAGTCAATCAATCCTTCCCCGTCCCCGCCGCCGCCCGTCGTGACCAGCAGATAGGGGGACCGGGTGATTTCCGGCATCACCATTGCGGCAGGCTGGGCCGGCATGCGGGGGCACAGATAACCGGTATAGGTTATTTTTGCATCCAGTTCCGCAGGCAGGCCGATGCCGTCCAGCGGCGCGTATATGTCCTGTTTGCCGTAAATCCAGATCTCGTCATAAAGTTTGCGCAAGGCGGGCAGAGCTTTTTTGCGTTTCCATTCCGCCGCCAGCCGGTCCGGTTCGTCCAGAATATCGCGCAGACCAAGCACCAGCCGCGTGCCTCTGGCCTTGAGCATTTTTAAGCTGGGCGCGACCTCGCCGCGTAATCCAAGCGGTTCCTTATCCACAATGAATATATCGGGCGCAAAAATATCTGCCGTGTGGCGGATAATGGATTGGCGCAATTCCAGGGTTTCCGAAATGTCCAGATGCAGATTAAGCGAAGTATATTCCCCATTGCGCAGTTTGATGACGCCCGGAACGCGCACGAAATCGACACGGGCCCTGAAATCGAAACTGCCGATAATCGGCGATCCGGACAGAATTAACACGGATAGTTTGGAATAGTTCTCGACAAGGGCATGGGCGATGGCCCGGCAGCGGCGCAGATGCCCGAGGCCAAAGGTATCATGGCTGTAGATTAAAACCCGTGAGCCGGATTTCTTAGCCCGCATGGCGATTTTTGTCCCCCTTGACCCTATTCGGATCAGACGGATTAGCCGGAGGCGATCCCTTCTGATCCGAATGGGGCCGATCTAATTATTTAGGGCAATTGGCGCTGGAAAACTGCTTAATGTCATGATGTCGCGCGAATCGGCCTTTGCTCTGGATATGAAAGTGATAGAGCAGCTTCATTCGTTCTACTATGATAGAATTAAAGCTTTGGAAATGAGTTCGCCGCACGCGATGGATCCAAATATTTTCCGATATATATGGCGTTACAGCCGCACCAGCCAGTTAACGGTTTTGACCCTGGTGCTGGCGTCGCTGCCATTTTATTTTCTGATGCTGGATTTGCCGCGTAAAATTGTGAACGGCCCGATTCAGGGCCAGGGCTTTGACGGCGCGCAGACCACGGCCTCTTTTTTACGCTTTACCCTGAATATCCCGGAATTTTTGCAGCAATGGCTTGGGACGGCCGAATGGGTGCTTTTTGAGGGCTATGCGCTGGAGCGCATACCCTATCTTATGGCGTTAAGCTGCACCTTGCTGGGCCTGGTTGCGGTCAATGGCATTTTCAAGCTCCAGATCAACACCCTGAAGGGCCGCATGGGAGAGCGGACATTGCGCCGTCTGCGCTATCAGCTGTTTGACAGGGTGTTGCGGTTTCCCACCGCGCATGTGCGCAAGGTGCGCCAGGCCGAAGTCGCCTCCATGATCAAGGATGAAGTGGAACCTTTGGGCGGCTTCATTGGCGACGCCTTTGTGCAGCCCGCTTTTTTGGGCGGGCAGGCGGTCACAGCCTTACTGTTCATTATGATCCAGAGTTTCTGGCTGGGCCTGGTTGCAGGCGTGATTGTGCTGGCGCAGGCGCTGATCATTCCCAGACTGCGCCGCCGCATCCTTGAACTGGGCCGGCAGCGGCAGCTGGCGGCGCGGCAGCTGGCGGGACGGGTGGGCGAAGTGGTTGAGGGGGCGCTGGAAATTCATGCGCATGACACCTCCCATTATGAACGCGCCGAAATCACAGGGCGGCTGGGAAAAATTTTTCTGCTCCGCTTTGAAATTTACCGCCGTAAATTTCAGGTCAAGTTTTTGAATAATACGCTGGCGCAGTTTACCCCGTTTATTTTTTACGCCGCCGGTGGATATTTCGCGATCAAGGGCAGCATGGATATAGGCCAGCTTGTGGCGGCACTGGTTGCCTATAAGGAGCTTCCAACCCCGGTAAAGGAACTCATAGACTGGGATCAGCAGCGGCTGGACGTGCAGATCAAATATGAAAGCATTATCACCCAGTTCAATCCCGAGGGGATGCTCGCGCCGGAATTGCAGGACCCGGACCGGCATGAAGATCAGCCGCTGACGGGCATGATCACGGCTTCGCGTGTCTCGCTGGAAGATGATGCGGGGCTTAAACTGCTGGACGGCGTGTCCTTCTCGTTTGACGCCAGTTCCCATATCGCCATTACCGGGCCGGTCGGGGGGGGGCAGGATTATCTGGGGCTTGTGCTGGCGCGGCTGGTGTTTCCGACCAGCGGCAAGATAAGTATTGGCGGCCGTGACATGTCGCAATTACCCGAAGCGGTGACAGGACGGCGCATGTCCTATGCGGGCAGCGATTCCATCCTGTTTGCGCGCACCGTGCGCGAAAATCTGCTGTATGGGCTGATGCATCGCCCCCTTACCGCGCCGGTCATTCAGGTTGACGATCCGCAGCGTGAGGTTCTGGAACAAATTGAAATCCGCCGATCCGGCAATTCGCTTTTTGACATGCGCGCGGACTGGATCGACTATGCCGCAGCGGGCGCGCAGGGGCCATTTGATATCGACAATCAGATAGCAGAAGTGCTGGATGTGGTGATGCTGCGCGAGGATATCTATCAGCTCGGCCTGCGCGGCAGCATCAGCCCCTTCAAGCATCCTTCTCTGGCGGAGAATATTTTACGGGCGCGTGCCGAACTGTTTGAAATGCTGAAGGACCCGCAATATGGATCGCTGGTGGAGCCGTTCGATCCCGGCCGCTTCAATCAGAATGCGACATTAAGCGAGAATTTGCTGTTTGGCACTGCGGTTGGCGGCGCTTTCGCCACTGCCGGCCTGATCGAGAATGAATATTTCCAGTCCATCCTGGATGAAACCGGCCTGACAACGGAACTCATCCGCATGGGCCTGACCATTGCCGAAACCATGGTCGAGCTTTTTACCGATATTGCACCCGGCCATCCGTTTTTTGAACAGTTCAGCTTTATCTCGTCAGACGATCTTCCAGAATATCAGGAAATAGTCAAACGCGCGGGCAAGATTGGCCTGGAAGTGCTGCCGGGGGCGGACCGTCATATGCTGGCGAAGCTTCCGCTTGATTACAGCGAGGCGCGTCACCGCCTTGGCCTGATTGACGCGGCGATGGAGGCGCGCATATTGGCCGTGCGGCATCAATTTTCTGAAAATCTGCCTGCTGATTATATTCAGGCCATCGAATTTTATGATCCGCAAAAATATAATTCCGCCGCAACCCTGCTGGATAATATTCTTTTTGGCCGCGTGATTTATGGTCAGGCGGAAGCGCAGGCGCGCATTAACGCGCTGATCAATGAAGTGGTGAACCAGCTCAATCTGCGCTGGGAAATTTTCATGGTCGGGCTGAATTTCAATGTTGGCGCGCGCGGACGGCTATTAAGCGCGCCGCAGCGGCAGAAGCTCGCTCTGGCCAAGGCGATCCTCAAACGGCCGGATCTGCTGGTGCTCAGCGATGCGCTTTCACTGCTGGATGCGCGCAGTCAGCAGCAGATATTGTGCAATATCAAAAAATTCTCCGAAGGGCGGGGCCTGGTCTGGATCAGCGGACAGATCGAGCCGTGCAGGGATTTTGATCAGATTTTGGTGATTGAAGACGGAAGGATAGTCGCGCAGGGCAGTTTTGAACATTTGTCGCACGAAGGTTCGCGCCTTTCACAATTACTGGCTGTTGGCTAGCGCAATTGCGCCTAATGGAATGAGAAGAAAAAATGCAGCTCAACGAAGAAGTGGAAGTGTTACGCAGAGTGTCCCTGTTTTCAGGGATTGAGCCTGCGAAACTGAAACTGCTGGCATTCACCAGTAAGCGTATGGTGTTTGCGCAGGGGCAAAATCTGATGCGTCAGGGCGAGATGGGCAATTCGGCCTATCTGATCCTGAGCGGTGAAGCGGATGTGCTGGTGGATATGGGCACTGGGCCGGTCAAGGTGGCCAAGGTCGGGCGCAACAGTCTGGTCGGCGAAATGGCCATCTTGCGTGATCAGCCGCGCACGGCTACGGTGACAGCCGCAACCGAGGTCGCTACGCTGGAGATCACCAAGGAAAGCTTTTTCCAGCTTATCGAGGAAAGCCCGAAAATTGCCATCGAATTGATGCGGATTCTGGTCAGGCGGCTTGAGGCAACGACACTGGATCTTACTGGCGCGCGCGCTAAATTGCGCAGCGCCGGGATTGAGGAATGATACCGCTTTAATAGGCGGCCGCATTAAAAAGCAGAGGTAATCGCGTGAGCAACACTATCGACCCGGCGGTTTTACCGCCCAATATCCAGGCCATTTTGCGCAAACCCTCGCCGGCGAGTAAATATCTTGGACAGGAGTTTCTGGAATGTGATGTCCAGACAGGCCGCGTCAAGATGGCCTATCAGGCCAGCGGCGAATTATGCAATCTGTGGGGCGGCATTCATGGCGGCATGGTCGCCGCGATAATGGACGATGTTCTGGCGCTTGCCTTCGGGCTGACCATAGATTGGGGGCAGATCACGCCGACACTGGAATTGAAAACCACTTTTTTGCAGGCCGCCCGCCCCGGAAGGCTGCTGGCTGAAGCCTGGATTATCCGGCGGGGCAAATCTATCAGTTTTGCAGAATCGGAGCTTCGCTCCGCGGATGGCGAACTGCTGGCCAAAGCAAGCGCAACCGCAAGCATCGTCACCTTGAAACCCAAAGCCGCCAAGGACTAGCAGCAATTTTATGGATCGGATGGTAGCGCCAGAGATGATTCCATCTGATCCGAATGGGGTCCAATGCCCTCCCTGCCAGTTCCCGCTAATACAGATCGCTGAAAATCCGTGTGGAATGTGATTTAAATCACAGTTTAACACCGGAGGTTCCGCGACCGGCGATCCGGCTATGATCTGCTGACATCCTTGCGCGCACATTGGACAAGCTGGATAGCGCAGCAGATCACGGATTGATGCATGCAGTGCGCAACTGAATTCCCTCTATGATCAAGTAACTAATTCTTTACTGCCGTGGCCGGCACTCAGGCAATATGTGAAGTGTGATAAGTGACCAGAAACTATGGTTAATTTCATATTTTTCTTGCCGATGCAGCATTTGGATGTTATCTTTCAAGCTCAGATCATACTAAGTATTCGCTATATATAAGCTGTTTGGAATGGCCGCAAATTTAATCAATGCGGCCTGTCATAAAAATAAGAATCTTGATTCGGGTTGGTATTCGTATTCTGGCAGTTATCATTTAGGGGTTTATTCAATGAGTCAGCGTAAATTTCTGACGGCTGCCGGTGTTTTCACCGCGGGCCTGTTGCTCAGCACCGGTGCGATGGCTGCTGTTTCTGCCTCGATGCAGCTCTTCATTGAAGATGCGCGCTATGATGGCGCCGGTGCGGATGATCCGGAAACCTGGGCCAAGCTGGGCATCTCTGAGTTTAATCTCTGGGTTGTAGGCAATGTTGGCGGCAATGGCCTTGTTGGCGGTGGCCGGGGCAGTGCGATCCGGGATGTGCGCTTTGTTGCATCGTTCGACCGGGCGTTATTGTTAGACGGGTACATGCCATCCCTGTCATTTACGCCGACCGAGGATGGTAATGATCACGGTTTTAACGACTTTACGACCCCTGCTGATGTGACAAGGTGTGCTGATCCGGCTGTTCAGCCCTTTGACGCAGATGATGTGCCACTGCCTGATCATGGCATGCTGACTGCCGGCCGGGTGGCGATAACCTTCTGTCTGGGTGATTTCACCGAGACAGCAACAAAACTGGCGAACTTCCAGCCGGATGGGCCCTATCCCTTTAACGGTGAGGGATGGTTCCCCGCTGCAGGGAATGGCAGGGGCCAGATCAATAAATATAGTGTGATGGTCGCGGGACTGCCGATCGGGGCGCAGGTGCATTTTGACGTGTATGGCTTCACCGATGCCGGCGATCTGGCTTTCGCGCCCTTCTCGCATGATGCGCGCTGGGAACAGGTCGGCGGCGACTCCAGCATTCCGGCGCCAGGCACACTGGCGACCTTCCTTGCCGGTCTGCTGGGCCTTGGCTGGCTGACACGCTTCAAGCGCCGCAGAGCCGCCGCTTGAAAACCGGGCCGCGCGCGCCAGTTCAAGGCGGTATCGCGGCCCTGTAATTCCGGACTATGATTTCAACATGCCCGCCAGACAAGACAGTCTGGCGGGCATGTCGTCTTTAGACCGGCGTGCATTGATGTGCCGCGTCAGGCAATCAGATGCACTTGCTACGCGCAGAATATTTCCAGCAATGCCGCAATCATGCAAAATACCTTAATTCGGCCATAAAATTGCCTGATTGCCCCTGCATGTTGCAGTCTAGGCATAGACCTTTCCCTGTGGAGATTAGCATGGGTTTCCGGAAATTATTTTTCGTCAATGTCCTGTTTACAGCATTAATCGCGCAGGCGGCGGCGGTGACGCCAGCGCTGGCCTGGCGTGATGATGACAGGTCCTACCATCGTGGCGGGGGACACGGGGGGCACCGGGGCTGGGGACATCACGATGATCACTGGCGCCATTATCGCGGTCATGATCGCGGCCATCACCGGTCCAGCAATTTTCAGATTATTTTGAACCAGAGTTATGGCTCCAGCTCCGGCTGGTCGCCATATTATGGCCATCGCCCGGAATTCCGGACCTATCGGCGGCATCAGCCGGAGGTTTATTATGGGCGGAATGATTCCAACCTGCTGGGTACGCTGTTTGGCGGCGCGGTGGGCGGTATTGCCGGATCGCAGATCGGCGATGGCAGCGGCCGCACCGCCGCCATTATCGGCGGCACGGTAATTGGCGCGCTGGTGGGCGGCAATATCGGCCGCAGCCCCTATGATCACGCCCATGCCGCCAATGTGTTTGAGGTGACGCCCAGCAACCAGACGGTCGCCTGGCAAAACCCGGATGATGGCTATGCTTATCAGGTCACGCCCATCCGCACCTATCAGGCAAATAGCGGACAATATTGCCGTGAATATCAGGCCGTCGCCACCGTGGGCGGCAGGGCCCAGTCAACCTATGGCACTGCCTGCCGCACGCCGGACGGCGACTGGCAGATCATGAATTAGGTGACGCGGCTTCGCCCCGTTCTTCTAACAGTTTGAATTTCCGGCAAGTTCTGCCCGCCTGTAGTGGATTACAGGCGGGCATATTTTTGCGAAAGCCGCCGCCGGTTAAAGCCAAAAAAAATTCACAAAAGAACTGACATTGTGTCATCATGCTGGACCGGAATTATACAATAAAAACACCAATAGTGGAGAGAAGCCATGGAGAAGTCACAGGGAACGGCCAATGAAGTGAAACCCGAACTGCGCGAGCTGGCGCAGGGGCAATTATACAAGACACCCCCTGGCGAGCAAAAACCGCAGGAATATTATGACGCCATCAAACGCAAATTCGCCGAAGAGCGCGACCTGCGCCTGAAATATAAACCGGCCGGCACCAAGGAATATATATACGAGCTGGAAGGCAATCTGGCCCGCTATGAGGTCGATCCTTATGCGCCGCAGCCTGCCCCGCGCGCCGCACTGACCGACACTGTCGAGGTTCTGTTCATTGGCGGCGGTTTTTCCGCGCTGCTCGCATCCGCCAAGCTGCGCGAATATGGCGTCGAAAGCATCCGCATTGTCGAACGCGGCGCCGATGTCGGCGGCACCTGGTACTGGAACCGTTATCCCGGCATTGCCTGCGACGTGGTGTCGTATGACTATCTGCCGCTGCTGGATGAAATGAATTATGTGCCGCGCGACCATTACGCCAAGGGCAATGAAATTTTCGAACATTGCCAGGCCATCGCCAAAAAATATGATCTGTACGGACTGGCGGTGTTCCAGACCACGGTGACCTCGACGGTGTGGAATAACATCGAACAATTATGGGTCGTCAAAACCGATCGCGGCGACACGATGAAGGCGCGCTTTGTCGTGTGCGCCAACGGGCCAATGTCCAAGCCCAAGCTGGCGCGGATCGATGGCATTGAAGACTATAAGGGCCACTCGTTCCATACCGGGCGCTGGGATTACGCCTATACCAAACAGGATCTGTCCGGATTGCAGGATAAGGTCGTGGGCATTATCGGCACCGGCGCCACCGCCGTGCAGGCCATTCCCAAACTGGGCGCCGCCTGCAAGGAGCTATATGTGTTCCAGCGCACGCCATCCTCGATTGATTTTCGGGATGACTGGCCGACCGATCCCAACTGGGCGCGCAAGCTGAAACCCGGCTGGCAGGCCAAACGCCGCGAGCGGACATTGCTGGCCACTCAGGAAACCGACGAGCAAAAGGCCAAAAAAGCCACGCTCACGCCCGAGGAAAAAATCCGCAAGCAGGAGAATGCGAATATTGACGCGATGATGCGCATTCACCGGCGCATCGAAAAAGAAGTGAAAGACCCCGCCACCGCCGAGGCGCTGAAGCCCTGGTACATGCTGATGTGCAAGCGGCCCTGCTTCCATGAAGATTATCTGGCGACCTTCAACCGGCCCAACGTGCATCTGGTTGATACGCATGGCAAGGGCATTCACCGGATCACTGAAAAAGGCCCGGAATTTGAAGGCAAGGTCTATGAGGTGGATGTGCTGATCTACGCCACCGGTTTCGACGTGCAGAAGACCGGCATCTATAACCAGATCGTCGGCGCCAACGGCCTGGAGATCAATGACAAATACAAGGGCGGCATCCGCACCATGTTTGGCATTCATTCGCATGGCTATCCCAACATGTTCATCATGGCAGGCTATCAGGCGTCGTTCCAGTTCAACCTGACCGACATGCTGTATGCGCAGGGCGAACATATTGCCGCCTGTATCGATTATACCCGCAAGCATGGTTACGCCGCGCTGGAGGTGACGCCGGATGCGGAAGACTGGTGGGTGCAGGAAGTGATCAATTTCCGCGGCAAGACCGACCGCAACAAGGAATGCACGCCGGGCTATTATAATTTCGAAGGCGAGGACAACCGGCGCCAGGACGGCACCTATAATGGCGGCTTCTACCGCTATGTAGAGCACACCAAAGAAGCGCAGGCGGCGATGGAGAAATATTTCAAATTCGAGAACAGGAAGAACTGAAGTCCTGCTGCAACACTAAGCCTGCCTGTGGGTTGAAGCCCTGGTTTTTAACCCGCAGGCCAATCTGCGGGGCCGTTAGAGCGTTTCATTATTTGACGGAAGCGTATCCAGCGTTTTGGAAATAGTTTTCGCATTCGTCTTTGCTGATAGTGCTGACGAGGCTTCCGACATGGCGCC
>Ga0209851_1000084_pt1 | contig 33048 bp, 26 predicted proteins | sample GWRWT4_14Oct14_FD_187195 | JGI IMG/M metagenome (GOLD analysis project Ga0209851, IMG submission 187195) | Sand microcosm microbial communities from a hyporheic zone in Columbia River, Washington, USA - GW-RW T4_14-Oct-14 (SPAdes) (version 2) | ecosystem: Engineered > Artificial ecosystem > Sand... | reverse complement strand
CCACGTGGAGCGTCTGTTGGCGTTCGGTGGGTGTCAGCGCTTCCTTCCGGGCGAGCTGCGCTTCCAGTACGGCGACATTGGCATCGGAAACGTCCGTTTGGCGCTGGGCCAGACGCGCCCGCAGGACTTGGGGATCGGCCTGCAGCGAGAGGATTACCCCCGGCGCGCCCCGTGCCGTCGCGATGGCGAGGAAGCGGTCGCGCAAGCTGCGCTCCAGAAAGGTCGCATCGACGATCACCGGAAAGCCCGCCGCCAGAATGCCGGTCGCGATGGCTTCCAGGCGGTCGAAGGTCTGTTCACTGGCCGCGGGGCCATACAGGTCGCGGGGCGCGTCATGATCGTCCGGGGCGATTGCGAACAGCCGCTTGCGCTCGACGTCCGAGCGGATCCGGATGGCGCCGGTGGCCGCCGCAAGCCCGAGGGCCAGGGTGGATTTGCCGCTGCCGGAGAGGCCGTGGGTGATCGCGAGCCAGGGCCGCTCCCGGTCCAGATAAGCATGGGCGAGCTGCAGGTAGGTTTCCGCTTCGGTAAGGCAGTATTGCCTTTCCTGCGGCGCGTCCTGCTGATCCGCACGCAGGGCGCTCACCTTGGCCCGCACCAGCGCCCGATAGACCCGGTAGAAATCGAGCAGCGCCAGCCCCTCATAGTCGCCGCTTTGTTCCAGGTAACCGTTCAAGGCCATGGCGGCGAGATCGCGGCGCTGGTGGTCGTCCAGATCCATGAGCAGGAACGCCAGCTCGCTTTGTACGTCGATCGCCCGCAGCGCCGGGTCGAATTCGATGCAGTCAAACAGCACGAAGCGATCATCGATGCGCGCGATATTGCGCAGATGCAGGTCGCCGTGGCATTCCCTGACCCAGCCGCCGCGTTTGCGCGCTGCGATGAGCGGCTTCAACCGCTGGAACGCGCACTCGCTCCAGACGCTGAGCCGCGCCAGCATCCGCGACTGTCGGTCGGCCGTCAGCCGCGGCCGCAGCGCATCGAAGTTGGCGGCAACAGGCTGCCAGACGCCCTGCGTGTCACCGAAGGGCGAGTCCATCGGTAGCGGAGGCAGCGCCTGGTGCAGGCGGGCCAGGGTCGTACCGAGGGCGAAGGCCTCTTGCGACGTGAAAGGGCCTGCAGCGAGCTGGCGATCAAGCAACGCATCCTGATCGAATTGCATCATCTGCACGGCATACTCGAAGGGCGCACCCACGCCATCGATCCGCGGATCATCCGGCGTGCCGGTGATGGGCTTCACGCCCAAGTAAAGCGCCGGCGCGAAGCGGCGGTTGAGGCGAACCTCTTCCTCGCAGAAGTGCCGTCGCCGCTCCAGGGTAGAGAAATTCAGGAACCCGAAATCCACGGGTTTCTTGATCTTGTAGACCCGTTCGCCGGTGAGCAGGACCCAGGAGATGTGGGTCTCGACCAGCGTCACCGCCGTGACCGGATGCGGGTAGCGATGGGTTTCGCACAAGCGCGTGATCCATTCAGGGCAGGGCATGGGGGGCGGGCCTTGTGTCTTGCATGGATTCTCCCTGCGGGATGGACGCGGGTCAGCGTCATGCCGGCGCGGAGACCTCGTGTCGAAACCTTCGCCTGAGCGCGAGGAAATCACAAGACCCGGATCATTTCCATGGCCGCGTCGGTGAGTGTCTTGAAGGCCACAGGGGCGCTGTGGGGAAATGGACACGCCGCTGCGGTAGGCAAGTCGATTCAGCCGCTTACAGCGCATGTTCCGGTGGTATAAGCCTTGCAATTCGATTTCGGCAAGCCCCTTCATATGACGGTGCGCCGATGCCTGACACCAGAACGCCATGAAGCTCTCCATTGACCGCCCCCATGTGGAGGCGATGCTGGCGGCGTTTCCCGAGCTGACGCTGCTGAAGGAGCAATTGCGCTTCGGCAACCGGGCCGAAGTGACCGTGAGCCAGCTCTCCGCCACGGAGCTGGATTTTCTCCGACAACTCTATCAACGCGCCGGGCCGGATATGCGAGGGCACGTGGCTCAGCTCGCCACCCTGCAACAAGCACTGAACGACGACGGCGAGCGATTCGGCGAGGACGACCTCGAGCGGGTCTTGCCGGCCATCGCCCAGTACCTGCTCGAAGGTGGCGAGCGCGGGTGGTTGTTCCTGGCCACCGCTTCGGCCAAGCCGCTGGCCTATGTGGTCACCCGCCTCGATTACACCCCAGCCGGCGAGGAAGAGTCCGGGCGGATCCTGCTGGAGCTGAAGGCGAATTCCCTCAGCAAGATCGCCGTCGAGACGCTGACCATCCGCAGCCGCGATATCGTCAACAAGACGGTGGGCGAGATCCTTGCCCACAAGGGCTATCTGAAGGAAACCACGGCGCTGCTCGGGGCCTACGATGCGTCGTGCGAGCGCTACTTCGCGTGGCGGGCCGCCTACGGCCAGCAGTTCTCGGCCATCGGCACCGGCTACTACGCCGAGGACCCGACCGCCAGCCATCGCAATACCGACTGGTCGCGCAAGAATGTGGTGGTGCTGTCGTCCAGCGGGAGCCCCGCGCGGCTGGTCAATGAGGAACAAATCCTCAGCCAGCGCGCCATCCGTTTCGAGGGCTCCGGCGACATCCTCAGCGCCTATCTGCGCAAGGCGGCCAAGAGCTTGCGCTATGACGAAACCGTGGAGAATCGGATGGCGGCCTCCAAAGGCGCCATCCCCAAAGGCATGTTCATCGAACTGCCGGTGCATGGCTACATGCTGATGTTCCATCTGGAGCTGCACCATCATCTCTGGGTGCATGCCGACGACATGCAGCCCTACCGCTATCAGCCGGAATTGAAGGACAAGCTGATCCTGCCCCGGGAACAAACCGATCTGATCGACATCCTCACCGCCGAGATGGATGTGTTGATGGACGACATCGTGGCCGGCAAATCCGGCGGCACCACGGTGTTGTGCGCAGGCCCCCCCGGCGTCGGCAAGACCCTGACTGCCGAGGTGTACGCAGAGATCATCAAGCGTCCCTTGTACCGGGTGCACTCGGGTCAACTGGGCCTGAACGTGTCGGAGATGGAGAAGGTCCTCAAGGAGACCCTGATGCGGGCGCAGCGCTGGGGCGCCGTCATGTTGATCGACGAGGCCGACGTGTATATCAAGCGGCGGGATGCCGATATCGCCGCCAATGCCGTCGTCGGCGTGTTCCTGCGGGTGCTGGAATACTTCAATGGCCTGTTGTTCCTGACCACCAATCGGGTGGACGACATCGACGAGGCGATCGTCTCCCGCTGTATCGCGATGATCAAATACCATCCGCCCCAGGCGGACGACCGGCGCCGGATCTGGCAGGTGATGGCCAGCCAGTTTCAATTGGCACTCGACGGCGCGCTGATCGAGGAATTGGTGATGTGCTTTCCCCAGGCCAGCGGACGCGACATCAAGGGACTGGCCAAGCTGGTGGCCAAGTTCTGCCAGCACAAGCAGCTGTCACCCACCCTTGAGGTATTCCAGCGCTGCTCCAGCTTTCGCGGCATGGATGTCCAGTCACCCGCGCGCTGAATCATGGGAGCCACCGGATCATGTCGCCCCCGCGACGCGCGGTTTCAGTCGAGAAAGCCGAGACCACCCATCAGCGCTTTTCAGGCTTGTTCGGGGGTCTCGACAGACGGCAGAGGCTCGCCGCAGCGTCGGCAGTACAAGGCGTCCGGTTCGTGCTCACGCAGCCTGCAGTGGCGGCATTCCCGGGCATAGCGATTGCGGTTCATGGCCGAGGTCATTTCCGCGGTCACGATGCCTGTGGGCACGGCGATGATCGCATAGCCCGTGATCATCGCCAGTGAAGCGATCGCCCGGCCCAGTGGGGTTTGGGGGGAAATATCGCCGTAGCCGACCGTGGTCACGGTCACGATCGCCCAGTAGATACTGACAGGAATGCTGGTGAAGCCGTGTTCCGGCCCCTCGATGACGTACATCAGGCTGCCGAAGCTGATCATGATCACGAACACCGTGAGCAAGAACACCACCACCTTGCGGCGTGCCCGCACCAGAGCGTCGACGAGGAAATTGGCCTCGCTGACGAAGGACAGCAGCTTCATCACGCGGAATATCCGCAGCACACGCAGGACGCGAAGCGTCAGGAGATAGTGCGCGCCGGGCACCAGCAGGCTCAGGTAGGTCGGCACAATCGACAGCAAATCAACGATCCCATAGAAGCTGAAGGCATAGCGCGACGGACGTTCGCTGATCCAGAGCCGCAGCAGGTATTCCACCGTGAAAATGACGGTGAAGCCCCATTCGGCGAGATAGAGCCAATGGCCGTATTGATTGTGGATCGACTGCACGCTGTCGAGCATGACCGCCGTGACACTGGCGAGAATCACCACGATCAGGCACTGATCAAACGCGCGCCCAGCCGGGCTATCCGTGCCGAAGACGATATGGCGCAAGCGCAGTCGCAGCGTGTCGGACGGGTTCGCGTTAGTCATGGTGTCTCGCAATGGTTCTGGTTGCTGGATTGTTGCCCGGGATGCAGTGGATCGCCAACCTGCAACACCCCGCGTATTGTTTCGATGCCATGGCATGCGTTTGACCGTCGCCTAAACAACGCTGTGGCGGAAAAGCTTCGAGCGGGCGTTTGCCAGCCGGGATGCCTCTTCGTGTCACCCCCAGTGGATTCCCGATCACGCGGTACACGCCCGGCGATCGTTGGGCGGGTGGCCTGCGCTTCGTCGATGGACCGGGAAAACCGGCTGAAAGACTTGGTCGCCGGCTGCAGTCGTGCGCGCGGTTGATGCATCCGCCCTCGTGGGGCAAGATGCCGCAGTTAAGGCTTTTCCACCTCGACGACGGAGAACGACGCATGGATCATGGTGAGGTCAACGTGCAACCGCCCCAGATCGGCACCAATACCCCGGCGGCCGAACAAGCCTATACGGTGCATCGGGTCGACCTGCCTACCTATTGCCCGGTTCCGGGCAGCAGTTTGTGGAACGGCCATCCGCGAGTCTACATCCAGCTGGAAAACGCCGGCGACGAGGCACGCTGTATCTATTGCGGGGCCCGCTTCCGGCTGGTCGACTGAGGCGCTGGGCCGGTCTTGCGCGTCGTCCATGTCAACCTGGCCCGGGGCTATCGCGGCGGGGAACGCCAGACCGAGCTGCTGATCCGCGCCCTGGCCGCGACGGACGTGCCCCAAGCGCTCTGGGGACGGACGGGTGAACCCTTGCTCGAACGCCTGCGCGATGTGCCGCGACTTGATTGCCTGGCGCTGAATCCGCCCTACCTCGGCGCCTTGCCGGCCAGCCGCGGCGGGGACGTGCTGCATGCCCATGAGGCCAAGGCGGCCCATGTTGCCCACGCCGTGCATCGGCTGCGCGGCCGACCCTACCTCATCACCCGTCGCGTTCCCAATCTGCCCAAGGCCGGGCGCTGGACGCGCGCCGTGTATCGGCATGCCGCGCGCGTGGTGGCGATTTCGACGGCAGTCTCCGATGTCCTGCGGGCATGGGAGCCGCAGGTGAAACCGGTGCGCATTCCCTCGGCCGCCAGCCTGCAAACACCCGATCCGCTGCGCGTCGCGGCCCTGCGCGCCGCCCACCCCGGTCCGTTGCGCATCGGCCAAGTCGGCGCGCTGGTCGATCACCACAAGGGCCAGCGGGTGCTGTTCGAGGCCCTACGCCTGACCCCCGCTCTCGCCCAGTGTCCCGTGCTGCTGATTGGCGCGGGCGAGGACGAGGCGGCCCTGCGCCGGGAGGCGCACGACCTGCCGCAGGTGGTGTTCACCGGCTTCGTGGACAATGTGGCGGACCATCTGGCCGCGCTGGACCTGTTCGTGTTTCCCTCGCGGGAGGAGGGCTTGGGCTCGGTGCTGATCGATGCCATGGCCCAGGGCCTGCCCATCGTGGCCAGCCGAGTGGGCGGCATCCCGGAGCTGATCGAAGACGGTCAAACCGGCCTGTTGGTTCCGCCGGGCGACGCCCCTGCGCTGGCGGCGGCGCTGACCCGCCTGGTGGCGGACGCCGAACTGCGCGCCCGGTTGGGCGCGGCGGCCCGACAGGCTGCCGCCGCCTACACCCCCGAGGCCATGGCCGCGGCCTACGCCGCTCTCTACCACGACATTGCCCAGGAGCACGCAACATGATCATCGTCACCGGCGGCGCCGGCTTCATCGGCAGCAATCTGGTGCGGGCCTTGAATGACCGCGGACACCGCGATATCTGGGTGGTGGACGATCTGACCGACGGCACCAAGTTCAGGAACCTGGCCGATTGCACCCTGGCCGACTACCTGGATCGCGATGAGATGTTCACGCGCTTGCGCGGGCCGGGTCTGCCCCCCATCGAGGCCATATTCCACCAGGGCGCCTGTTCGGCCACCACCGAATGGGATGGGCGCTACCTGATGCGCAACAACTACGCCTATTCGCGCGACCTGCTCAACTGGTGTCTGGAGCGGCGGGTGCCGCTGATCTACGCCTCCTCGGCGGCGGTCTACGGCGGCGGTCGCGTGTTCCGCGAGGATCCCGCCTGCGAGGCGCCGTTGAATGCCTACGGTTATTCCAAGCTGGTGTTCGACCAAGTGGTGCGCCGGGCGTTGCCACGGGCCGCCTCGCAAGTCGCAGGTCTGCGCTATTTCAATGTCTACGGTCCCCGCGAGCAGCACAAGGGCGCCATGGCCAGCGTGGCCTGGCATGCCCGCAACCAGCTCCGCGACTCAGGCGGCATCGCCCTGTTCGAGGGCAGCGATGGTTTCGGCGCGGGCGAGCAGCGGCGCGATTTCATTCACGTGGATGATGTGGTGGCCGTCAACCTGTGGTTGTGGGAGCACCCCGAGCAACGCGGCATCTTCAACGTCGGCACCGGCCGCGCCCAGACCTTCAACGAACTCGCCCAAGCGGTCGTCACCCATGCGGGCCACGGCGAAATCCGCTACATCTCCTTCCCCGAGCATCTGAAAGGCCGCTACCAGAGCTTTACAGAGGCAGACATCAGCGCCCTGCGGGGAGCCGGGTACGATCGGCCGTTTCTGGATGTCGCCACTGGCGTCGCCCGCTACATGGCGTGGCTGGACGCGCATGGCTGAGACCGCGCCCATCCTGGTGGTGGGGCCTGCCTGGGTGGGCGACATGGTGATGGCCCAGAGCCTGTTCATGACGCTCAAGGCGCGCCAACCGGAGCGGCCCATCGACGTGCTGGCGCCGAGGTGGTCGCTGCCCCTCATCGCCCGCATGCCCGAGGTGCGCGCCGGCATCGAAATGCCCCTGGGACATGGCGATTTTGGCTTGGCGCTGCGCCGGCGCCAGGGCGTGGCGCTGCGCCGGGCGGCTTATGGCCAGGCCATCGTGCTGCCGCGCTCCTTGAAATCGGCCCTGGTGCCCTGGTTTGCCGGCATCCCACGCCGCACCGGCTATCGTGGCGAGCTGCGCTTTGGCCTGCTCAATGATATCCGTCCTCTCGACCCGTCCATCCTCACCCAGACCGTCCAACGCTTCGTCGCCCTGGGGCAGGATCCCGGCGCAGCGCTGCCGCCGCCGATCCCCTTCCCGCGCCTGCGCACCGACCCCGCACATCAGCAGGCGTTGGCCGCGGCGCTCGGGCTTGGGGAAGATCTGTTCCACCCCTGCATCGGCCTCATGCCCGGCGCCGAATACGGACCGGCCAAGCAATGGACCGCCTTCGGCGAGCTGGCGCAGCGACTCACGGCGCAGGGCGCGCGGGTGTGGGTGTTCGGTTCGGCCAAGGAGGCGGCATTGGGGGAAGCCATTGTCCAGCAGGCCGGCGCGGGGACGCGCAATCTGTGCGGCCAAACAGCGCTGGCGGACGCCATCGACCTGCTCGGCCTGTGCCAGATCGCGGTGAGCAACGACTCGGGGCTCATGCATGTCGCTGCCGCGGTGGGCGTGCCCTTGGTGGCAATCTACGGCTCCTCCACCCCCGACTACACCCCGCCGCTCACCGATCGGGCCGAGATCCTCTGGCGCCGCCTGCCCTGCAGCCCCTGCTTCGAGCGCAGCTGTCCGCTGGGCCATACCGATTGCCTGCGGGGAATCCCGGCGGCGCAGGTGCAGGGCGTGGTGGCGCGCTTGCTGGCCGATCCTGCTGCGTCTCCTTGACCGCGAGCGGGCGGAATTAGAGCAATCGTCAGAACCGCAGCTCGCCCAGCAAGGGCAGATGATCGGACGCGCAGCGCGATTGGGCCGTGCGCAGGACATGCACATCGGTCAGCCGCGCCGGCGCAGATGCCCAGATCCGGTCCAGCCGGAACAGGGGCCAGCGTGAGGGAAAGGTGGGTGGCATCGGTTCGCTGCTGCCAAAATGGCGATGCAACCAGCGCAACGGACGCCCGGCGAGGAACCATTCGTTGAAATCGCCCAGCAACAGGCTTGCATCGGCCTGAGTATCGCGGCGCCGCAGCGCCTCCAGCAGCGTGCGGACCTGATCACGCCGCTCCGCGGGACGCAGGCCCAGATGGGTCGCCACCACTTGCAGGCGCGCGCCCTCATGCGCCAGTACCGCATGGATGGCGCTGCGGGCTTCCCGGGCGGCGACGCTGAGATCGATCAAGGTATAGTCCAGCACCGGCAAACGGGTGATGAGCGCATTGCCATACTGGCCCTGCTCGCGCAACAGCGTGGGACCCGCGATCACCTGCCATTGCGGGTCTTGCTGGTAGGTGCCCAGCACATCCTCGCCATGGTGGTAGGTTTCCACTTCCTGGAGCGCCAGGATATCGGCCGCCATGTACGCCAGCACGCCCTGGATGCGCACGGGATCGAAGCATCGATCCGTCCCGACGCAGCCATGAATGTTGTAAGTTGCCACCCGCAGTGGGGAAGTGGGCATCGCTGGACTACCGATCGGCCAAATCCCCGCCGTTTTGCGCACCTCTCGCCCAGCGATTCAGGCCGAACAGCAGGCCAACGACGACGAGGGTACTGACCACGAGCGTGGCGACGGTTCCTGCATCGGGATCGCGCAGACTGGCCCAGAGGCGATCGGTAAAAAATGCCAGCGCCGCGATACCCGGCCCCATGCCGATCAAGGTGCCCAGCATGTAATCCCGCAAGCGGATGCGGGAGGAACCGGCCACCAGATTGATGACGGCAAAGGGCGCCACCGGAACGATCCGGACCGTTGCGATAGCAAGCAAACCATTGCGGGCAATGCGATCGGCAATGGCTTCCGTACGTCCGCCGGTCATGGGCCAGTGTGTCCGGCCGCCTGTCCAGACGCCCAAGCCATAGCCGACCAAGGCGCTCAGCAGGGTTCCCGCAAGGGCATAGGCAAAACCTTCCCCGGAACCAAAAACGAGGATGGTGGCCACGATCAAGGCCGTTACCGGCACCATGAGCAGGCTGGCAAGCACGAAGAAGCCCACCAGCAAGGCGGGCGCGAAGGGGAGTTGGCGCAGCGACTCCAGGGTTGTCCGCAGTTGCCGTGGCTCCAGCCATTCGCCCAGCGGGGTGAAGCGCCAGGCCGCCGTCAGTCCCAGCAGCACCGCGACAGCGCCCGCGCCAGCGATCCAGCGGGAGGACTTGGGATGCATCCTTCCCGGCGTCGGGAAAAACTCCTTGAGCAGGGACTCCGAATCAATGGGACGCTCCGGATCGCAGATTTCCTGGCGGGTCAGCCAGCTTTCGTCGTAGGGCGGCAATTCCGGCTCCAGCGGCCGCAGGGAACGCCCCTCCGTGCGCAGGGCTTCGATTCCGCGCAGCAGGCTGCCCTGGGCTTCGATACGGGCCGCGACCCGTTCTGGGGTGGTGTCCAGATGCTCTGCCAGCAGGCGGTTGCGAAACGCCACGATTCCGGGCTGGGCCAGGGCTTCCTCTGGCGTGAGTTCCACCGCCAGATCACATTCGGTATCCAGGCCCATCGAGCGGTTGTTGAGGTTGGACGAACCCACCCGCACGAAACGGTCATCGATCACCATGACCTTGCTGTGGAGGCGGATCGACTGTGTCTCATCCAAGCCCGGAATATCGGCGTAGTAAACGCCCAAGCGCCCGTGATGATCGGACTGGCGCAGGTGCTGCAAAATGCGGATGCGCATCCTGTCCATGGAATTCTGTGACAGCCAGCCGTCGGTCTGCCGCGGCAACAAGATGATCACTTCCGGACCGTCAGCTGCCTGCAGGCGCTCGGCCAACGCGCAGGCCACCTTGTCGGAGGTCAGGTACTGGTTTTCGAGGTAGATGCTCGCCCGCGCCGCCGCGATGCTATCGAGATAGAGCTGTTCGACTTCACGCACCTCGATCTGGTCCTTGTAGGCCGGACGGGTGCGGGTGATGGCGACTTGCACATCCAGGAGATCGGGCTTGACGTGCCCCGGCCAGAAGATCGCCGGGGGTGCCCGTACCGGCGGCGGCGTGCGGGGCGTGGGTTCATCCCGGACAGCGCGATTCCAGCGCTCTCGCACCAGCTCGCCCAGCGCGGTCGCGACGGGGCCGCAGACCATCATCTGGACGTCGTGGTGCGGGCGACCCCCGAGGCCGTCGGCTGCGATGCGGCGCGGATCGTCCACCCGATGGGTCGACGTATCCCAGCGGCCACGGGCCGGGTCCAAGCCGCCGACGAAAGCGAGGGCATCGTCGATTACCGCGATCTTTTCATGATGCGAGGCACCCAACGGGCACTGGTCATCGAGGCGAAAGTGCACCCGTTCATGGGTGCTCCAGCCCAGCTTGTAGCGGAGCAGCCATTCCCGTCCGCGGCCCAGCAGCAGGGAAAAATCCCAATTCATCAAGAAGATCTGCAGATCCGGATGCCGAGCCGCCTGCTCATTGAGCAGATCCCGCAGTGGCGGGCATGCCGCTTCCGGCCGCTCGGCATCTTCGGGGGACAGACAAAGGCTGCTGTAGATATCCCAGGTCAGCATGAACATTGTGCGCCGGGCTTGCACCAGGCCATCGTTCAGCGCGGAAAAATACGCTTGTCCGTCGATCAGGAACGCAACCTGTTCAGCTTTCTCCAGCCGCCAGCAATTGCGCCCCGGTTGCAGAATGCGATCGAATGCCACGGCGGTTTCCTTCCGAGAACAGGGGACACATCGCCCCGCACATAAAGGCTGGGTAGCCGAAAACAACGTTACCGGAAGATTTCAGAAAGGGAGTGGGATGTAAAGTGCGCCGGATGTGGATTCAAGGGGATTCCCCCCATCCGGATCTCTCCGGCGGGGGGATGCGGGCAGTAAGAAAGGATTAACTGTCGCTGCGCGAGGAGCGCTTGCGCTCGTGCTCCTTCAGGTAGCGCTTGCGCACACGGATGGCCTTGGGCGTCACCTCGACCAGTTCGTCGTCGTTGATGAATTCCAGCGCCTGTTCCAGCGTGAGCCGGATGGGGGGGACGAGGATGATGTTCTCGTCCGAACCCGCCGCGCGGATGTTGGTGAGCTGCTTGGCCTTGAGCGGGTTGACCACCAGGTCGTTGTCGCGCGAGTGGATGCCGATCACCATCCCTTCGTAGACTTCCTCGCCATGGCCAATGAACAGCCGGCCGCGCTCCTGCAGATTGAACAGGGCGTAGGCGAGCGCCTTGCCCGGTCCATTGGCGATCAGCACACCGTTGTTGCGTTCCGCCAGGCTGCCCTTCTTGATCGGCGCGTAATGTTCGAAGACGTGGTAGATCAGGCCGGTGCCGCTGGTGGCAGTCATGAATTCGGTCTGGAAACCGATCAGGCCGCGCGCGGGAATAAGGTAGTCCAGGCGCACCCGGCCCTTGCCGTCCGGCACCATGTCGCGCAGTTCGCCGCCTCGCTCGCCGAGCTTTTCCATGACCTTGCCCTGGCTCGTTTCCTCGACATCCACGGTCAGGGCCTCGAACGGTTCGCATTTCTGCCCGTCGATCTCCTTGATGATGACCTCGGGGCGTGAAACACCGAGCTCATAGCCTTCGCGGCGCATGTTCTCGATCAGGATGGACAGGTGCAGTTCGCCGCGTCCGGAGATCTTGAATTTGTCGGGGTCCTCGGTGTCCTCCACGCGCAGCGCCACGTTGTGCTTGAGTTCGCGCTGCAGCCGATCGCGCAACTGGCGCGAGGTGACATACTTGCCCTCGCGACCGGCGAAGGGCGAGGTGTTGACCACGAAGTTCATGCTTACCGTGGGCTCGTCCACCGTCAACGGCGGCAGAGCTTCCACCTGCGCGGGATCGCACAGGGTGTCGGAGATGTTGAGCTGTTCCATGCCGGTGAAGGCGATGATGTCGCCGGCCGAGGCCTCCGGGAATTCCACCCGTTCCAACCCCAGGAAGCCCAGGATCTGCAGCACGCGCCCCGGGCGGCGCTGGCCCTGGGGATCGATTACCGTCACGGGTGTATTGGTCTTGACGCGGCCGCGCTGGATGCGGCCGATGCCGATCAGGCCCACGTAGCTGTTGTAGTCCAGGCTGCTGATCTGCATCTGGAACGGGCCTTCGGGATCCACATTGGGTGGCGAGACCCGATCGACGATCAATTGGAACAAAGGCTCCATGCTGCCTTCGGTCACATCGGGCGACATGCCCGCGTAACCGCGCAGGGCCGAGGCGTAGATCACCGGGAAATCGAGCTGCTCTTCGGTGGCGCCGAGACGGTCGAACAGGTCGAAGGTCTGGTCCAGCACCCACTCAGGCCGCGCGCCGGGGCGGTCGACCTTGTTGATGACCACGATGGGTTTGAGGCCCAGGGCAAAGGCCTTTTGCGTCACGAAGCGGGTCTGCGGCATGGGGCCGTCCACGGCATCCACCAGCAGCAGCACCGAATCGACCATGGACAACACACGCTCCACCTCGCCGCCAAAGTCGGCGTGGCCGGGGGTATCGACGATGTTGATGTGGTAATCGCGCCAGCGGATGGCGGTGTTCTTGGCCAGGATGGTGATCCCGCGTTCCTTTTCCAGGTCGTTGGAATCCATGAGCCGCTCGCCGCCACCCGTGCGCTCCTGCAAGGTGCCGGATTGACGGAGCAACTGGTCGACCAGGGTGGTCTTGCCATGGTCGACGTGGGCGATGATGGCGATATTGCGCAGATTTTCGATCACAAGGGGCTCGGCGAGCGGCCTGGGGGCCGCGAGACTGATGGGGGCAGCATTATAACCGTTAATGGGGGTTGCCCGGCAGTCAGGCCAAACGATATACATTCAGCGAGTCATGCGCCTCGGTGCATGCCCCGCCCCGCTGGCCATCTGTGCTCAACGACGTCTCCCATGCGCGCTGCGGACCAAGCCAGCGGGGCAGTGCTTAGGGCGATGAGGTCGCAGGCAGCGCCAGCACATCCGGATAATGATCACCGACCGGATAGCTGGCGTGGGCCAGCCGTTCGTGACAGAAGGCCAGGATGCGCTCGCGCTCGTGGATTTCCGTGTCTTCGTGGCGGGCCACGGAGCCCGATTGCATGAAGCGAATGGTCTCGGCCGAGACGCTGAACAGGTTCGGGGAAAACATCTCGAAAAAATCTTCGTGGTCGCGCATGTAGGCGAAGCTGGCCTTGTGGGCAACCTTGGCGACTTCCGCGTCGCTCAGCGGACGGTTCAGGAAAGCCGCGATCTGGCGGATACCGCCTTCGAGATCGCGCTTCAGGTCTTCGTAATGCACGAACAAGACATTGTCGTGTTGCCGGTTGCGCTGCCACCAGCTTTCCACATGGTCGGGCCAGGACATCCACCACATGTCGTCGCTGCAATACCATGCCAGCAGGTCGTGGCGTGCGGGCATCAACGGCCCGCCGAGTTTGTGGATGAAGTCGACACAACTGGCGAAGCAGCTCACCGGATGGCGCGTCACATAGATGTATCTCGCGACATCGCTATGGGGGATCAACTGCGCGGGCATGTGGGTCTTGATGATGCGATTGCGCCCAGGACCCACCAGCGGGGCGTTCTCCATGGAGACGCTGGAAGTCGGACTGGTCTCGATCCAGGGGCTCAGGGCGTACATATGGCGATAGCCGGTGTCGGAAAGATCGCCTTCGCCCCCGTGCAGGATCTCGAACACGATCTGTTGCATCCATGTCGTGCCGCATTTCATCTGGGTGGCGATGAAGATATCCGCCGCTTCGGGCTGGTAGTGTTTGGTGCGCGCATAGGATTGCTTGCTGCACATCATGAGCGGGCCGGTCACCTGTCCATAGCGCATGACCGGCATTTTCTTCAGACGCATGACCTTGGCGATGGCTTCAAATACAGGGCGGATGTAGCGCGCATGCCACTGCAGCCGCTTCACAAGGCGGCGGCGCTCGGCCAATGGGCGGGCGAAGTAGCGATCGCCCCGCGTCTGCAGTTCGCTCCAAACCATCAGGCCCACCACATAGGCAAGCCCTGCCGTCAGCAGGATGACGGCTCCGTAGACCAAGCTTTTCATTGGAAATCATCCCTGATGAACACCCGTTTCCCGAGGATCCTTCCTGCGGGTTATTGATTGCGGAGCGGCGCGAATTCACGCGCCATCCGCAGTTTCGAATAATGGCGGGCTCGATAGGGCAAGGCAAGGCGTGGAACAGAGGCAGGGTGCAGGATCAAGGTCGCGGCTGTTGGCAGGTTCGTTCAGCCGCGACGTCGAAACAGGGAAGTGCCGGATTTGGCGGGGAGGGGCCGATCTTCGCCTCGCGCGCCTCTCAGCAATTGGAAGGCACTCCACCCCAGCGCGGCCACGCGCAGCACCGGGTGACGACGGATCAGCCGCGGCAGAATCAGGCCCACCGCCCCGATGAGGAGTGGATGAAACCTGGGTCCGCTTACCGGTGCGCCAGCGCTGCTGCCCGCCCGTGACAAGAGCCCACCGAACCAGCTGCGGGGATCCAGATTGCTGCCAAGGTGCTCGGTTTGGGTAATCAGTCGGCCTCGCTGGCGCTCGGCCTGTCGGGCCAGCCGCGCTTTTTCAGCGTCCAGTGCCATGCGGGAGGAAATGCGGGATTTAGTCATGCTTCAGGCTCTCCAGATCCTCACGCAACACATCCATCGTGGCGGGCAGAAAACGCCGGCTTCGTCTCAGCGCGAGGCTTAAACCAATCAGTGACATCAGCAGGATGACGCCGAAAAAGGCGGGCAAGGACCAAGCCGCCACCTCGCGGCAAGTGTCCCAGCACTGCACCAGCACCGCGATCACCAAGGTCAACAAGCCAAAAAATGCAGTGATGAGTGCCAGCGCGGAAAAAATCAGGACCCGGCCCAATTGGCCGCGCCATTCGGCCAGCTCCAAGCGCGCCAGATCGAGTCGGGTTCCCGCCGTCGCCACAAGGAGCGCCAAAAGCTGTCGGATTTGAGCGCCAAACGGGGCTTGTGCCATGCTGCGCAGTCCTTATCCCGCCCCTAAGGGAAGGGTTCAGTTCAAGAACGGGATTTCAGGCTGGACACGGCCAGCACCACCAGCGCGACCACACCGATCGCCTGCCAGGGATGACTATGAACATAGCGCGAAGTCTTGTCGCTGGCCACTTCCCATTCGTCCCGCGCCGAGCCGCTGAGGTCGTTCCAGCGAAAATGACCGGCACTGGTTTTGAGACGATCACGCAATGCTTGCAGGCGATTGATCGCCATTTCCTCGATATCGTCGAACAAGTCGTCCAATGCGTTGAAATTGACGTTGTCAGCGGCCTTGCGGGCCTTTATACGAGCCTGATCGGCCATCGATTTGCGGCGTCCAAACATGGGTTAATCTCCCGTTTTGAGTCAAGCGGAATGTGACAGGGAGCGCGCTTTTCATAGCGCGGCTTACGTTAAGAAGACTGGCGGTTGCGTGTAAAGTTCCCCGCTCAGCCATCGGGCAGAGGCCAGATGACCAAAAAAAACAAATGCCTGAAAGTTTCAGGGCGCGGGATTGGGGTGTTGGCGATGAATCGCCTCGATGCCGTCGACAAGCTCCCCTGACAAGCGGAGTTCGGCTGCGGCGAGGTTGCTTGCCAGCTGGGCGGGCGTGGTGGCGCCGAGGAGTGCGGCCCCCAGGAAAGGGCGGGAGAGCACATAGGCCAAAGCCATCTGTGCCGGATCGATGCCGTGCGTTCGGGCCAGTTTCACATAGGCCGCAGCAGCCGCCGCGGCCTGGGGGTTGGTGTAGCGCTTGAAGCGTTCGAAACGGCTCAAGCGTGCTGCCGGGGGCTGGGCGCCATCCAGATACTTGCCGCTCAGAACGCCGAAGGCCAGCGGGGAATAGGCCAAGAGCGGCACGTCTTCGCGATGGGCGATCTCGGCCAGGCCAATCTCGAAGCTGCGGTTGAGCAGATTATAGGGATTCTGGATGCTGGCCACGCGGGCCAGCCCCAGGCGCCCGGAGAGTTCCAGAAAACGCATCACGCCCCAGGGCGTTTCATTGGACAGGCCGATGTGGCGGATCTTGCCGGCCTGAACGAGATCATCCAGGGTGGCGAGGGTTTCCAGCAGCGGCGTCGCGTCCGGGCTCTCAGCGTGCGCGTAGCCCAGCCGGCCGAAGAAATTGGTGTCCCGATCGGGCCAATGCAGCTGGTAGAGGTCGATGTGATCAGTTTGCAGACGCTTGAGGCTGGCATCCAGGGCGGCCGTGATCTGCATCCGGGTCAGACGGGGGTGACCGTCGCGGATCCAAGGCAGCCAATCGGCCCGTCCCGAGACCTTGGTGGCGATGATCAGTTGATCGCGCTGGCTTGAGTGACGCGCCAGCCAGTTGCCCAGGATGGCCTCCGTGCGCCCCTGGGTCTCGGCGCGGGGCGGCACGGGATACATCTCGGCGGTGTCGATGAAATTGACCCCAGCCGCCAGCGCCTGCTCGATCTGGGCATGGGCTTCGGATTCGTTGTTTTGCTCGCCCCAGGTCATGGTGCCCAGCCCCAGGGCGCTGATGCGCAGCGGGGTGCGTCCGAGTGGCCGGTAATCCATGCCAGTCTCCGTAAGCGTCAGGGGGTTTGTGGCGGAACGGATTTTCGTCGTTGTCGGCGGCGCAGGTTATCCCGGTTGCGCATCAGTTGTTCCAGGATCGGCATCAGGATGATTTCCATCGCCATGCCCATCTTCCCGCCGGGGACCACCACCGTATTGCGCCGGGACATGAACGAGCCTTGCACCATCGCCAGCATTTCGGGGAAGTGAATGGGCCATTTGCGCGGATCCTTGAAGCGGATCACCACGAAACTTTCATCCTGGGTCGGGACGTCGCGAGCGATGAATGGATTGGAGGTGTCGACGGTGGGGACACGCTGGAAATTGATGTCGGTCTGGGAGAACTGGGGAACCATGTAGTGCACATAGTCGTGCATGCGCCGCAGGATGGTTTCCTTGACCCGCTCGGGGCTGTAGCCGCGCTCGTTGGTGTCGCGATGGATCTTCTGGATCCATTCCAGGTTGATGGTCGGCACCAGGCCGATCAGGAGATCCGCATGCTGGGCCACATTGACGCGGTCGGTGACCAGTCCGCCGTGCAGCCCCTCGTACAGCAACAGGTCCGTATCCGCCGGCAGGGGGGTCCAGGGGGTGAAGGTGCCGGCTTTCTGACCGAAGGCGCTGGCCTCGGCGTCGGTATGCAGATAGCGGCGCAGTTCCCCCTGGCCGCTGGCGCCATAGCTGCGGAACAGGGCTTCCAGTTTGTCGAACAGATTGGCCGCCGGCCCGAAATGGCTGAATCGCTCGCCACGCACATTGGCCCGGTGCAACTGCTGGGCCATGGTGTCCCGGTCATAGGCATGGAAGCTGTCGCCCTCGACGATGGCAGCGCGCAGGCTCATGCGCGTGAACATGTGCTCGAAGGCGACCCGCGCGGTGCTGGTGCCCGCCCCGGAGGAGCCGGTGACCGCGATGATGGGATGGAGTTTTGACATCGGCTAATCCCCCGCAAGTCTCACCACGGGCGCGTCGTCGGCGTCCAGCCTGCGCCTGAAGCACAAATCCCATACGCCGTGGCCCAGGCGCTGGCCGCGCTGCTCGAAGCGGGTGAGCGGGCGCTCGGGGGGACGGGGTGTGAATGGACTGGCGTCATTCTCGCTGACCAGCTCTGATCGATCAGCCAGAACTTCAGCCATCTGTATTGCATACTCCTCCCAGTCGGTGGCCAAGTGCAAGACCCCATCGGATTTGAGATGCGCGCAGAGCAGACCGATGAACGCGGGCTGGATCAGGCGGCGCTTCTGGTGGCGCTTCTTGGGCCAGGGATCGGGAAAGAACACGTGGATCCGGTCCAGTTGTCCCGGCCGCAGGCGCTGGGACAGAAACGGGACGGCATCCTCGGCATGGACCCGCACGTGGGCCAGCGCCAGATTCTCGATGGCATTGAGCAGCCTGCCCACGCCCGGTTGATGCACCTCGATCCCTAGCGCATTCCAGTGCGGATGACGCTGGGCAAAATCGATGAGCGCCTCCCCCGTCCCGAAGCCGATTTCCAGCAGCGTGGGCGCCGGGCGACCGAACAACGTGGACAGATCCACCGTCTCCGGCTCGGCGGGAACGCCATAGCGGTCCATGAGGGTGGCGAAGGCCCGTTGCTGGGCCAAGGTCATGCGGCCCTGGCGGCGCACGAAGCTGCGCACCGGACGAAGAGGGGGGTGCAAGGCGCGATCTCCGGGGTTCAGGGTCGACTGAAAAGCTGGCCATCCAGGGGGGATGAGGCAGTGGCGTAGCGTTTGCGCGGGATGCGGCCGGCCAGAAAGGCTTCCCGGCCCGCCTCCACTGCCAGCGCCATGGCCCGGGCCATGCGCACTGGCTCGCGCGCCCCCGCAATGGCCGTGTTCATCAGCACCCCGTCGCAACCCAGCTCCATGGCAAAGGCCGCGTCCGAGGCGGTGCCCACGCCTGCGTCCACCAGCACGGGAACCTTGGCCTGCTCCACGAGGGTGAGGATGTTCCAGGGGTTGACGATGCCCATTCCGGAGCCGATCAGCGAACCCAGCGGCATGATGGCGATGCAGCCCATGGCCTCCAGGTCGCGCGCCACGATGGGATCGTCGCTGGTATAGACCATCACCTCGAAGCCTTCCCGGATTAGGATTTCAGCGGCTTTCAGGGTTTCCCGGACATTGGGATAGAGGGTTTTCTCATCCCCCAGCACTTCCAGTTTCACCAGCCGGTGGTCCCCCAACAGCTCGCGCGCCAGCCGGCAGGTCCGCACGGCGCTTTCGGCGTCGAAGCAGCCCGCGGTATTGGGCAGCAAGGTATAGCGCTCGAGCGGGATGACCTCCAGCAGGCTCGGCGCTTTGGGGTCCTGGCCGATGTTGGTGCGACGGATCGCCACCGTCACGATTTCGGCGCCGCTGGCCGCGACCGCCTCCGCCGTCTGCGTCAGGTCCTGGTATTTGCCGGTGCCCACCAGCAGGCGCGAATGGTAGGTGCGGCCCGCGAGGATCAGCGGACGGTCGGCGGGGAGGGTGGCATCGGTCTGGGTCATGGGCACGGGAGTCTTCCTCTGGGCATCACAGGGCACCGCCGCCAATGGCGTGAACCACCTCCAGCCGATCGCCGGACGCAAGGCGAATGTCCCCATAAGCGCTGCGGGGGACGATTTCGCCGTTGTATTCCACCGCGATGCGTCGTTCGATCAAGCCCTCGCGGATCAGCAGATCGGCGAGGGTGCTGCCCGCATCCACGGTGGCGGCGAGGCCGTTGAGCTCGATTGAGATCGGGGCGGTCATCAGGTGGATCAACACGGCCGGAGGGGTGAAATTAAGCTTATTCTAACCTCAAGGCCTGCCGCGCGGTCGGCGCAGCTGGGCGTCCCGGCTTTACAGGTCGGGTGAAACCCCGGAAAATCGACTTTCAATGCGGGTGTAGTTCAATGGCAGAACCTCAGCTTCCCATGCTGATGGCGTGGGTTCGATTCCCATCACCCGCTCCACTGCTTCATTCTGGGGCTTCCGCAGAAATTCATAGAGAGTCTGCAAGCCGCTGCCACACAATGACTTTCCCTCTGCTCGATGTTTTGCCGTGGTCTACTGCCATCCGCCTACATCTGGGACTTTCAAGTCCTTTTTGAGGTTTGTGCGACTGCCGGATTGAGTGAACCGCCCGGGTTTTCAGGAGGCTCCTGACTCCAACACCTGTCTGGGATGCGTCAAGCGCCAGGAGATTGATGTCGGCGTTCGCGGCGGTGTGACGACGGCCGAGGCACGGCGTGTCAAGGATCTGTGAGGTCAAAGAATTGCGGCGGATCGCGGGTCGCAGTATGTCTCGATCCGATCGAACGGAGACCTAAGGAACGACCCGCGACAACAAAGGGACTCCTTGGCGCCCGGCTACCCATGGAATCGCGTGGCTCAATCGGGAGAAGCTGCCGAACCTATACCCACAAAACCATGCCGGTGCCATTAAACGCCGTTTGCTCATCTCCGGTTCAATTTCGGGTCTGTTGTGCGTAGTAGACTGATTCCAACCCGTGTCTGAACGCCTTGTCATTCGGCGCACATTGGATGGTCACCTCATGATTCCCTTCTCCGTCCTCGATCTGGCGCCCGTGACAGTCGGCAGCGATGCCGGGCAGGCGCTGCGCAACACGCTGGAGCTGGCCCGGCACGCCGAACGCTTGGGCTTCAGGCGCTACTGGCTGGCGGAGCACCATGGCATGGCGGGCATTGCCAGCGCCGCCACGGCGGTGGTGATCGGCCAGGTGGCGGCCGCAACCACGCGCATCCGGGTCGGCGCCGGCGGCATCATGCTGCCCAACCATGCGCCGCTGGTGATCGCTGAGCAGTTCGGCACCCTGGCAGCGCTGTTTCCGGATCGCATCGATCTGGGCCTGGGCCGCGCGCCGGGCACTGACCAGGTCACCGCCCGCGCCCTGCGTCGCAATCTGGCCGCCAGCGCCGAAGAATTCCCGCAGGATGTCGTGGAGCTGATGGCCTATCTGGGGCCGCCCGATCCGTCGCGACCGGTGCGCGCCATTCCCGGCGAGGGCTCGCAGGTGCCGGTGTGGATTCTGGGCTCCAGCCTGTTCGGCGCCCAATTGGCGGCTGCCCTGAGCCTGCCGTTTGCCTTCGCCTCGCATTTCGCGCCCGGCCAGATGCCCCAGGCCATAGCGCTGTATCGCGCGCAGTTCCGCTCTTCGCCGCGACTGCAAGCCCCGTATGTGATGCTCGGCTACAACGTTTTCGCCGCCGATACGGACGCCGAGGCCCACTTGCTGGCCAGCTCGATGCAACAGGCCTTTGTGGCCTTGCGCAGTGGCCATCCCGGCAAGCTGCCGCCGCCGCTGCCCGGCTATCTGGAGGGACTCTCCCTGCCGGAACGGGCCTTGCTGGATCAGGTGCTGTCGTGCAGCGCCATCGGCGCGCCGGACACCGTGCAGCGGCAGATCGCGACCTTCATCGAGGGCACGCAGCCCGATGAGTTGATCATCACCTCCCAGATATTTGACCACGCCGCGCGCCTGCATTCCTACGAGATCGTCGCTGCCGTCCACGCCGCCCTGACCTGAGCCCAGCCCCAACCCGAGCTGGTGAGGTCAGGCTGGACGCGCGATGATTCTGTTTTTCTGTAGCCTGTCCTTTCAACATGCAGCATCAGAAAATGAGGAATGCCGCGCGCAGCGGGATGTGGTGATCCGGCTGCGCGCCGGCCTTTTGCGAACCGGCTGGGATGTCATCACAACTTCGACGGAGAACCTCCATGGCGCGGCATATTGAACGACATCTGGTGGCGCGGATTGGCTGGCTGAGGGCCGCCGTGCTGGGCGCCAATGACGGCATCGTCTCGACCGCCAGCCTGATCGTCGGCGTGGCGGCGGCGGGCACCGGGCGTCAGGCAGTGCTGGTGGCGGGTCTGGCTGGGCTGGTGGCCGGGGCCATGTCGATGGCGGCCGGCGAATATGTCTCGGTGAGTTCGCAGTCCGACACTGAGGCGGCCGATCTGGAGCGCGAACGCGGCGAACTGGCCGCCAATCCCAAGGCCGAGCGTGAAGAGCTGGCCCAGATCTATGTGAGCCGCGGCCTTGATCTCGCGCTCGCGCACCAGGTGGCCGACAAGCTGATGGCCGGCGACGCGCTGGCTGCCCATGCCCGCGACGAGCTGGGGATTTCCGAGCACACTACGGCGCGTCCGGTGCAGGCGGCCCTGACCTCCTCCGCCACGTTCTCGGTTGGCGCCGCCTTGCCGTTGGCCGTCGCCGCCGTCGCGCCAGTGAACGGCCTGACCTGGGCGGTGAGTGCCGCTTCGCTCGCCTTCCTGGCCCTGTTGGGGGCGGTGGGCGCTCAGGCGGGTGGCGCGGGCGTGGTCAAGGCGACCGTGCGAGTGACCTTCTGGGGTGCCTTTGCCATGGCACTGACCGCGGGCGTCGGCGCGCTGTTCGGCGTGGCGGCGGGATAGGAACAAGCACACAGCCCATGAACCCAGGCATCCTCGCCGCGCTCGCCGCCGCCGCACTGTTTGGTGCTAGCACACCGTTGGCCAAGCGCATGCTGGAACAATCCAGCCCCGCCTTGCTCGCTGCCCTGTTGTACCTGGGCTCAGGGATTGGCCTCTGGCTGCTGCGCCGGGTTCGTCGGCAAGCGGCCGGCTCACTGGCGCCTGGGGAGTGGCGCTGGCTGGGCGGCGCCATTCTTTGCGGCGGGGTCATCGCGCCGGTGCTGCTGATGGCGGGGCTGGCCGCGATGCCGGCCTCCGGTGCGGCGCTGCTGCTCAATGCCGAAGGCGTCTTGACGACGCTGCTCGCCTGGTTCGTCTTCAAGGAATCCTTCGATCGGCGCGTTGCCTTGGGTATGCTGGCCATTACGGCCGGTGCGGTGATCCTGAGCTGGCCCGCCGCCGGACGGGTGGAATTCGCCAGCCTCTGGCCCACGGCTGCCGTGCTGGGCGCCTGCCTCGGCTGGGCGCTCGACAACAATCTGACACGCAAGGTGGCACTGGGTGACGCCTCCTGGATTGCCATGGTCAAGGGCCTGACGGCTGGGGTGACCAACCTCGGCCTGGCATTTGCCCTCGGCGCTTCATGGCCAGGGGCCGGCACCGTGCTAGGCGCCATGACGCTGGGTTTTTTCAGTTATGGCGCAAGCCTCACCTTGTTCGTGGTGGCCTTGCGACATCTGGGTACCGCGCGCACCGGTGCCTATTTTTCGGTGGCGCCCTTCGTTGGCACGGTTCTGGCGCTGGGATTGCTCGATGAACCCCTCACCTTGACCTTGCTGCTGGGCGGCATGCTGATGGCGGCGGGCGTCGCACTGCATCTCACCGAGCGTCATGCCCACGCGCATCGCCACGAGCCGTTCGAACACAGCCATGAGCACGCCCATGGGATCGGTGATCCGCACCATGACCATGTGCATGCGGTTCCCGTTCCACCCGGCACGCACCACACCCATTGGCATCGCCATGCGCCCTTGCAGCACGCCCATGCCCATTACCCGGACGCCCACCACCTGCATGCTCACTCACACAGCGAAACCGGCGCCAAGGATGCGGGCCATGGTATCGATGGCCGAACAGGCTGATGCAGGCATGGCGAACTTGTGCCGCTGAACTTGCCCATGGGCCGGTCAAAACCAGAGCCGCAGGCCGGCGACCCAGGCCGTATCGGCAACGGCCTCGTTCTCCGCCCGCGCCAGATCGGCGGTCTCGCCATATTTGCGGGTCCACTCCAGGCCCACATAGGGCGCCAGTTGACGGCGGATCTCATAGCGCAGGCGCAGACCCAGCACCACTGAATTCAATCCTTCCCCGACGCCGAAGGCGGACACCCGTTCACCCGCCACTATGGTCTCGAAGCGCGGTTGCAACACGAGGCGCTGGGTCAGCAACAACTCGTATTCCGCTTCCAGGTTCGCCGACACCCCGCCCACATCGCTCAGACGCACATTGGCATCCACTTCAAACCAGCCGGGCGCCAGCCCCACGAGACTCACCACCGCCGAGTAGCGCTCGGCGTCGGACCCTGGTCCGTCGATCCGCTGGGTGCCGACTCCGAGTTGCAGATCCCAGTACGGGGCGATGAGTCGGCCGAAGGACACATCCAGCCGTTCAATGTCACTGCCGGCGCCTTCCAGCCGCTGCCTCCCTTCGGTATTGAGCCACAGCCGATTCACATCGCCGCCGACCCAACCGAGCGCTTCCCAGGCCAGGGTGTTCGGCCCCTCGTTGTCGCTGTATTCGAGTCGATCGATGAGCAGAAACCCATAACGCGCATCATCGTCGATGGGATCGGGCCAAGTCGGCGGCACATCGCCAGCGCCGGGAACGGCTGCAGCCAGCGGCGCCGACAGGAGCAATGCGCACAAGGCCAGGGGGAGACGCATAAGCTTCATGGCCGGTCCCCTCAAGACACCTGCACGATGCGAAACATGCCCAGTTCCATGTGGTACAGGAAATGGCAGTGGAAGGCCCAGCGGCCGGGGGCGTCGGCATTGACCAGCGCGCTCAGGCGCTCCGCCGGCTTGACGCTGATGGTGTGCTTGCGGGGAATGTGGGGGCCCTGGCCATTTTCCAGCTCCATCCACATGCCGTGCAAATGCATGGGATGTTCCATCATGGTGTCGTTCACCAGGATCAATCGCAGCCGTTCGCCATGATTGAATTCCACCGGGCCGCTGACTTCGGAAAATTTCTGGCCATCGAAGGACCACATGTAGCGCTCCATGTTGCCGGTGAGATGGAGCTCCAGTTCCCGTGTCGGTGGCCGTGGATCGAAGTCATGCGCCAGCCGCCGCAGATCGGTATAGACCAGGACCCGGTGGCCCACATCGGCCAGGCCGGTGCCGGGCTCGCCCAGTCGGTTGTGCTGTACCTCGGCGATGCTGGCATTCCCCGGTCCGTGCCGATCCGGTCCGTGGCGAGCGACGACAGGCCCCGCTTCATGTCCCATCCCATGGGGTGAAGCCGGTCTGTCGCCGGGCATCGCATGGCCGGCATGGGGATCGACGCCGGTCGCCGCATCGTTCTGCGCCGCGGCGACCTGTATCGGCATGCCATGCATCATGCCCATGTCCGTCATGGTGCGCAGCGGGCGCTTCCTCAATGCCGGCAGCGGCGCACTTAGGCCCGGTCGGGGCGCCAAAGTGCCGCGCGCATAACCGCTGCGATCCATGCTCTCGGCGAACACGGTATAGGCCCGATCCTCGTCGGGCTGGACGACCACATCAAAGGTTTCGGCCACACCGATCTGCAGCTCATCCGTTTCCACCGGCACCACGTTCTGGCCGTCGGCCTGCACCACGCTCATCGGCAAGCCCGGAATGCGGACGTTGAAATAGGTCATGCTCGCGGCATTGATCAGCCGCAATCGCACCCGCTCGCCCGGGCGGAACAATCCGGTCCAGTTGGCATCCGGGGCCTGGCCATTGAGCAAGTAGGTATAGCTGTGTCCCGTTACATCGGCGATATCCGCCGGGCTCATGCGCATGGTGGCCCAATCCAGGCGGTCGCGCGCGGTGGCGGCCCAACCATCGGCTGCCACATCCCGGATAAAATCGCCGGCGGTGGGCTGCTGGAAGTTGTCGAAGTCGCTTTGCTTTTTGAGTTTGGCCATCACGTGATGCGGATTGTCGAAGGTCCAGTCGGACAGCACGATCACATGTTCACGATCAAAGACGACCGGATCCTCGCCCGCCGGATCGATGATGATGGGGCCGTAGAGGCCCAGTTGCTCCTGCATGCCGCTGTGGCTGTGATACCAATACGTCCCGCTTTGCCGCACTGGAAAACGGTAGCTAAAGGTCGTGCCCGGGGGGATGCCCGGGAAACTCACGCCGGGAACGCCGTCCATCTGGAAGGGCAGCAGCAGCCCATGCCAGTGGATCGAGGTGTCCTCCGTCAGCGCGTTGTGAACGCGGATGGTGAGGTCCTCGCCCTCTTTCAGCCGAAGCAAGGGACCGGGCGCGCTGCCATTGAGCGCGACCATCCGCCCGATGCGCTGGCCGATGGCCACATCCTGTCGATGCACACGCAGGTCGATCGGCTCGCCAGCAGCCCGTACGGGCGGTGGGCCCGCCATCCCCCACGTGGCGACGCGGGCATAGGCCGGCAGCAGGGCGCCGCAGGCGGCGAGCACACCGCCGGAGGCGAGTCCGGCGACAAAACGGCGGCGACCGAGGTTGACGGGTCGGGTGTTCACGGGCTTCCTGTCGGGTGGATCGTGGGTAAGGATCAAACGGGAAACACACGGTTGATCCAACCTACACCTGCGCGCGACGCACAGGTCAAGTCAACGCGATGCGACCGCGGCCCGGCCGGCAGCGCTATTCGGACTCAATGAATTGCTCGATCAGATGGCAGATGGCATCGCCGTCAGGGAGACGGTCGGGCAAGCTGTCCCACGCGGCAAGCGCCCGCTCGATGCGATTTTGCAGGGCCAGCAACGCGTCCAGTTGCTGGCGATTGTGGGTCACCCGGTCGCGCAGAATATGCCGCGCGGATGGGCACGGCGAGCGGCCCTTCCGGGCCTCTTCCAGCAAGGTTTCGATTTCCTGCAGCGTGTAGCCCAACCGTTTTGCCTTGACGATAAATTGGAGATGACGTTCGTCATTGCGCCCGTACACCCGATACCCATTGGCCGCACGCTGGGGATGGAGCAAGCCGATCCGGGTGTAGTAACGCACCACGTCGGGCGTTACGCCGTTGCGCGCGGCCAGGTCCTTGACTTGCCATCCGTCGTTCATGGATTGCTGCATGGGTTTTTTCTCCTTGGCTTCCCGGCAGGTGCGGAACGCGTCATCTTGTTGAGCCGACAAATAGCGCCGCTGGCTTCCGCACCCGTCTTGTCGCAGGAACCGTGCCGTCATATGGGAGGCATCACGATACTCGCCCGCTCACCATGCCAAGTTCCGGGGTCTGTCCGACGCCCTTCGGTTGATTAGCCTAAACCTGCGCCCAATACACAGGTCAATCCGCGGATGCCGGATCCCTATGGGCGATGATGGCGCACCAAAAAATCACTTGACCTGTGCCTTACGCACACCTCTACAGTCCCCGGAGAATGAAAGATTGGCGGGCTAATTGGCTGAAGCGGCAACAAAACTACTGAAGGTGGCTTTTGAGAGTGATCGTACTCATCGACAGCAGGTGACGGTCAACAAGAGTGGAGGATGGGCATGCGTGGGAAAAAATGATCGCCGGCGTCACCGAACTCAATGCACAGGTCAATTGCTGCTTACCCTTTGCTGTTGGAAGAAAAGCATATCGACGCGGCGCCTTGACTTGTCTGTCCTTCACGACACGTTCATGCGGCTTTATTCGGAAAGACAATGGGGTCCTAGGGTGTTAGGCGTCTGTCTTCAGCGCCGCCGCGCGCTGGCACTGCTGTTCGCCCTGTCGTGGGCCGGCGGGGATGGCATCATGGCCGCTGAGCTACCCGACCCCTTGCGTGTGGAGGATGTGCCGCGGATCGCCCGGGAACAGCGGGCGGAAGTGGCGGCCGCCCAAGCCCGGGCCCGCGCAGCGGATCAGCGACCGGCCATCGTCTCGGCCTTGGAAGATCCGATGATATCGCCCGCCATCGACCATTACCCCTACGAGATGATGGAAGAAGAGGGAGGCAGCGGGCGCCGCTACGACTGGAGCGTGACCGTCGAACAGCGCTTTCCACTCTCCGGCATTCGCGGCCATCGCCGGCGCTCGGCTCAGGCCGAGGCCGCACGACTTTGGGCTGACACCGACCGCACCGCCCTCGACGTGGAGCTGGACGCGATGACGGCGTTTCTCATGCTCTACGAGCGACGACGCATGGTCGAGGTGGTGGATCAGCAATTGGCGTTGGCACACCAATTCGTGACCGCCGCCGCAGCCCGCTATGCGGCGGCCGTGGGCAATCAGGCCGATGTCTTGCGGGCGGAGGTGGAAGTGGCGCGACTCGACGCTGCGCGCCAGGCGCTGGCCGCGGAAGTGCGGGCCGCCGAGGCCATGTTGAATGCCGGTTTGGGTCGTCCAGTCGACGCATCAGTGCCGCAACTGGCCCGCCCCATTACCGATGCCGCCCCACCGCCTTGGGAAACAGTGCATGCCCAAGCCCTGCAACGGCGGCCGGAATTGCATGCCGGGGAGGCGGAGATCGAGCAGGCCCGAGCCGAGGTGGATGTGATGCGTGCCATGTATCTGCCCATGGGCATGGTGCGGGGCGGCCAGGCTTCCACCATGGCGGAAGGTCGTGGCGGGATGCTGATGGTGGGCGTCAGCATTCCCATCTGGCGCGAGCGCTTGCGGGCGGGGTTGGGGGAAGCGCGGGCTATGGAGGACATGGCGCGCGCTGACTGGCAGGCGATGCGGCGCATGATCGAGGGCGAGGCAGCCGCTGCCCGTAACCAGGTCGAGGCCGCGCGGACGCGCTTCGTGGCGTTTCGGGATGAAGTGGTGCCCCGTGCCCAAAGTGCTGTGACGCCAGCCCTGGCCAATTACGCCGCCGGTCAGGGCAGCCTGACGGGTGTGATCGATGCGGCTCAGGCGCTGTGGTCGGCGCAGGGCGAACTGGTCATGGCCGAAACCAATCTGGGGCTGGCCTGGGCGCGCCTGCAACGGACAACAGGTGAATGGGGGCGGGAGGCACCCTCCAAACTCATGATTCCTCCCGCCCCCATACTGCTCCCTCCTCTTGAGTCCAACCCGTCCCGAGACAACGACGACAGCGAGGAGGAGGAATCATGAGCCTGGATGGACGGAAACGCTTTGCCGCGCTCCCTGCCGGCATCGGCGCCGTGATCGGCGCCGTGGTTTTGGGCGGCGTGCTGCTCGTCCAGCATCACCGGCACGGCTGGCCATTTTCGCTGCACCATGAGATGTCCAGAGACAGGATGGTCCAGTCGCCCGTCGGTCCGGAGTCCCCTTCCCCTCGCCCGGCCGAAGGGGTTGCTCCGCCCCGGGCTCCCGTGGCGTGGGAGCCCACCCGCCTATCCGCCATTGGCATCCGCACCGAGCCGGCCCGCCTGGAGACTCTCAGCCTGCCACTGCGGGCGGTGGCCACGGTAGTCCCCGACGAATCCCGGGTCTCGCACGTGCATACGCGGGTGGCGGGATGGATTGAAGCCCTTTACGTCAATACCACCGGGCAGACGGTACGGGCGGGCCAATCCCTGGCGGCGATTTTTTCGCAGGAGCTGTTCTCCTCCCAAACCGAATACCTGGCCGCCTTGAAACAGGCCAGCGCCGGGCCCCGCAGCGTGGTGGCGGCAAGCGCCCGCATGCGCCTGAAGGTGCTCGGCATGACAGAAGCGGAGATCACGCAGATCGAGCGGCGCGGCGAAATCAAGCGCCTCGTGACTGTGGCGGCGCCCCATAGCGGCATCGTCCTGCACCGGGGCGTGGCCGTGGGTACGGCGGTGGATGCCGCCACCGAGATCATGACTGTCGCTGACCTGTCCCGGGTCTGGATTCTGGCCGAGGTGCCGGAGATGGCGGCAGCCGAGATCACCCTGGGCACATCGGCACGGCTGGCGTTTCCCGCCACGAGACGGCCCCCTTTCGAGGCGCGGGTGGATTTCATCTATCCGACCTTAAGCGAGCGCACGCGCACCTTGCGGGTACGTTTTGCCATGCCCAATCCGGACGGCGCCCTGCGTCCCGGGCTGTATGGCACGGCGGATTTCCACACCCGGTCGCGCGAGGTGATCACGGTGCCCCGTGACGCCGTGGTGGATACCGGGCCGGCCCAGCATGTGTTCGTCGTCAGCGCGCCGGGCCGCTTCGAACCCCGGCCAGTGGTGCTGGGTCTGCGCCTGCCGGACCGGGTGGAGATCCGCGCCGGATTATCCGCGGGCGAGAGTGTCGTCGCTGCGGGCGTGTTCCTGCTCGATTCGGAAAGCCGGCTGCGCGCTTCCGGGAGCGGCACGGCGCACGGCGGTCACGGCAGCGGCGGCGCCCGGTCCGAACCTCCTTTGCCGGAAAAGACGGATACGCCGGACTCCGTCGCTCCGCACTCGGGGCACTGAGATGATCGAGCGCATCATCGAATGGTCTGTCCGCTACCGCTGGCTGGTGTTCGGCACCACGCTGGTGCTGGTCCTGTGGAGCCTGGACAGCATCCGCAAGACGCCGCTGGATGCCATTCCGGACCTGTCCGATCCGCAAGTCATCGTCTTCACCGAATGGATGGGGCGTAGCCCGAATCTGGTGGAAGACCAGATTACCTATCCCTTGGTCCGGACCCTGCAAAGCACGCCGGGTGTGCGCGTGGTGCGCGGCTACTCCATGTTCGGGATGAGCTTCACCTACGCCATTTTCGCGGACGGCACGGACATCTACTGGGCGCGCACGCGGGTGCTGGAGCAACTCGGCCGGGTGCAGCAACTGCTGCCGCCCGGCGTGACCCCTACCCTGGGCCCGGATGCCAGCGGTGTGGGCTGGATCTACCAATATGTGCTGGAAGACACGAGCGGTCGACTGGATCTGGCCGAACTGCGCGCGCTGCAGGATTTCACCGTAAAACCGGTCTTGCAGGCGGTGTCGGGGGTGGCCGAGATTGCCTCGCTGGGCGGTTTCGAGCGCCAATTCCAAGTCGTACTTGATCCCAGCAAACTGACCGTTTACGGGCTGACCCTGGCCGATATTACGCGGGCGGTGCGCGACGCCAATGCTGAAGTCGGGGCGCGGGTGCTGGAGATCGCCGGCCGCGAATTTGTGCTGCGCGGGCGCGGCTACGTGGGGACGCTGGCCGACCTGGAGGCCAGCGTGGTCGCCGTCGGTCCGGGCGGTGCGCCGGTGCGCTTGCGCGATGTCGCCACCGTGCAGTTCGGACCGGAGATTCGCCGCGGCGCCGCCGATTGGAACGGGCGCGGCGAGACCGTGGGGGGCATCGTGGTCATGCGTATCGGCGCCAATGCCCTGAATGTCATCGAAGCCCTCAAGCAACAGATCGCTGGACTTGGCCTGCCGGAGGGGGTGCGCCTGGTCCCGACCTACGACCGTTCGGAACTCATCCTCGGTTCCGTGGACACCCTGCGCCTCACCCTCATCGAGGAAGGGATCATTGTCACCCTCATCAGCCTGGTGTTCCTGATGCACGCCGGCTCGGCGCTGGTGGCGATGATCGTGCTGCCCCTATCGGCGCTCTTCTCTTTCATCGCCATCCGCTACCTCGGCCTGAGCATCAACATCATGTCGCTGGGCGGCATCGCCATCGCCATCGGCGAGCTGTCCGATGCCGCCATCGTGATGATCGAAAATGCCCATACCCGTCTGGCCGCGGCGCTGCCGGGGGCAGACCGCCGGCGCATCATCATCGACGCCTGCAAGGAAGTCGGCCGGCCCATTTTCTTCTCCCTGCTGCTGATCACGGTGAGCTTCCTGCCCATACTCACCCTGACGGGACAGTCCGGGCGGCTGTTCGCGCCGCTGGCCTACACCAAGACGGCCGCCATGTTCGCCGCCGCCATTTTGTCCATCACCCTGGCGCCACCGCTCATGGTCATGCTGTTACAACGCGGGCGTTTCCGAACCGAGGACGAAAACCCGCTCAACCGGCTGCTGGGTCGCATCTACCGACCCATCGCCGCCTTCGTCGTCCGCTGGCGCTTCCTAGTCACCGCCGCCGCGCTGGCGGTGATGCTCGGCACCGTGCCGGTGGCGCTGCGTCTGGGCTCGGAGTTCATGCCGCCCCTCGATGAGGGCTCGCTGCTGGTGATGCCGACCACCTTCCCGGGCATCGCCATCGAGGAGGCACGCCGGATCCTGACGGCGCAGGACCGGATCATCATGGATTTCCCGGAAGTCGCCTCGGTGCACGGCAAGACCGGCCGGGCCGAAACCGCCACCGACCCGGCGCAGCTCGACATGAATGAATTGGTGATTGCCCTGCACCCACGCGAGGACTGGCCGGCGTACCCGGTGGCGCGCTGGTACAGCGCCTGGGCGCCCGCCTGGCTGCGCTCGCCGCTGCGCCTGATCTGGCCGGATGAGCGCGCGCGCACCCTGGAGGAACTGACCCGAGACCTGGATGCGGCGCTGCGCATGCCGGGCTACCAGATGGCGATCAACCCGCCCATCCGCACCCGCATCGACATGCTGACGACTGGCGTGCGCACGCCGGTGGGCATCAAGGTGTTCGGCGAGGATCTGGCCGAAATCGAGCGCCTGAGCGTCGCGCTGGAGGGGCTGCTGCGGCAGGTGCCGGGTACGCGCAGCACCTTTGCCGAACGCCAGACCGGCCGCGAATACATCGATATCGTGCCGGACCGGGAAGCCATTGCCCGCTACGGACTGACCGTGCGCGATGTACTGGATGGGGTGGAAGCGGCCATTGGCGGCATGCCGGTCTCCACCGTCATCGCCGGCCGCGCCCGCTACGCCATCAATTTGCGTTATGCCGCCGACTATCGCGCCGATCCGGAAGCCTTGCGGGCCATTCTGGTTTCGGTCCCGGCCCCCGAACCCATCGCCGAGATCGCGTCCAGCGGCTCCGGGAGCGGCAGCAGGCCGCCGGCCGGCGGGGCCATGCGTGCCGCCGGTTCCGCGATGGGCGCTGGCGGGGCCGCCATGGGCGGGACGACAGGGGTCTCAGGGGGAGGCATGGGTGGTACAGCAGCTGGTGCCGCCGCCAGCGCAGGGACCATGGGCAGCGCCCCGCTCGACGGCGACGCAGAGACCCGCTATCGACAGCCAGGCGCCGCGGTACCGCTGGGCACCCTGGCCGACATCCGTGTCGTCACCGGTCCGCCCATGATCAAGGACGAGAACGGGGTGCTGGTCGGCTATGTGTTCGCCGACATCGACAGCGCCCAGCGCGACCTGGGCGGCTGGGTCAAGGATGCCAAGCGCCTGGTGTCCGAGCGATTCACGCTGCCGCCGGGCTATCGGCTGCAATGGACCGGCCAGTATGAGTTCATGGCGGAGATGGAGGCGCGGATGCGGGTGGCGATTCCCCTCACGCTGGTGTTGATCGTCGCGCTGCTGTACCTGTCGATGCGCGGCTGGGCGCAAACCTTGCTGGTGCTGCTCAGCCTGCCCTTTGCCTTGGCCGGCAGTGTCTGGTTGCTGGCGCTGCTCGATTACAATCTGTCCACTGCGACCTGGGTGGGGTTGATCGCGGTGGGGGGCGTGGCGGCGCAGACCGGTATCGTCGTCGTGGTGTATCTCGATCAGGCCTTTCAGGCGCGCTTGTCCGAGGGTCGGCTGCGGAACGTTGCCGATGTGGACGCGGCCGTGGTGGAAGGCACGGCCAAATGTCTGCGCCCGATGCTGATGACCGTGGCGACCACCGTGCTGGGCCTGATGCCGCTGCTGTGGGAATCCGGCGTCGGTGCCGATCTCTCGGCGCGCACGGCGGCACCGGTGGTCGGC
>Ga0209851_1000083_pt1 | contig 33229 bp, 30 predicted proteins | sample GWRWT4_14Oct14_FD_187195 | JGI IMG/M metagenome (GOLD analysis project Ga0209851, IMG submission 187195) | Sand microcosm microbial communities from a hyporheic zone in Columbia River, Washington, USA - GW-RW T4_14-Oct-14 (SPAdes) (version 2) | ecosystem: Engineered > Artificial ecosystem > Sand... | reverse complement strand
AATGACGCCAAAGCCGCTTCCACAGCCGGCATAAGTCGGCTGCCCAATATCAATCCGTTCAACAAAACCAAAACATACCTCCAAAACAAAACCCCGTCGAAAATCGACGGGGTTTGTCAGCAGTCTGAAGCGCTAAAGGCGCTTTTATAGAAAGCGTAAAGCGCTAAAGGCGCTTTTATAGAAAGGATGTGTCATGCTGCTGGGTGTGCCAAAAGAAATCAAGGTGCACGAATACCGCGTCGGCATGACCCCTTCGAGTGTGCGCGAGCTAACCCATCATGGCCATGACGTACTGGTGCAAACTGGCGCAGGGATGGCCATTGGATTAAGCGATGACAATTACCGTGCAGCGGGGGCCGAGATTGCCGCATCGGCGGCCGATGTCTTTGCCCGCGCCGGTATGATCGTGAAGGTCAAGGAACCGCAGGCGTCCGAATGCGCGATGCTGCGCGCCGGACAAATTCTGTTCACCTATCTGCATCTGGCGGCCGATGCGGCGCAGGCGCAGGCCTTGATCGCATCGCGCTGCACCGCCATCGCCTATGAAACCGTGACCGATGCCAATGGCGGGCTGCCCCTGCTGGCGCCAATGAGCGAGGTCGCAGGCCGCATGGCCATTCAGGCGGGCGCGCATTGCCTGGAAATGGAACAGGGCGGGCGCGGCATGCTGCTGGGTGGCGTGCCCGGTGTCCAGGCCGGCAAGGTGGTGATTATTGGCGGCGGCGTGGTCGGCACCAATGCCGCGCGCATGGCCATGGGGCTGGAGGCGCATGTCACCGTGCTCGATAAAAGCCTGCACCGCCTGCAACAGCTGGACATGCAGTTCGGCCCGACGCTGAACACCATATTCGCCACTGTCGATGCGCTGGAAAATTATGTGATGGACGCCGATCTGGTGGTGGGCGCCGTGCTGGTGCCCGGCGCCGCCACGCCGCGCCTGATCACCGATAAAATGGTGCAGAGCATGCAGCGCGGTTCGGTGTTCGTGGATGTGTCCATCGATCAGGGCGGAACGTCCGAAACCTCACGCCCGACAACGCATGCTTCCCCCACCTATAAAATGCATGACGTGGTGCATTATTGCGTGACCAACATGCCCGGCGCAGTGGCGCGCACGTCAACTTTTGCCCTGAACAATGCGACCCTGCCATTCATTCTGGCGCTGGCGGATCACGGGGCCATGGAAGCTCTGCGGCGTGACCGGCATCTGATGGCCGGACTGAATGTGCATGGCGGCAAACTGACCTATCAGGCGGTTGCCGCCGCCCTTGGCGCGCCATATGTTCCGGCGCAAGAACTTCTGGGCTAGATCCTTTGTCTTCACCTAAAACCCTTCTTTATAAAGGGTTGATATAGCGGCCTGCATCAGCCATTTATCAGGCATCACCTTATATTTTGAAATTTGCGTCACAGGAGAGGCCTATGTTTATCCAGACGGAATCGACCCCGAATCCCGCCACGCTGAAATTCATTCCCGGCTGTACCGTGCTGGAAGAAGGGGCGGCGGATTTTCCAGGCCCGGCCTCCGCCGCCAATTCCCCTCTTGCAACGCGGCTGTTTGAAATAGCCGAGGTTACCGGGGTTTATCTTGGTGCGGATTTCATCACCGTCACCAAGTCAAACGGCGAATGGCACCACCTCAAGCCGATGATCCTGGGCGCGATTATGGAGCATTTCACCTCCGGCAGGCCTGTAATGCTGGCCGAGGGCGCATCCGCCGGCGGGCATGTATACGATGCGGACGGCGACGACGGCGATATCGTGGCGCAGATCATTGAACTGCTCGACACCAAGGTGCGGCCCGCTGTGGCGCAGGACGGCGGCGATATTGTATTCCGCAGCTTTTCCGAAGGCGTCGTCTATGTGCATCTGCAAGGGTCGTGCGCCGGTTGCCCAAGCTCAACCATTACCCTGAAGAACGGCATCGAGAACATGCTCAAGCACTATATTCCGGAAGTCGAAGAGGTTCGCCAGGTCAGCTAGATAGGAAGCGCGTTAACCATTCGCTAACCCTTTGAATAACAGGGCAGAAAACCGGCCCTGTCAGAGTCTTAACAGAATTGAAACTATAAAAATCTTTAGTTAACCAGTGTTTTCAATGGCTTAGCATAATGAACCTGCCAAAGGGTTGCCCCCCCTCGGCCCAGCAGGTACACTCCCTTCATGTTTTGTTAACTAATTGGCTCCCCCCCGGGGATGATCAGTGAAGGGTGTAGACATGAACATCGCCAAACGGATACTGGCCGGCGCAGCTGGCACTGTGGTCTCGTTACTGGGCGTGGCCGTTGCTACAGCTTATGTAATGGCCATGCTGGCCACGGTTCCCTCGCTGGGCAAGCTGGCGCAATTGAACGGCCCGTCCCGGCTGGTGGCCGATAATGCCGCCCCATCCTGGTGGGACAAGCTTGCACAGGGGTCTGATCAGATCTTCGCCAGCACAAAGCCGCGTAATGTGGTTCTGATGGTGGCGCCGCGTGACCGTCAGCAACTGCAAAGCCATTTTGCCGCCCTTGACTATGCGCTGCCGGTGGCGGGCGCGCCGGACGAGGCACGCACTGAGGTGCCACGGTTATATTTGCGCAGCCTTCCCCGTGATCTGGCGCAGGGCGATTCCACCTGGGACCGCAAAAGCGACTTTTTCCGGGTGATGCTGCCATTGGTGCTGGCGGGGAACGAGAAAATCCTGGCTGACCGCAAACGTGTGGAAAAATTTGCGGGCCAGGTGCTGAGCGGCGGAAACCTCTATGCCGTCAACAAGTCCTGGGTGATCAGTCTGGCGGCGGAATATGGGCTGGATAATTTTGACCCCAAAAATGGCGACTGGCAGGAGCTTCTGCGCCGGGTGGATGCGGTCCCTGTCTCGCTGGCGCTGGCGCAGGCTGCGCTGGAATCGGGCTGGGGCACGTCGCGTTTTGCCCAACAGGGCAATGCGGTGTTTGGGCAGGTGAGTTGGAGACCAGGCAGCGGTCTCATTCAGACGGGTCGCGATCCTGACGCCACTCACGAAGTGCGTAGCTTCTCAACGCTGGCAGACTGCGTCAACGCTTATCTGCATAATCTCAATACCCATAGGCATTATGCAAAATTCCGCAACCAGCGGGCCAAGCTACAGGCGCGCGGGCAAGCCCCGTCGGGCATGGAGCTTGTCAAACATCTGGACCGGTATTCTGTATTGGGCAAGAAATATATTGATGAAGTCCGTGGCATTATCGAAACAAATTTGCTACAGGAAATGGACGCTGCACGCCTTCGACCCGCGACCGCAGCAGGACTCACTTTTTCCTGATCCAGATTGGGCAGAATTAGCGCCAGTCAGCAAGCAGAGGCTTCTCATATATGTCTGAATCTGGCCCTTTGTCTGAGCCGGTCCTGCCATTGCTCAAGGCGCGTATCCTGCACACCCGTATCTTTGTATTCGCCATGCTGCCTGTTGTGATTTTTTCACTGGGCATGCTGGCCGAAGATGGCGTGGCCCATGAGATCATGGAATGGGTGGGGCATGTTCTGGTAATTTTGTGTGTGCTGGGGCGCGGTTATTGTTCGGCTTATATTGGCGGCCGCAAGAATGATAAGGTAATCTGTGAGGGGCCGTTCTCGATTGTGCGCAACCCGCTCTATGTGTTTTCTTTCATTGGCATTGCGGGGATTGGATTGCAGTCGGGCATGGCGACTTTGCTGGTGCTGCTGCTCCTTGGCTTTGTGCTTTATTATCCAAAAGTCGTGGCCCGCGAAGAAGCGTTCCTGCTGCACAAATTCGGCGATACTTACCGTGATTATATGCTCGGGACACCGCGCTGGTGGCCACGCTGGAAGAACTGGATTGAGCCGGAATATATCACCACGCAACCGCGCCTGTTGCGCGAATCCATGCGCGACGCCGCAATGTTCTTCATAGCATTTCCGATATTCGAACTGCTGGACATGCTGCATGAAAAAGGCATTCTCGAGGCTTATTTGCTGCTGCCATAATGGTGTTTGCGGCAGCGGCTATTTTGGCTCTTTCAGTTCAACCAGAATGGCGCGAAAACGCGGGCCGCGATTGTGGGCGATTTCCACATGGCCTTTTTCCACCAACATCGCGCCGCCGCGTTTGGAATCCGGAAATTTGAAGCTGGCTTTTTTGCTTGTGCCGTCGCTATCGAAAAATTCGACATCGAATGGACCGGAATCCGTTACATTGACAATGACATAATCCAGCTCGTGATGATGCTTCCCCAGGGTTTCGCCTTCGTTTATCACCTGATCCCACACACGGACCTCATCGTCTTCATACAGAATTTTAGTAGCGATCGGGCGTAAATTTTCCTGTGTTGTCATGGTAACCATCTCCCTTATTTTAACAGGTCAGACATTCACTGCGTGCGGCGGCGACCAGTTTTTGCAACTGCTCAAGCTCGGCATAGCCGGGCACAAGCGTGTCACCGATAATGAAGGATGGCGTACCGGAAATGCCAAGACTTTCGGCAATTTCGTGATTGCGCTTGATAATTTTTTCGACTTTTGGATCGTCCATGTCCTTGCGCAGTCTGGCTGCATCCAGTCCATTTTCGGTGGCGATGCGCAACACCCGGTCTTCGCTCAACGCCCCTTGCGCCGCCATCAGCGCATCATGGAAGGGTGCGTATTTATCCTGGCGCATGGCGGCAATGGCTGCACGTGAGGCGATCAGCGAATCCGGACCCAGTATGGGAAACTCTTTCAGCGCCAGGCGTATGCGGCCATCTGATTTCAGCAATTGCTGAATAACCGGCTGGGCGCGTTTGCAATATCCGCAGCGGTAATCGAAAAACTCCACCACGGTCACATCACCCTTCGGATTTCCGGCAATGAAGGTGTCGGGATCGCTCTCCAGCTCCTTGCGCAGCTTGCCCAATGTCTCACGGCTGCCTGGCATCTGGCCGGATTCCATTTTCTTGCGCAGGCTGTCCAGCGCCTCCATCAGGATTTCCGGATTTTCCTCCAGCACTTCACGCACCATCTGTTTGGTGGCGGCCTTGCCGGGCGTGGCGCTCTGCGCATTCGCAGAGACAGGAAAAAGCAATAACACCGCCATCATCAACAGCTGCGTCCTGGCCAGGAAAAAATATTTCATTCGATAATGTCGCCCCGGTGTTTGGGTTTTACCATGTCGTAAATGTCCTGCGCCCGGAAATTTCCCGGCGAACCTTCCGGTAACAGTTTCATGGCGCGCTGTGAATGGATATACGCATCGCGCCGGTTCTCTGAACGGAAGAAGCGTTCTGCGCTGGCGAGCGCCGCCATGCCCTCCTGCCCATCATTGGCATAGGCGATGGCCAGCTGGTGCCAGCCAAAGGTAATTTCGGGATCCTGCGCCATGGCCAGTTTCAGCGATTCCAGCGCGGGCTTCCGATAGGCTGGATCCTCGGTCGAAAGCATTGCCTGGGCGAGATTTACGCGCAGCAATGGAATGTCCGGCTTCAGCGCAACGGCGCGTGTGTGCGGGGCAATTGATTCTTTAATGCGGCCGGATTCGAATAATATCTGGCCTTTTACCTCATTATAATAAGGATTGTCCGGCGATTCGGCGATCAGGGCGTCGATTTCACGCAGCGCCGCTTCTGTATCGCCGCGCCGGTAATTGGCAATCGTGCGCGCGTAACGGGCCTTGACGCTGGTGTCCTTAACCGGAAATTTGCGGAAGGTCTGCGCCGCCGGTTTGACATAGCCATAAAGCTTTCCCTGCATGCGCAAATGCGCTTCGATCAATTCCGGGGGATCCTTGCGATCACGATAGGGCGATTTTTCAAGCCGCTCTTCAAGCGCGCTCATGCGATCCGATGACATGGGATGGCTGCGCACAAACGGATCCTGATTGGGCGCGTTCAGCGCGTCCTGCCCGCTGAACTGATGCATCACTTCCATCAGGCCTGCGGAGGATTCACCGATGGAATCGAGATAGTTTGCCGCCGCCTGATCGGCCGATGATTCCTGTGAACGGCTATAGGCCAGAAAGTTGCGCTGCGCCACCTGCTGGCCACCGGTCATTACACCCATGCCCACATCCGGCGCTCCCATTGCCGCAATCCCGACGCCAAGCACCATCGAGGCAATGGCCAGCGCGCCGGTACCTTTCATTGCATCCTGTGTGCGGGCAAGATGTCCGCCGGCTATATGGCCAACTTCGTGCGCAATCACACCTTTGATTTCGCCTGGGGTATCGAATTCAAGCAGCAACTCGGTTGTGAAAAACACATTCTGACCACCGGCAACGAAGGCGTTCACCTGATTGTCATTGACCAGATAGATATTCACCGACCTCGGATTAAGCCCGGCGGCGGCAAAAATCGGTGTTGCATAACTGCGCAACAATTCCTCGGTTTCCGCATCACGGATCAGCGAAATGGCGGATGCAGGGGTAATGGCGCCAAGCAGCGCCCCAAGGATGGCGCCGCTCAGCAATATGCCTGACACAAAGCGCCGGACAGGACGGGCAGCGGATTGAAAAGGCCAAATTTGCAACACGTAGCATAAACTCCTGGCTGTCATTTCGTCACAGGCTGGTCCGGCGCACCTGCCGCGCCATGATCAGATTGAACCATTTGGGATGACCGGATCAAACAAAATTACTCAAGATTTCAAACGGATAGGCCTGATCTGCAGATTTATCAGGAATGCAGCGGAATTCCATTTTCCACTGAGACTTTGCTCCTGACGGCCCGGCGCAGTATCAGGTCGTATTTATGGCGCATTTAAGGCTAATAATTGAGGGTGCGTAATAAAATAGCATGCCGGTTCAACTCCGGGGTTATGTAATTCTGAAATTCAGGGGTAAAAATGCCCGATGGCTATTCGTTGAAGGATATGATGACGGACCGGGAACGGCCTTCAGACAAACTGAAAATTCTCCTGTGGCACTGGGGACGCCGGGGCGCCGGACCGCGCTACACGCTTGAGCTTGCCCGCGCACTCATGCGCCAGCAGGATGCCGATATTTATCTTTCAATATCCAGAGATAGTGAGTTGATAGATGAGTTTCGAGCCCTGAAACTTCCAATGCTTGAAATAAAAACCTATACCGGCCTGCTTTCCGCTTTCCTGATGACACTGAACCTCCTGTCTACGCGGCGGAAATTTTCCCGTTTTTTACAATATCACCAGATCAATGTCGTGAACTCGACCATGAGCCACCTATGGTCGCGCTTTATTACGTCCGCCGTCCGGCGCAGCGGGGCGGTGCTGCTGAACACGGTGCATGATGCGGTTCTGCATCCGGGCGAAGATGGCAGCTTCAAAAGCTGGTTCTACCAACCCTTTAACAATGCCGATGGTTATATCGCCCTGACCAATTATGTCGGCCAGCAATTAAGCGATGTGCACAAGATTGCGCCCGCAAAGGTGACGGTAATCCCCCTGGGTCCGTTATCCGGCCCGGTTATTCAGCCTGGCAATGCACAGGCGGGCGCGGAGCTATTGCGGCTGTTATTCTTTGGCCGGATACTGCGCTACAAGGGGCTGGAGCGTCTGATCGAAGCTTATGGCATGCTGCGCGCCGAAGGCGTGGGTGTGAGCCTGCAGATCACCGGTGCGGGGGATATGAGCGATGTGATGGAGGCGGTCAGGGCGCTGCCCGATATTACTGTGAATAATAAATGGGTGCCGGAGGATAAAATGAACGGCATTTTTTCGCAGGCTGACATTATTGTGCTGCCCTATCTTGAATCCAGCCAGTCCGGCATTATTGCATCCGCCTTTGCAGCAGGTGTTCCGGCAATTGGCACCCCGATCGGCGGGCTGCCAGAACAAATCACCCATGGGATCAATGGACTGATAGCGGCCGATACCAGCCCGGCGGCGCTTGCGTCGGAAATCCGGCGGCTTGCCGGGGATAAACAGTTTTTGGTGACGCTGAAAGACGGCGCACGCAGAACGGCACAGCAACAATTTTCGTGGGATAAAATTTCCACGGAGCTTCTTACGCTGTCCCGGTCATGCCTGAAACATCAGCAGACCTGAAACATACCGGCCTAAAAATTGAATACCAGATCGCCGTTGCTATCGAGTGCCGGCCGGAGTGGCGTGGCCTTTCCCGCCGCCGGGCTGGCTGCGCCCGCGCTTGACAGGCGCACCAGAACGTCAATGCAATTCAGCGAAAGCAGATGCGCATAGACAATGGGCAATACTCCCGCCTGGCGAAGTTCCAGAAAATCCTCGTCCGGCAGGGCGTTCATCGCAACTTCGTCAATGCGGAAGATGCCATTCACCTTGTGCGGCCCCTGGGGCTGCTGCAGGGTAATATCCCATGGAATAATCAGATTATGTTTGACCAGAACGTTGACCGCGCGGATCGTCGCGCCGCGATTGCGTTCCAGCTCGCCAACAAACTCAATGACCTTGCGCATGGTCTCTGAAGGATTGCCGTCAACTTCAAACAGGGGCTGCCCGTCTGTGTCTGATATCAGGCCCGAGTCATTGTCGACGCATAAAAGCGGCTCGCCACCTTCGGCAGGAAGGCCAACGGCGAAAGGATATTGACGCAGGATTGCCGGCACATATGAGCCAAGCCACTGGCCTTCGGCGGAAACAAACATGTTCCGTTCCGGCTGCAATGACAGCAATCCCATCAGCACGTAAGATTCCCCGTAAGGCGCAAACACGATGGGGAAATTGTGTATTGCCTGGGCGCACTCCACGCCAAGCAAAGGCACTATCGCCATTTTTTCAGCATAGGCATATGACGGGACCGGCAACAAACGCTTATAAAGATGCGTTGCTTTTGATACGGGTTGGGGATTTTTCAGCATCTCGACCTTGCCTCTTCGCTAAGCGGAACGTGTTTATTGTTAGTACGGGATTGCCCTGTCAGGCAATCCCCAGCGCCTTCAGGCACGGCAATTGGGTTTCCGAAAAACCGTTTGCCTGGGCGGTCAGTTCATCCAGATTTTCCTGCGGGCTTTCCAGTGTTTTACCTTCTTTCAGGATGCGTTGCCCCTGCGACGCAAGAATTTGCCAGGTAATGGCGGCCCATTCCGCCGGAGCTTTTTTGCCCAGGGATCTTGCTTTCAGGAACATCTGGCTAAAGCGTGGCACGGCAATGCCGCCGCCGGTCACCGGGCTGGCCAGATAGGAAACATCATTACTGCTGCGGGATTTATCAATTAAATAGGCGTTAAGCCGGTCGGTAAAAGATTTGGCTTTCGCGATTTTCTTGTCATCCTGGGCTGGATGCAGAATGCCGCTACCGCACAGGATGACCGCCGCCTCGCGTAATTGGGCGAAATTGATATTTTTCTCTTTGACCAATTGTTCAATTTGACCCAGCGACTTGGGATGATGTTCCGCGAATGCGTCGAGAATCGGATCATAGATGGCCGCTGTCGGTTCAACCTCGCCAAGTGCGCCTTTGACTTTGAGCGAGAGATTTTCCCGTGGCACGGCCAGCACGTAACGCTGGCTGCGCAAGGTGTCCACCAGTTCAAGCGGTGTCAGCTTGCGCGCGCCCCTGACCCAGTAATCACGGCGAAACTGCTGATTGACCATGAAGTCGCGCACGGTTTCCCGGAACAGCGTATCCGGGATTTCGCGCAAGAAGGCCTGCTGATCAGGGGTCAGGTTCACCGCATCGATATGGTCCATATAATGCGCAGAGCAGGCGAAGCTCAACTTCGCCGGTTCCAGCCAGTTGGCCATCTCCGCAACCGGCATGGGCCGCCAGTCGCGATTAAAATATTCATGCGCCAGATAATGCCGGTTCTGATCCTTGATGGCTTTCAGCCGCTCCACAATGATCGGATTAAGGCGCGCATATTGCGGGTTCAACGCCATCAGTTTTTCAGTAAATGTAATGGCGTTGTCAATGCGGCCTACAATGCCCTGTCCCGGCGCGCCCATAATCGCTGCATGTTCCGTCAGCAGATGCCGCATGGGCACCATGGGAGCCCAGCCGGGCAGCGTGTTATAGCTGATATAGAGCACACCGCCGACATTCAGTTTTCGGCGGATAAAGTCGACAATGACGGCGCGGTTTTCGTCGGAAATCCAGCTCCAGATACCGTGCAGGCCGATACTGTCAAAGCCCGGTAAATCATCGCGCCTGCAAAATTCTTCAAATGACTGATCAAACAGCGAGACATTGGCGCCCGATGCGCCCGCCACCAGTTGCGCAAATCCCGCCTGTGCCGAATTGAAATCTGTCGCCCAATATGTCGTATCCGGCTGGCTGGCGGCGTGGATGTTTACCGAAATTCCCTGTCCAAAGCCAAGTTCACACGCCGTGCGGCAGGGCGCGATGTCAAACCCGGCCGCCAGCAAAGCAAGCTTTTCGCGCAGCGGGTTAAGTTCGCCATAATAGCCATAGGTGTAGCCGACATCGGCCACATACCCGGATGTCCAGTCGTTCATATGTTGCAAGGCCTTCAGTGTTTAACCGGCGTCGACGGTACTTCTACCGTTTCAAAATACAAGTCCGAATATACACTTAAATGGAAAATTATACTTAAAATATAAGTGGCAGGTGCGCCGTTAATGAGGCGCGAACAGCATGATTATCTGAGTGCCGTCATGGCGCCGCCGGTTTGACCCCAGACACCTTGCTTGACATTGCCGGGGGGCCTGGCATACACAAGCCCTATGGGGGTGTAGCTCAGTTGGTTAGAGCGTCGGCCTGTCACGCCGAAGGTCGCGGGTTCGAGTCCCGTCACTCTCGCCATTAACAAAGTGTCCGGCCCGGACACATAGGTAACATATTGTACCTAAGACATCCCCCTTCGCTAAAGCTAATCCCCCTTCGCTAAATCTATGGGGGATGTCTCGGGTCACTCACTTCGGGTGGACTGACGCGCGGAACCGCATCTTGGGCGTAGGAGTGTCTCCCGAAGCAGCGCAGGGGGACCGGGGCAACATATGAGGTATGTTTACTTTCCTGAACTCTGCAACAAGGATATTTATATCGGCTCAACACCCGATCCCAAACGCAGATTCGAGTCGCATCAAAAGGTTTCTGTAAATGGATACTCATGACGCTGCATTTGCGGCAGACAAAATGGATTATGAGTAACTTACGTTGAAATTGAGATGGTTTTAGGCACGGCTTATTTATCTATAGCGGCTTCTGTTTAGACTGAATCACAAACGTATACGCCGTCATCGCGAGCGAAGCGTGGCGATCCAGAGTCTCACGCAAAGGCCTGAGTTTGTGGCTCCTTTGCCAGCCGTAGCCTTCTTGCGAAGGCTTGGTGGATTGCCACGGCGCTTTGCTCCTAGCAATGACGCTTAAGCGGGGCGCTTCAGTCAAATAATGAAACAGTCTAACACAGGTTTTTCGTCACTGGCGCTGTGCACTCGTAAGAAAATAAGCGCACAACTATCTCCAGAGGAACGTTTGGAGTCAGTTCAATGTTTGAATCAGTTACGGCGTGGAAACAAGCCTGTAGATTCCGATGATTCCAAAACCAACAAAAAGCGCCGATGCTGTACATCGCACAAATTTCATCGGGATTTTCTCAAGGAGTTTGTGCCCGAAAAATACGGCGGGAACATCGGCCAGCAACATACCGGTCGTGGTTCCCATCAATACAGGAATAAAATCGTTGTATTCGGCGGCGAGGGCCACTGTTGCAAGCTGAGTTTTGTCACCAATTTCTGCCAGAAAAAACATGATGAGCGTTGTCAGAAAGGCGCCAAGATCACGCTTTGGTTCGGCATCTTCCATAGTGTCAGGCTTTAGCACCCATAGTCCGATAAGGATGAAAGAGCACGCCAAAACCCATTGAATCCAGGCGATATCAGCAACCGATCCGATATATTGCCCAACCCCTGCCGCAGCAGCGTGATTTAAAATGGTGGCTGCCAGAATACCAAGAATAATTGGCCACACATGCCGGTATCTGGCGACAAGGATGATAGCAAGCAATTGCGTCTTATCGCCAATTTCACCAATGGCAACGAGTAAGGCAGAATTGAAGAAAGCGTCCATAAATACCCCAGTGATCAGACAGTGTTAAAACCACACAACATGACGGCTGCGCCCAACCATCCGGGCAACCGCATATCGCAGGTCTCATCACGCCACTGGGCTGAAAGCACACTGGGCTGAAAGCACCATGACCTGCCGGTCAAGTATGTTGATGCTTCCTTTCTCCGGGTAAGGAGAAACGATTACTCCCCTAAGATGGGGACAATGTAGAAGGTAATATTTTAATTTTCAACCACCGATTACGCGTTCTTGAATGTATACACACTGAGAAAAAGGGCCGCACTTGCTGCCTTTTTCTGGCTACTTCAGGTTTCTGCGAGAGAAACTTTAAGATACTGGCGCAACGCATGCCGCCACATTCTGTGGGTCAATGCCTGTGAAAAAAGATAGCCTTCCATATTCCGCGTTTCCCAACGACAATTGCAGCTTCCGGAATACTGTTTGAGGGTATCGCCATGAATGAAAAACTGAGAGACGAAGTGCGCGCCACCTATGCGGCCTATCTGGAAGCCTTTCTGGCGAAGGATATGCAGACGCTTGATAGCCTGATGCACTATCCGCTCGCCTATATCGGCGATGGCAAAACCAGACTGTTTGACAGGTTTCCATTCGATCCCGCCGAAATGATGGCCGCAAAACAAATGCACACCACGATAGACGCCAACTATGAAGTGGTGTTTGCCACGGACAAAAAAGCCCATGTGATTCTGCACAGCGCAACGCGGGTGAAGAAAGACGGCACGCCAATCGAAACAGTATCCGGTTTTTACGCGCTGACGCGGACAGCAACAGGCTGGAAGTTTTTTGCACTGTCAGACATTACGGTTCCCGCATAAGACAATTGAAACTTTTTGATGAAACTTTTTGATGAACCCGCACATTGCAGGCTGACGGTCGCGCCATCAGCCTGATCGCACTACGCCTACAGCGCGCCACGGGCTTCGCCAGAAAGATACCACCTAAAGGTCCATCACCCCGGCGAACTGTTTGATGCATTCGATATGCGCCTTGGCGCCGTGGCGGCCGCTGGTCATGGTGTTGAGCGAAATATGGGTGGCGCCATGGGCCTTCCACCATTCGGCTTCCTTTGCCCATTCATCCGGGCTGCGCTCGCCGCCCTGCAGCATCGGGTCCATGCCGAAATAGGGGCCAAAGCCGGTAATGCCGCGACTGGTTTCGCGCACATAGGACTTCATGCGCTCAATGCGCTCCGCGCCCTTATCGCCCATGCCGAACAGCGGGAACCAGCCATCGGCAATGCGCGCGATGCGGCGCAACGCCACGTCTTCGTTGCCGCCAAACCACAGCGGAATATTTTTGCGCGTCGGGCGCGGATTGATGCCCGCGTCGATGACCTTATCGAAATCGCCCTCGAAGGTGACCAGATCCTTCGCCCACAATTCGCGCAGCAGTTTCGCCTGTTCTTCAACCTTGCGCCCGCGCGTGTGAAAATCCTCGCCCAGACATTCATATTCCACATCGTTCCAGCCAATGCCGACCCCCAGCCGCAACCGGCCCCGGCTGAGCACATCGACTTCCGCCGCCTGCTTGGCGACCAGCGCGGTCTGGCGTTGCGGCAGGATCAGCACCCCGGTGGCCATTTCGATTTTTTTGGTCAGCGCCGCGATAAAACCGAACAACACCATCGGTTCATGGAACCCGTTGGTGTGATTATACGGCCCGCGCCAGTTCGGACGGGTGCTCAACCCCGCGCCCAGCACATGGTCGAACACCAGAATATGTTTGAACCCCAGCGCTTCCGCCGTCTGGATATAATCGCGGATGCCACCCGGATCATTGCCGATGGAAATGGTGGGGAAAATTACGCCTGTGCGCATTACTGCCTCCCTGCTGATGTTATTGATTAGGCTAGGCTAACACTGCATGGCGATTTCACTCCAGCATTTTTCGTGCTAACCATAGGTAAATTCAATTCAAAGCGCGGGCAGAACCATGACGGCACAAAAACCCATTATCGCCATTCTGGGCGGCACCGGCGATCTGGGGGGCGGGCTGGCGGTGCGCTGGGCGCGCGCCGGGTATAAGATCATTATCGGATCGCGCACCCTGGAAAAAGCGTTGGACGCCGCCAAACCGCTGGGTGCGGTGGGCATGGACAATGTGAGTGCGGCCAAGGCCTGCGACATTGCGGTGCTGACGGTGCCGTTCGCCAATCAGAAATCGACGTTGGAAAGCGTGCGTGAGGCACTGGCGGGCAAAATTCTGATTGATGTCACCGTGCCGCTGGTTCCGCCCAAAGTCGCCCGGGTGCAGATGCCGCCCGAAAGCTGCGCCGCACTGGCCGCGCAGGCGGTGCTGGGCGATGGCGTCACCGTCGTCTCGGCGTTTCAGAATGTCGGCGCCAGCCATTTGCGCGATGATCATCCCGTCGATTGCGATGTGCTGGTATGCGGCGACAAACTGGCGGCGCGTGAACAGGTGATCACACTGGTGGAAGCCGCCGGCATGCGCGGCTGGCACGCGGGGCCGCTGGCCAACAGTGTGGCGGCGGAAGCGCTGACCTCGGTGCTGATCGGCATCAACAAGCGCTATCAGATTGAAGGCGCGGGTCTGCGCATTACCGGCGTGGCGGGCAATCCATCCGGCAAGGGGGATTAGTTTGTCCCGCAGCCTGAGCCTGACCGCCATTCCGGGGATACCATTGGTGATGCCCGGCGATGCGCTTGCCCGTATGATTTATGAAAGCACAGTGGCTGCGGGCATGAATTTGCAGAACGGCGATGTCCTGGTGATTGCGCAAAAGATCGTATCCAAATCCGAAAACCGCTATGTGGATTTGGCTCGCATCATTCCATCGGCGCGCGCGCGGGAAATTGCCGCAGTCGTCGAAAAAGACCCGCGCTTTGTTGAGGCCGTTCTGTCGGAATCATCCGACGTGGTGCGCTATCAGAAAAATGTGCTGATTGTTGCGCACCGCATCGGCGTGGTGATGGCCAATGCCGGCATCGATCAATCCAATATTGATCACAGCGGCGGCGCGGAAAATATCCTGTTATTGCCGGTTGATCCCGATGCGTCGGCCCAACGTCTGCGTACGGAATTACTAACCCTGTGTGGCGCGGATGTGGCCATCATTATCAATGACAGCGTGGGCCGCGCCTGGCGCAACGGCATTGTCGGCATCGCCATTGGCGCCGCAGGCCTCACCACGCTGCATGATTTGCGCGGCGAGCCGGACCTGTTCGGCCGCCGTCTGGAAGTAACCGAGGCCGCCACCGCAGACGAGCTGGCGTCCGCCGGTTCGCTGTTGCAGGGACAGGGGGCGCAGGGCATGCCGGTGGTGCTTATTCGCGGCTTTACACCGCCCAAGAAGGATGTGGCAAAGCCCGCCACCGCACTGGTGCGCGACAAGCGCATCGATATGTTCCGATGAGCATTATCTGATGGGATCGAATCCGAAACGCCACCTCTTACGTCATTGCGAGGCGCGTAAGCGCCGTGGCAATCCAGAGTCACAAACGCAGGCTTTACCGCGAGACTCCTGGATCGCCACGCTTCGCTCGCGATGACGATGAAGAAGAACATGAAATGCGTGGCGTTATGCGGCGGCGTTGGCGGGGCGAAACTGGCGCTGGGCCTGTCGCATATTCTGCCCGGTGAAAATCTGACGCTGATCGTCAATACGGGCGATGATTTCACGCATCTGGGTTTGCATATTTCGCCGGACCTGGACACGGTGATGTATACGCTGGCCGGGCTTTCCAATGCGCAGCAGGGCTGGGGACGGGCGGGCGAGACCTGGCAGTTCATGGCCGCATTGCGCAGGCTGGGCGGCGAGGACTGGTTTCAACTGGGCGATCTGGATCTGGCCACCCATGTGGAGCGTACACGCCGTCTGGCGGCGGGGCAAACGCTGTCACACATTACGCGGGATTTATTTGCGGCGCTGGACGTTGGCGCGCGCGTTCTGCCGATGAGCGATGATCCGGTGCGCACCATCATTCACACGGCGGACGGGCCGCTTGCCTTTCAGCATTATTTTGTGCGTGACAAATGCGCGCCCAAAGTCACCGGTTTCAGCTTTGCAGGCAGCGAACAGGCCGCCCCCGCGCCCGGCGTATTGCAGGCGCTTGGGGATCGGGATCTGGATTGCATTATCCTTTGTCCATCCAACCCGTTTGTCAGCATTGATCCAATTCTGGCCGTGCCAGGCATGCGGGCGGCGCTGAAGGCGGCGCGCGCGCCGATCATTGCCGTTTCGCCCATTGTGGGGGGACGGGCCATCAAGGGGCCAACGGCCAAGATGATGCAGGAGCTGGGCGTGCCCCAGACCGCCATGGCTGTGGCCGCGCATTATGACGGCCTGCTGAAAGGATTTGTTCTGGATGACACCGATGCCGGTCTTGCCCCTGAATTGGCGGCAACCGGCCTTGCCTGCCACACCGCCCAAAGTGTGATGCACACGCTGCAAGACAGGGTGAAACTCGCCCGGAGTGTGCTAGACTTTGCGGCAAAAGTATAAATCACAGGGAAGCTGCCCATGCGGGCGATCTGGGCCATCATACCCATCAAGGATTTAAGCCTTGCAAAACAACGCCTTAGCGGCCTGTTGAGCCATGCGGAACGCCGCGCGCTGGGCCTGGCCATGCTGGAAGACGTGCTTGAAGCTCTGAGCAAAACCCCGGGCCTGAGCGGGATAGTGCTGGTGTCATCGGATAGGGATGCCTGCCATCTGGCGCGCCAGTATGGGGCGCGGATTTTGCCCGAAACCGGCGCTGGTGGACTGAACCCCGCCGTCACCCATGCCGCACGGCTGCTTGCCAGCGAAAATATTGCAGGCGCGCTGGTGCTGCACGGCGATGTGCCTTTGGCGCGAGCAGAAGAAATTGAGCGGCTGATTGCGGCACCTGGGCCGTCTCCCGCCATCGCCATGGCGCCCGATACTGCACATGACGGCACCAACGCCATGATCGTTAGCCCGCCCGATCTGATCGCGTTCCGCTATGGCCGCAACAGTTTTTCTGCACATATGCAAGAAGCTGCAAATAGCGGCGTTACAGCGCAGGTGCTGGACCTGGCGGGGCTGGCCTTTGACGTGGACACGGTGGATGATTTATTCACGCTGGCGGCGGCCCCCGGCCACACACGGGCGCAGGAATATTTGCGCGCGTTGCGATTGAACACAAGAATGCCCATTGCATCTGCACAGGCAAGGTAAAATATATGGACCAAATGCACGATATCACCCGCAACCACCGCCCCGGCCATGCAGAAGCATTGGCCCTGGCCGAAATCAGCGACACCGCGCAACTGGTTGCGGCGGCCGGACGGTTGCGCGATCTCGGCCATGGCAATTTAATTTCCTATTCGCGCAAGGTGTTTATCCCGCTGACGCATCTGTGCCGCGACGTGTGCCACTATTGCACGTTTGCGCACCCGCCGCGCAAAGGTGAAGCGGCCTATCTTTCCCCTGAACAGGTTCTGGAAATTGCCCGTGCGGGCGAGCTTGCCGGATGCCATGAAGCGCTGTTCACACTGGGCGACAAGCCGGAATTACGCTATGGCGCGGCGCGCGACGCGCTCGCACAGATGGGATACGCCAGCACACTGGATTATCTGGAGGCGATGGCGGCGCTGGTGCTGCGCGAAACCAGCCTGTTGCCGCATCTCAACCCCGGTCTGATGGATGCCGCAGATTTTGCGCGCCTGCGCAAGGTTTCGGCAAGCATGGGCATCATGCTGGAAAGCACCTCAAGGCGTCTGCTGGAAAAAGGCATGGCGCATCATGGCTCGCCCGACAAGGCGCCGGAATTGCGCCTGGAATGTATTGCACAGGCGGGCATCGCCGGGGTGCCGTTCACCAGCGGCATTCTGATCGGCATCGGCGAAACGCGCGCGGAACGCATCGAGGCGCTGCTGGCGCTGCGCGACCTGCATGACGCATACGGACATATTCAGGAAATCATCGTGCAGAATTTCCGCGCCAAGCCCGGCACCCGCATGGTGGGCGCGCCGGAACCGGACCTGGATGATCTGGTTTGGACGATCGCCGTCGCGCGCATCATATTTGGCCCGGAAATGAGCATTCAGGCGCCGCCGAATTTAAGCCCCGGCGTATTGGTGCAACTGATTGATGCGGGCATCAATGACTGGGGCGGCGTGTCACCGGTTACGCCGGATTTCGTTAATCCCGAAGCACCCTGGCCGCATCTCGGCCATCTGGCGTCGGAAACGGCGAATGCCGGAAAGCATCTGCTGCAACGCCTGACGATATACCCAAAATATATACGCGCGCCAGAACGCTGGCTGGACCCGGCCTTGCATACCAGGGCGCTGCAAGCGCAGGACAGCGAAGGTTTTGCGCGCGGCGAAAACTGGTCACCGGGGACGCAAACGCCGCCGCCCGCCGCCGATCTGGCGCGCAGCCGGGGCAAGGGGCATGTCGCGGCCAGCAAAACAATCCGTAGACTGATTGATACGGCATGCGACGGCGAAGGATTGAAGGAACCGGAAATCATACAATTATTCAAGGCGCGCGGGCCGGATTTCGCCGCCGTCTGCGCCGCCGCAAATGATCTGCGCACGCGGGTCAGCGGCGATGTGGTGCGCTATGTGGTCAACCGCAACATCAACTATACCAATGTATGTTATTTCAAATGCCAGTTCTGCGCCTTTTCTAAAGGCAAGCTGAGCGAAAATCTGCGCGGCCGCCCCTATGATCTGTCCTTGGATGAAATCATGCGCCGTACCAGCGAGGCCTGGTCGCGCGGCGCCACCGAAGTGTGCATGCAGGGCGGCATACATCCGGAATATACCGGACAGACCTATCTCGATATCTGTCAGGCGGTGAAACAGGCCGCACCGGATATGCATATTCATGCGTTTTCACCATTGGAAGTCTGGCAGGGCGCCGAAACCCTCGGGCTGCCGCTGGAAGAATTTCTCCGTAGACTGATGGATGCGGGGCTGGGGTCATTGCCCGGTACGGCGGCGGAAATTCTGGACGACGAAGTGCGCGCCATCATCTGCCCGGACAAGATCAATACGGCGCAATGGCTGCAGGTGATGGAAACCGCACACGGGTTGGGTATTCGCACCACCTCCACCATCATGTATGGCCACGTGGATGGGCCGCAAAACTGGGCGCGGCATTTGTTGCGTTTGCGCGAATTGCAGGCGCGCACGGGCGGCTTTACGGAATTTGTGCCCCTGCCATTCGTGCATATGGAAGCGCCGATTTATCTGAAGGGCCGCGCGCGCAAGGGCCCCACTTTCCGCGAAGCCATTTTGATGCATGCAGTGGCGCGTCTCGCGCTGCACCCGCACATCACCAATATTCAGGCAAGCTGGGTAAAAATGGGACCGGACGGTATCGCCGCCTGCCTGCAGGCCGGCGCCAATGATGTGGGCGGCACCCTGATGAATGAAACCATCACCCGCGCCGCCGGGGCCGAACACGGACAGGAAATGCCGCCCCAGGAAATGGAAGCGCTGATCAAAGCCGCAGGCCGGACCCCGCAACAGCGCAACACCACCTATGGTGAAGTTCCACGCGCCCGCATCCTGAGTTCATTTCAAGCCGCACCGCTGAGCGAGCCTGTAAATACGCCCGCAGCGAAAAAATATGAACGCGCGGCGGTGTTAAGCAAATAAATTAAATGGCATCCGTCACACTTCGATTACTTAATCAGAATTAACCATAGTCGAAACTTGATCGCACTGGGCTTTAAGGTATCGTAAGGGATATTTTGAACCCCTGATTGATCGCTGCATAATGACTCTGGCAATTAATTCCGTATCCAGCCCAAAGGCTCACACGCCGGTCTTTCGCGAGAAAGACGCCGTGTGCCCGGTCTTTCGCGAGAAAGACGCCGTATGCATTGAGGCGCGCGCATCAAAGACCACGACCAGCATTAAGCCCGTACAGTCCCGTCCATTTCAGTATCAACTGGCGGACATGCAGATCGCGGCGCAACTGTTGCGCCACCAATCCTCTTCGCCTGCGGCTTCTGCCCGTGACGTGGCCCTTGCCTACCGGCAGGGCGCCATGGTGATGACCGCCAGCGGCAGCGGGATACAGGTTTAGCCGCCACCCGCCTTTGCGGTCAGCGCCAGCGCCATAAGATCGGCCTGACCGCGTTCCAGCTTCTGCATACGGGCGTCCAGCGCATCAAGCCGCGCAAGAACCTCCCCCATATCACCCTCTGCTTTCGGTATGGGCGTGGATGCGCCCCCGCGCGCCGCAATTTCCGCCATCGTGACGCCCAGCATTTCAGCCAGCAGGGCTACTTCGCGCGCACTGATTTCACGCTGGTCCTTCCACATGGCGTCCAGTTCGGCGGCGCTTATTCCTAAAATCGCCGCAAGCGCCAGCCTGTTCAGGCCACGCGCGTTCAGTTTTGCGTCAAACCATTCCTGATCGAAAAACAGCGCCATTGAATTTCCGTCTTACCTTGCTGGACGAGCCATTAGATATTATTACTGCCTTGCATCGTATCGGTATGAGGGCGGCATGACAATCAGGGCAATTATATGGGATTTTGGCGGGGTGCTGACCAGCAGCCCGTTTGAGGCCTTTAACCGCTATGAGGCGGCCAACAATATTCCGCTGGATTTTATTCGCGGCGTTAACGCCGTCAACCCGGACACCAATGCCTGGGCGCAGTTTGAGCGCAGCGAAGTGACCCTGGATCAATTCGACACCCTGTTTGCCGATGAGAGCGCCGCCAGGGGCCGCAAAATCCCCGGACGTGAGGTGATTGCACTGCTGGGGGGTGATGTGCGCCCGATGATGGCGGAGGCGCTGCGGCGTTGTTCCATCCGGTACAAGGTTGGCTGCATCACCAATAATGTGCCTGCGGGCAAAGGCCCCGGCATGGTGCTGGACAATGCCCGCGCGCAGGCGGTGCGTGACGTGATGGCGCTGTTTCACCATATCGTCGAATCAAAGCGCGCAGGCATTCGCAAGCCCGATCCGCGCATCTATCAGATGTCGTGCGACGCACTGGAGGTACGCCCGGAACAGGCTGTGTATCTGGATGATCTGGGGGTTAATCTGAAACCGGCGCGCGATCTGGGCATGCGCACCATCAAGGTCGGCGAACCGGGAAAGGCGCTCGCCGAACTTGAAGCCATATTAGGGCATTCGCTGCGCGATTAGCTGCCCGCAGGCGTTGCTGCGGGCGGAAGTTTGGCTGGCTGGCGCTCGATGCCGACGTCGCCAAACAGCACCACTTCGCCATTTGCGGATTCCGCAACAGACGAAAGCCCGGTGCGCGAGGGACGAATCACGGTGCTGAAACTATCGCCATTGTCAGTGCTGTAGGCCACGGTTCCGGCCAGGCCAACAGCCACAATCGTACCATCTGCTAATTGCGTGGCGCCGCTAAAGGATTGATCGGCGCCAGTTTCGGCCTTTGTCCATGTCACGCCGAAATCATCGCTGCGGAAAATATGTCCGCGCATGCCGAGCGCCAGCACGCGGCCCTGCTTGGTGGTCAGGCCACCCCAGAACGAGCCAATATAGGGCATTTTGACCAGTTCCCAGGTCTTGCCGGCATCGCTGGAGCGGAAAAAATGCCCCGCTTCGGAGGCGATCATCACCTGGGTTAAGCGGTCTGGCCCCCAGAAAATGGCGTTCAGATGGGGTTGATCAAATTCTTCCGGTTCTTCTTCCAGCAGGGGGCGGCTTTCCCAGGTTTTGCCGCCATCAAATGTTTCCAGCATGAAGCTGAACGAACCTGCTGCAATACCATGCTCATTATTTTCAAACCACACCGTCAGCAAGGGCGTTTCCGCCGGGGGATCGGAATATTGCATCTCCCAGGTTTCGCCGCCATCCGTAGTGTGCAGCACCACAGTGTCATGGCCCACTGCCCAGCCATTTTTGTCGTCCGTGAAGTAGACCGATGTCAGCGTGGTGCGGGTTGGCACCTTTTGCGCCTGACGCCAGGTCACGCCCACATCATCCGACAGGATGACATGCCCCCAGCTGCCGACGGCCACAAGCCGTTCACCCGCTTTGGCAACCCCAAGTAACAATGTTTTTGTGGTCAGGGCGGAGGGAATTGCATCTTCCTGTACCGCTTTTTCGGGTGGCGCCTGTCCCATGCGTTCTGCGGCCCCGGCCTGGCCACTATCCAGCACCATCACGCCCAGGGCCACTGCGAAGGCGACAGCCGGCAGGACACAGGCCCAATAAAATGCAGTTTTCAGAATGCGCATGACATTTCCCCGCTAAATATACTGGCGCTTTTGCGCGCCATGTTATGGCCTCATCTTTTAGCCGAAGTCATCAGAATACACCAGCCGGTAAGATCCATTTTTTGTTTAAGCTGAAAAAAAACGCCCGGAACCAGGGTTCCGGGCGTTTTTTTTGCAGAGCCTGACCCTAGAAAGCGTAGGCGATGTTGACCGAGGCGAAGTCGCGGTCATTCAGCGGCGCATTGGGGCCAAAGTTCGCGGTCCAGCTCATGGAACCCGTCCAGCGCGACTGATAGTTCGCCGCCAGAGACAGGCCAATCGCCTTGCGTTCCGCCATATAGTTGCCCAACGGCGAAGGCGTGCGTCCGCCCAGATCCCATTTCCAGGCGATCTGCGGCACCAGATTGACGGGGCTGCCAAACACGCGGTTATAGGTCATATTGAAGATACCCTGCGCGCCCCACGAGAATGGGGTGGCGTAGTTGGTTGGCCCCTTCAGATCGGCATTCAGCTTGTAGGTCGAGGCGGCAATCGGGTTCAGCAATCCTTCGCTGCCGCTTGATGCAATCGCCGAACTGGTCGAGATGCCAGGCGCCCACACCATGCCAACCTCTGCGACGACGGCCCCGCCATCGGCCTGCATCATCTGGACAACCGGGTTGGAGCCAAACAAGGCCGAGGTCAGGGTGGTCTGGGCTGTGAATACGTCTTCGGTCGGGATTTCAACAAACCCGTCCGGACGTACATTGGCGGCAGTCAGCTGGGATGCACGCGTTTGCGGGGTTATCGGGATCAGGGGCTGCCCGTCCACACCGCTATCTGCATGACGCGCCAACAGCACGTTGGCAGCAGTACCCGTAGACACATTGCCCGCAAGGTTAGCGTTCTCTACGTCGATAGAAATGTAGCCAAGCCGGTTGGCAACTTCCGCAACACTTGCTGCAGTGCCACCCGGGAACACAACCTGACCAGGCAGTGCGCCTGGCGTGTTTCCACCCAGACCGGAGAGTGACCCGGCGCCGGCAGGCGGACCTTGTATTGTGCCGCCGGGGCTAAGCGCAAACGTAGGGCCAAGCAGGGCAGTTACATCCGCCGCTGTCAGCGTGCCCGCAGCAGCCTTGTCAGCCGCAGCGGCCAAACCTGGGGTCAAAGCCATGGTGCCGCGAACATTGCCTGGAACTTTATCAACGCCGTTGGCTTCAACCGCCGCCTGTTCAAGGGCAGCAACCTCGATGAAGTTATATAAATTATCCCCCGCCCTTGCCGTGCCAGCAACTGTCTGGTTGCCCGCCTGCAATCTGATCACAGAGAAACGCGTGGGTGCGATGTTGGCCGTGGCGCCGATGCTTCCTGGCAATGCTTGTCCTGGCCCTGTCCCCACCGGCATCGCCGCGCCAGTAAGCAGCGCGGTCATGCCGGAGAGATCGTTAGACAGTGCAGAAACTTCAGAGCCAACATAGCTCATCGGTTGATCATGGCGATAGGTCGCTTCAGCCTGGATTGCGAGAGATCCCAAAGTGGTGCTGGTGCTGATACCTAACAGCTTGATATCCTCTGGATATTCCAGACGATAATTGCTGCTGTTACCCAGCAGGGCGCCAATATTGCGTTCCATATCCGCAGCGCCCCTGCGCATGCGCAGGATGGTATTACAGTTGGTGTAACCACCCGGGTTGGCAAAGTTGACCGAGGCCTGTGTGCCCAACGGTCCAGAAGTTGCCGATCCGACGCCTGTAGCGGCAAGTGCAGCACCAATCGGAGCAACCGTGTTACAGAACATCTGTGACATTTCGTAGGCGTTGGCCGGGGCGCCACCTGCAGCGGTACCAACACCCGCATTGGCGGCAACTGTCGCCACGTCCGTGGCGGCCGTCAGCGGAACACCGTTGGTCCCCGCCAGGGCATTATCCAGGCGTGCAGAAGCCGTAAAATGGGTAGCTGTTGCGACAGAATAGGTTGCCGCTGGTCTGGACATGCTGGTGGTCAGGATCGGCAAACGCGAATGATAGTTGATGAAGTACAGACCAAACTCGGTGCCATTGTTCAGCTCTTCCGCGAAATAGCGCAGCGCGAAACCGAACTCGCCGCCGTTCTTGGCGTCCTTGTCATTGGCCCGCTCGATTGACACCGAAGGCACGTTGACACCCAGCCGGCTCTGCCAGAAAATATCATCGTCCAGGCCATTGATGACCTGGAACGGGTTGAAACGCGAATCATCGCCATGGTCATTCACGCCGGCGCGAATCGGTTGCGATCCCCGGCCGATAATGTCAGCACTGCTGAAAAAGGTGCCGGAGGGATCGGGGACGATATTATCCGCCTTGAACTGATAAAAGCCTTCAAGGCTGAAATTGTTCGGAAGGCCCAGAGACGCCTTGGCCGCCAGAATCGGAATGAAGAATTCCTTCACTTCTGAACCCGGCTTGCGGGTCGCCGATACGTCAACCGGGTTAATCACATTGATGCCGTTCTGGATGAAGGTGCTTTCACCCCAGCTGATCACCTGATTACCGCCGCGCAGTTCCAGCGGCAGGCCGCCCACGTCAAAACTGCCGCCGACGAAATAGTCGAGCAGCTTGGCGTTGTGCCCTACTCCATTCCTCCCGGTGAGTTGCGGTTTTTCCAGGTCGCGGAAATCCGTGTTCGTGACGGACGGATCATAAAACGCCGTGCCGCGCACAAAGGCGTTGAAATTGCGCCAGGTGGCGCCCACTTCCGAGGTCGCCTTCAGGGGGCTGGAGAACACGTCCCACTGGCCGTAATTCAGATTGCCATCGTCGCCATTGATGGGGCCGCCTTTTTCAACGCCCGAAGCGTCACGGACCTTGCAGCCGCCCTCACCCTCCTGGAGATTTCGGCAATCGCGCGCGCTGGTGCGCATGGACGCGCCAGCAGAAAGCGTCGTATCGACCGAGCCGCTCACCTCGCCATAAGTATAATTAACGGCGCTGGCGGAACCCGCCGTCAGCGCCAATACCGCAACAGCGGAACCGCTCATTACAAGACGATTCCGCAACACCCGCCGTGCGGGCGTGTTCAACAATCCGGACACACGTGCCTCCATTCTTGGTTTTTTCAAGCCCGCCGGCAGCGTTTGTTTGATGCTGTCCTGACAAGCCTCATGCCTCACCTGTCACAACGCCAGAAAAAGGCGTCGTCTGTCAACCCTAAGGCGCGGACGAAAACCGGATCATGGTCACTTAGTTGGTAACTATGACATATTTCCCACGCCTGGCGCCCCGTTGCTATAGCGATCTATCAGCAAAGATGCCTCCAAAGCGAAAAAGGCGCTTCATTTTTAACGAATCATTCATTGATGCGCACAAATGAAGTGCTTGCCATCGGCCCACTTCAACGGATAAGAGAAGGCATATTTATCGGGCGCGTAGCTCAGTGGGAGAGCACCTCGTTGACATCGAGGGGGTCGCTGGTTCAATCCCAGCCGCGCCCACCAGTCTGTACTTGCTAATTCCAAAAGCCGAAGGCGCGGGGCCATATTGCCGCCATCGACCAGAACGTCACGGCCAAAGTAAGACGGCATGAAGGAAGTTTTTCTGCGGGTTCCTTGCGGGTCGCGGAAGGGGACATGCAAGTGCTCCGGCGCCTTGTAGAACATAAACTGATCCCTGACCGTTTTACTGAACTTACGATGAAGGACATTACCCGGCGCAAGGCCTTGCTTTTTAATCACTACTTCTGGGTGCGCGATTTCAGGAAAGCCCGCGAGGTTGTGTGGAATGTGCCGCACGGTGAACGGGACGTCATGTTTTATGTAAGAGCGATTGCTGCGTTCGCAGCGTACGGAATAGGAAAATAGTGACTCGCTGCGAAAAATTTGAGAGCTTGACTACTACGGGTAAATTACTTGGTACAATACTAATTCCGCCGGGCCGGATCAATCCTTGTACTTTTTGTTTATATACGCAACGCGGTCACGAAGTGCTTGTTTGCGCATTTCAATTACACTATCGCTGCTCAAAAGAGCGGGGGCTTCGTGCATAATCCTTCGTAGCGATTTCTTTGCAAAGTCCTGTTTGAGCAGTCTGTATGGCGTTTTGATGATGTCTTTGAAATCTGGCTTGTTCGCATCCCAAAAGGTTGGCTGGATCAAATGCGATGCATAAGGCACCTCTATGGATTTAAACCAGTCTTCCCATTTAAACCGGTGATGGTGGAGGAAGTTAACGGGAATCCAAGGGGTGCGCATGGCGTCCGCAAGGATCGCGCCGTGCATCGCTTCGGTTATCACTAGCGATGCAGTTTGTACTGTATCGATGAAAGTATCGAAGGGCGCATCCGGGCTGAGATACGTCAGGCCCAAATCCGCGCATATACTCTTCAGACCCCTACCAGAGCTCCAGCCTGAATTAACATGCGGAATAAAAACGGTTCCCTCTCTTGCCCCGGATGGTTTCGGCTGATGGAAGTCTGCCAAGAGAATAGCTCCATCACATATTCCTTTCTCGACGGATAGGCCCAAGACATCAGCCGAATCTGGCCCCCGGACACAGACAAAATCCCAACTATCGTCAAATTGGTTTTCAACCGTCCCATACCCTACGCCGGAGGAGAAAACGATTTTACGCTCGTAGTGAGCTATCTTGGCCACGTTTTTATCATTAATAATCGTCCCGATGCCAATGAGACATTTTTTTGGGCTTTGAATGAGTGTTGGGTGAAAAAGCTTGCCGAGTAATAATGGATTTATGTCATCGCCAAAATTACGAGATCCATGAATTACGCCAAAATCCATATAATAAAATATTGCCACGAGACACTCCTAAATCTGAATAAAAGTTAACTCAGTAAATAAAAATTAACTGCACCTAACATGATAATCCGTACTTCACGCAACATTTTGCGCAGAAATTCTTTAGAAGTATTTGCGATCTACGCCTTATTTCGTCCCAATGAACGGATAAGAGTTAAAAAACGCGCTTCGGTGCCAATAGGGTACCCACTTAGTTTCCACAGTATCCCGTGAACAATCACATAAGTAAAAGCGCCGACAATTACCGAACTGCCTAATCGTAAAAACATCGGAAATTTCATTATATCCACTAAACCTGCATGGTGATACGCCCACATTACGCAAACCATGATGATGGCGCTTGCTATACTTCGCCATGAATGCAGGATTGGCTGGAAAAAGGGAACTTTGATGGCCCTTATCAAGCGCAAGTTACTAATGAGAAAATATGTAAGGCCAGATATAACGCGCCCCCCTATGATCCCCGCGAATCCCCAAAAAATGACGCCGGTAAAAATAGCGGTCAGCCGGACGATAAAAAATATGATTTCCGAATTGAACAGATCGCGCGTGCGGCCTGTCGCCATGCACACGCTTGCCGCCGTGGCGGCAACTGTTTGAAGGCCAATAACCGGTGTTAGAATCTGTATCATTGGCACGATAACAAGCCATTTTTCGCCCACCAGCAGACGTACAATATCTTCCGCGAGAAAGGCGAATCCGAAAGTTGCGGGAAGGGTTATTGCCGCGAGGACGGAGGTGGCTTCGAGCACATTAGCTCTGAGTTTTTCCGGCTCGTGCGCCATTTCCGAAAAGGCGGGAAACAGGGATTGGGTTAGCGGCCCCACCAATTCACCCGTTGGCAGGGTTGTCAGTTCTTCCCCAATGCGGTAATAGCCGACATGCTTTGTATCCAGAAAACCGCCGACAATAAAATTGTCAAGACGCGTATTTAGCGCCGACAGGATCGAGACGCCGGACAGCCAGGCGGTGAATCCAAAAATTTCCCGCACCCGTCCAAGGCTCCATCGCGGCAGATAGGGCCGCATCGCATAGCCCATGCATAAACCAATCAGGCTGGACGCCATACTGCCGATGATAAGCGCCCAATAATTCTGGTAAATCACCGCTATGGTCACAGTGATGGCCGCCGAGAATATTTTGCTGGTAACGTTGTTAATGAATACCGGCCGGTAATTCAGATTTTTCTCAAATTCAATAAAACGCGGGTTCATCAGGCCCTGGATAAGCGGCTGCAGGGCGATAATGTATATGACATTCTCCAGCCGCGGCTCGTTCATAAGGGCTGGCAGAAAGCTGGCCGAAATTACGATGACGAGGGAAATGACCCCCGACCGGATAAGTCCCAGGGTCCAGGCCGTATCGTAAAGATCACGGCTTTCATCACGAATTTTAATCAGGGCGCTCCCCAGATTGATGGAAGTAATGCCCTCAATGATCGCCAAAAACGATACGGCCAGTCCGACCAGACCGAAATCTTCGGGAACCAGCATGCGCGCCAGCACCATCGTGCTGAACAGCCCGATGAAACGGATCAATAGACGCATGGCGAACAGTGTCGCAGCCCCGCCGGTGATGCGCTTTCCTAAACTCATGCCCGGAAAATATCCCTAAATACTTTCAATATCATAACTTTGGCCAATCAATAAGATTGGCGGCGCCCCTATTTCCACGCAAACACCGGCTGTTCCAGATGATCCACGCGGGTGTGCCGCCCGTGTATGCACACTTCGCGGAACTGATACATCACGGCGGCGGTCGGCGCATGCACGAAACTGTCTTCGACCAGCAGGCGGATAACCGGGCGCGCGCTTTCGGGGATGTTAAAAAACACGGGGGAATCCGGGCGGTTCAACTCCGAGAAACTGACATGATGGATGGAGGCGACCTCGGCCGGGTTGGGGACAGGTTTTGCCCCCAACCCCGCCCAGATCACCACCGGCGTAATCAGATAGCCCGAACGGGTGGGATAATCATCCAGCATCCCGATCACATGATGCGGCGCGATATCCAGGCCGATTTCCTCGTGCATTTCACGCAGCGCGGCATCTATGGGCGTTTCACCCTTGTCCAGCCGCCCGCCGGGCAGCGCCCACTGCCCCGCATGGGCGTTCAGGCGCGGGGCGCGGCGCGTCAGCAGAATGGCGCCCTCGCCCGCGTCATTGGCGGCAATCACCAGCGCCACGGCGGCGTGTTTCAGCCCCTCGCCAGCATGATTGCGGCTTTCGAAATCCGTGACATTGCGCGTAACGTGATCGCGCAATGCGTCATTTGCCTGCCAGGATGGGGTCAAACCGAATACTCCTTTGCGATTTCGCGCAGTTTGAATTTCTGGATTTTGCCGCTGGCGGTGCGCGGCATTTCCGCAATCACTTCCAGGCGCTCCGGCAGATAGTTGCGCGCCAGTTTCGCGTCTTTCAGATAGGCCACCATATCCTCAAAGCTGAGCGCGGCGCCGGGCTGTAGCGTGACAAAGGCGCAGCCGCGTTCGCCCAGCCGGTCATCCGGCATGCCAACAATCGCCGCATCGGCAATTGCGGGGTGCCGGTACAAAAGCTCTTCCACTTCCACCACGGGAATATTCTCGCCGCCGCGAATGAGAATGTCCTTGGCGCGCCCGGTGATGCGGATATAGCCATCTTCATCCATGCGCGCATAATCGCCGGTGTCAAACCAGCCATCGGCGTCCGTGCCGTGCATTTCCGGTTTTTTCATATAGCCCACAAAGGCCGAACAGCCGCGCGATTGCAGCAGGCCTTCGGTATTGAGTGGCGCAACCTTGCCTTTTTCATCGACAATACGCACCTCAACGCCAGGCAGCGGTTTGCCGTCTGTATTGAAGACTTTTTCCATCGGGTCACTGGGCTGTGTCGTCGTCACCGCGCCATTTTCGCTCATGCCCCAGCCCGACAGAACATTGATATCCAGATCCCTGCTGGCGTTTTCCGCCAGTACGCGCGGAATAGGCGCACCCGCACAGAGGAAGTTTTTCAGGGTGCTGATATCATAATCGCGCACCTGCGGCGTGCCCGCCAGATCGGCCAGGAAGGGCGTCGACGCCATAGTGTAGGTCACGCGTTCTTCCTGAATAAGCTGCGCCGCAACCCTCGCGTCCCACACATCCTGATACACCACCTTGGCGCCAATCAGCAGCGGCATGATGACCCCGTACAGAAATCCGGTCTGATGCGCCAGCGGTGACGACATCAAAATCACATCGCGTTCACCCAGCGCCAGGCGTTGCGCATAGGGCAGGGCGTTGGCCAATTGCGTATTGGCGGTGTGCATCACGCCCTTGGGCTGGCCCGTGGTGCCGGAGGTGTAGAGCATTTCATTGACGTCATTGGGGCTCATTTTACGCGCCGCAAAAATCGCGGGGCCATCCATTTCGTCTTCGTGGCGGCGATTGAGAAAATTTTCCTCAAAGCTTTGCGGCCCTGTTCCACCAAGCACAAATATATGTTCAAGGGCCGGCAAGTCCTTGCGCAGGCCCGCCATCATCGCGCCGTGATCGAAACCGCGAAATTCCCGCGGCACGAAGATCGCCTTTGTTTCGGCGAACGACAGCATGAAGGAAAGTTCGCGTTCGCGAAAAATCGGCATCACCGGATTGCTGATGGCGCCAATGCGTACACAGGCCAGGTGCAGGGCGGCGAATTCCCACCAATTGGGCAGTTGAAACGACACCATATCGCCCTTGCCGATACCGTAATGCACCAGGCCAAGCGCAATGCGTCTGGAAAGAATATCCAGTTGACGATAGGAAACTGTTTCGCGGCGTCCGCCCCGCATGGTGTTTATGCCGGTTATGGCCACGGCGTCCGGGCGTTGCGCGGCCAGCCTATCCAGCGCGTCTGTCACCAGCATGCTGGGCCACAGGCCCGTGGCCTTCATCGCGTCAATGCGGTTTTGTGGCAAAATCATTTTAAGATCAACCGGCATGCACACCCCCTGTTCCTGTTTTTTTCAAGAATAACGGCAAACACCCGTGATTGTCACGAGCAGGTTGCGCTGGCCAGATCATGCCGCAAGGACGCTGGTTCAGGCAAAAAAACGCCCCCCGGGGGCATGTGACCCGGGGGGCGGAGAAACACCCGTTTGGCGCGCCGGCCACGCCGTGCGCGACAGGATGAAACCAGCCTATTCGGCGGCGATCTGCGCGCCCTTGCCGAACATGTTGATACCTTTCAGATAGCGGATGCCTTCTTCGGCAATTTCATCGCCGACCATGCTTTCGCCTTCGGCATGCAGTTCCTTCATGTCGACGAACGCGGCATAATAGGGCGCGGTGCGCTGGGTGATAATGCCGGCCTTGAGCAGCGTCTTGATCACGGTGCGGAAAATATTGGTGCTTTCCTGCATTTGCTTGCGGTGGAAATCATCGGTGAAGGCTTCAAACATCGCCGACTGTACGTCCTGCCATTTAAGGCCAACCTCGGCGTAAATATGCTGCTTCTGCTCAGGATCGCTGAAGTTTTTCAGCACCAGATCGAACGTGTCACGCAGCCAGTCTTCGACCGTATCACGCAGTTCAGGCTCCATATGCGGGATGGTCTTGTCGGCCCAGATCTTGCCGAATTTATGGTGGAACGCCTCATCGGTCATGGCCAGCTGCACCAGCTTCACCAACAGCGGATCATTGCCAAACTGATAGTAAGAAGCGAACAGACCCATCGCAAAGCCTTCCAGCATCATCTGTAGACCGACGATTTTTTTCCAGACCTGATCGGTCGTGACAACATCCACCAGCAGGCCGCGCAACACGCCGGTCACCGGCGCCGGCGCACCAAAGCGTGCGGCAATATATTTGGTAAAGCCGGTCACATGGCGGGCCTCTTCGCGGCATTGATTGGCGCAATATTCCTGCGCGCCGGGATCAAGCAGCATGTGACACAGATTGGCCGACATGTTCAGCGCCGCCTGTTCGCCATGCAGAACCGTGGACAGCAGATGGTGTTGCACCCGGTTGTTAAGATGGATTTTCTGTTTTTCGGTCAGCTTTTCCACAATGCCGGTGTTCATTTCCGGTGTCAGTTTCGGCTGCACAATATATTCGTTTTCAATATCAAACGGCGCACTGAAATCGATATAGCGGGTATCCAGCGGATCCCAGAAATGGTCATTGGTGGCGGAAATGATTTTGTCAAATGCGCTGGAGCGTTGGCCATAACGGGCGGGGTCCAGCATCGGCGGAAAATCATGGGCGCTGACTGTTCTGTAGACGGTGGCTTCCTTGCTCATTGGGTGCTCCTCATCATGGTTGTATCGCAGGTTTCTATGCGCTTGCATCAGCAAGGCTTGGCTTACTTGATAGTATGGTCAATAGCAGCGCCGGAGTCAACAAAAAATGACGCATGTGTCATTTTTTTACTGCCGGTTAACCAGGCCGTCCGTGATGCGGAGAATTATCCAATGATTACTTATAGTTAAATAAAGTTAGCCTGGCGTCCGGCCTCTTTGACCCGCAGCAAAACTGCAAATCCGGCAATCAGGAACAGCAGGATCACGGACATTCCGGCGCGCTGGGAATGCAGGGCTGCTGTTGTCAGCCCGATCAGCAACGGCGCCAGAAAGGAGGTCGCCTTGCCGGACATGGCGAACAGCCCATAAAATTCCCCGGCCATTTCCCTGGGGGCAAGACGCGCCAGCAGGGTGCGGCTGGCAGCCTGTGCCGGACCGCCAAAAATTCCCATCATTACCCCGCACACCAGATAGGCGAGTTCCGGCACACTGCTGAACGGCGTCCCGCCAGGCTGCATGGGTTCTACAGGGATGCCGAAAAGAATTGAATCCCGCTGAATGGATATCACCCCCAGCAACGCGATGCATAATCCGGCAACCGACACCAGAATGGTGCGGCGCGAACCAAACCGGTCATCGGCCCAACCACCGGCAAACGCACCGGCAGCCGCAAAGATAATCAGAATAATACCAAACAGGCCCAGGGTGAAAATTTCCCAGCCAAACAGGCCCGCCCCATAAATGCCGCCAAACGCAAACAGCGCCGACAGGCCATCGGCGTAAATCATATGTGCAACCAGAAACCGCATCACATTGCCATAGCTGCGCGCATGCGTGAGGGTCTGTCGCAGCTGCGCCAGACCCTCACGCACCGCCTGCCCCACACGCAATCCCGTTGCAGCACGATCGGGCGTAAACAAAAAGAATGGCGGCGCAAAAAGCAGAAACCAGAATGCCGTCAGCGGCCCAACCATCTGTCCCGGCATTTCCTTCAACCCCGGCATGCCGATAATCATCACCAGACTGAGCAAGCCGCCCACATAGCCAAGCCCCCAGCCGAAACCGCTAAGCCCGCCAAGGCGCGCGGGCGACACCAGATCAGGCAGCATGGCGTTGCTGAA
>Ga0209851_1000082_pt1 | contig 33316 bp, 37 predicted proteins | sample GWRWT4_14Oct14_FD_187195 | JGI IMG/M metagenome (GOLD analysis project Ga0209851, IMG submission 187195) | Sand microcosm microbial communities from a hyporheic zone in Columbia River, Washington, USA - GW-RW T4_14-Oct-14 (SPAdes) (version 2) | ecosystem: Engineered > Artificial ecosystem > Sand... | reverse complement strand
GGTGGTGGCGGCCTGGGCGAACGCCCCGTAGCCCATGCGCTCGATGGGGTTGAGATAGCCCATCAGCACCACCGGCGTCTCGGCATCGTCCGTGCGGAAGCGGCGCACCAGATCCAGCACGCCATGCACCGTCATGCCCGCACGCAAGGCGCGGCCAGCGGCAAGCTGGATGGCCTCCCCATCCGCTACTGGATCAGAGAACGGCACGCCCAGCTCGATCACATCGGCCCCGCCGGCCACCAGCGCATGCATCAGCGCGACCGTGGTCCCGGCATCCGGATCGCCAGCCATCAAATAAGTCACCAGGGCCGCCCGATTCTGCGCCCGCAAGGCGGCAAAACGGCGGTCGATGCGGGATTCAACCGGCGGGATGCTCATAGGACGATCCCCTCCCGGGCCGCGATGGTGGGAATGTCCTTGTCGCCGCGACCGGACAGATTCACCACGATGATCTGCTCCGGTGACATCCGCGCCGCGAGACGCTCGGCATAGGCCAGCGCATGGGCGCTTTCCAGCGCCGGAATGATGCCTTCGGTGCGGGTCAGGCGATGAAAGGCGGCCAGGGCCTCCTCATCGTCGGCATGGACGTAGTTCGCACGGCCGCAATCCTTCAGCCAGCTGTGCTCGGGGCCGACCCCCGGATAATCGAGCCCCGCCGAGATGGAATGCGCTTCCTGGATCTGGCCATCGGCGTCATCCAACAGATAGGTGCGGCTGCCGTGCAGCACGCCCGGCCGGCCAACCGACAGCGGCGCCGAATGCTGTCCGGAATCCAGGCCGTGGCCCGCCGCCTCCACGCCATACAGCGCCACCGCCGTATCGGCCAGGAAGGGATGGAACAGGCCCATGGCATTGGACCCGCCCCCAACGCAGGCCACCAGCGCGTCGGGCAGCCGCCCTTCCAGGGCCAGCATCTGCTCGCGGGTTTCCCGACCGATGATGCACTGGAAATCCCGCACCATCATGGGATAGGGATGCGGCCCGGCCACCGAGCCGATGACATAGAAGGTGTCGTCCACATGGGTGACCCAGTCGCGCATGGCCTCGTTCATGGCGTCCTTCAGTGTGCGGCTGCCGGATTCCACCGGGCGCACCTCGGCACCCAGCAGCTTCATGCGGTAGACATTGGGCGCCTGGCGCTTGACGTCCTCGGCCCCCATGTACACCACACACGCCAGCCCCAAACGCGCCGCCACCGTTGCCGTGGCCACGCCATGCTGGCCGGCGCCGGTCTCGGCGATGATGCGGTGCTTGCCCATGCGCTGGGCAAGCAGGATCTGCCCCACCGTGTTGTTGATCTTGTGCGCACCGGTGTGGTTCAAATCCTCGCGCTTGAGATAGATGCGCGCCCCGCCCACCTCGCGGGTGAGCCGCTCGGCCAGATAGAGCGGCGACGGCCGGCCGACATAGTGGGCCAGGTCCAAGTCCAGCCGGCGGCGGAAATCAGGGTCTTGCCCGACCTCGTGGTAGGCCTGCGCCAGCATCTCCAGCGCCGCCATCAGGGTCTCGGGGACGAAGCGCCCCCCGTAGGGACCGAAATGGCCCCGGGCATCGGGGAGCGCGCCCCCCGGCAATTCAACTTTCGGCATCGGCACGCCTCACACTCTCCATAAAGTCATGCATACGCTGGGAATCCTTCACGCCGGGGGCGCTCTCCACGCCACTGCTCACATCCACCGCCATCGGCCGCACCTGACGGATCGCCGCCGCCACATTACCGGCATCCAGCCCCCCCGCGAGGATCAGCGGCAAGGGCCGCTCGGCGGGAATGCGGTCCCAGGCAAACCCGACCCCACGCCCGCCCGCCTCGCCCGGCGCATGGCTGTCGAGCAGCATGCCACGCGCCAGCCCATGGGCGCGGGCCTGGCCCGGCACGTCCGTCTCGCCGCCCATTCCCAGCGCCTTGATGTAGGGCCGACCGTAGCGCAGGCAATCGCCCGGCGACTCGCGCCCGTGGAATTGCAGAAGCTCCAGAGGGAGCGCAGACAACGCACCTTCGACTGTTGACGGCTCGGCATCCAGGAACAAGCCCACCACGGTCACAAAGGCCGGCACCCGGTGAATCCAGCGCGCCGCGGCAGCGGGGTCCAGATAACGGGGGCTTTTGGGATAGAACACGAGACCAATGGCGTCCGCCCCCAGGTCCGCGGCCCGCAGGGCATCGTCGAGCCGCGTGATGCCGCAGATCTTGACGCGCGTGCGTACCGCCACCGTGGGCCCCCATGGGAAAAGCGCCCAGCTTACCAAAAGCCGCCTTGCAGCGGGGACCGGAGGCGGGCTGCCCATCGTGCGTCAGCGCCCGCACCCCCGGCAAACGCTTGCCCTGGCGCGCCGACGCGACGTCCTTCAGCCACGACTTATCATTCTTAAGCACCTGCCGATAATGAAATCGCGGCGCGCTCTTCGCCGGGTCCCGGATCGAAGCCGACACATTGCCGGCTATCACGAGATGCGTCAGGAGAACTTCGATCTCGGTCGCAATCATATCGCGCGGGTGGTGACGGACATGGACAAGACAAACCGACGCACCCAATCGACACAGGCGTCCTCGGTGCGAATGCAGTAATTCAACCGGCGGATACGGGCGCGAACCTCGTCAAGCAGCATCGGTTTGGATGCTGCGTCAGAGGTGTGATCGACAGGTGCTTTAGGGTGTTTTACAACGTTTGACGTGACCAAGAACCTTCGTTTAATCTGGCTCTACCAAATATTTAGACACACCACGAGGCGTATTGAAAGACGCCTTTTGCGGCGTCTAATATAGTTAGGCCACTCAGGATCTACCATGACTCCGGAGACGCTGCAATCCACATCCACGCTAGCCGCATCGCTGGCGACGTTGGCGGCAATACTTTCTGGCCTGTGCGCCTTTTTGAGCTATCGGCTTGCGCGCAAGATTCAGCACGAATTGAAGACGGACGAACGGATTGTCGCTGGAACGCCCATCCATCCAGACTTGCGTTATCATGAGCATTCTGTGTGCGTCATTCAATGCACTCTGTTCAACAAATCCAAGAGAAAGGCATACGTGAATGCCGTCTGGGTGTATGACGAGCGAGGCACGAAAATTCAAGCAACATGGTCTGATGCCATTAATGACTTTGGCAACCCACAGAACCCATGTCAGCTGATCGGTCTCGTGGATACGTGTCCGCTTTTCATCCGAAAGAACGATGGAGAAAGTATAGGGTACGCGCGAATCCAAATCTCACATTCTTTCTCGGATTCGCCGATGGATGTGATTTTTGATCCCACGGCAGATTGGGGCCGCGAGTGACACGCTGCTTAACATCCTGCTCCAAGAAGCGGGCTAACAAGCCATTCGAGACGGACCTTCGCAAGCAAGCGTCGCCCGCTTGCTCGGCCGCTCAATGGCGACGTTGAGGCTGTAGAAAAACCCAAAAATCGTCGCTGTCTTTGGCATAATTCCTTTACGACAACGGAACGCGGAGGGATGAGATGGCGCGGTACAAATCAACCCACAAAGGACTCAAACTGCTGGCGGTTGATTTTGACCGGCAGGTGATTCCCGGTAGTTTTGAGCATGCCCTCTGTTATCTCGTCGATCACGAGATGGATCTCTCTTCTTTTCATTCACGCTATAAGAACGACGACAACGGCGCCTCTGCCTATCATCCTGGCGCGCTGATCAAAATCATCCTGCTGGCCTATAGCCGGGGCATCATCGGCAGTCGCAAGATCGAGGCGGCCTGTCGTGAGAACATTCTCTTCATCGCCGTCTCGGGCGACAGTCAACCTCATTTCACGACACTTGCGGCATTGGTATCGGAGCTCGGTGATGACGTGGCGAAACTGTTTGCTCAGGTCTTGTTGATCTGTGATCGCCAAGGATTGATCGGGCGCGAGATGTTTGCCATCGACGGCGTCAAACTTCCCGCCAATGCCAGCAAGGCTCGGTCGGGATCGCGCAAAGATTTTCAACGTCAGGCGGACAAGATGGAAGCGGCGGCCCAGAAGATCATCGATAAACATCGTCAGGCCGACACCGCACTCACAGACGATGCCATGGCTCAACGCGAAGCCAAAAAGCTGGAACGCCTCAAGCAGGAGGCGCAACAGATACGCACCTGGCTGGCGCAGAACAAGGAGGATCGTAAAGGATCACGCGGGGCGATCAGGCTCTCCAATCGTACCGACAATGAATCAGCCAAGATGGCCACGGGTAAGGGTGTGATCCAGGGCTACACGGGCGTGGCTGCCGTGGATGAGAAGCACCAGATCATCATTGATGCGCAGGCCCATGGCACAGGATCAGAACAGGAGCTGCTGATTCCCGTCGTCACCGCCACCCAATCCTTTCGCACAGAGAGCACCACCATCGCGGCTGATGCGGGTTACCACTGCGAAGCGAACCTCAAGGCACTGGCTGAAAAAGAGATCGATGCCTACATTCCCGACAATGGTTATCGCAAACGCGATGAACGCTACGCTGATCAAGAGATCCACAAGGCCAAGCCTGATCCGCTCTGGGACAAGCGCGAAAAACATTCCAGCAAAACCAGGTGCTACACCCTGGATGAGTTCAAGCTCGCTGATGACCACAGCCACTGCATCTGCCCGGCGGGCAAGCAGCTCTATCGCAACGGCGGTAACTGTACCATCGGCGGTTACATCGCCATCCAATTCCGTGGCGCCCAGCAGGACTGCCTGCCGTGTGAGCATCGCGCCAACTGTTTGCGCAAGCCCGACAAAACCAAAACCCGCCAAGTCGCATTCTTTCAAGGCAAACGTGGAGGGCCGAGCCACACCGACAGGATGAAGATCAAGATCGACAGCGATGCGGGGCGAGAGATGATCACCCCCCGCTTCGCCACGGTTGAACCGGTGTTTGGTAATCTGCGAGGTAACAAACGGCTCACTCGATTCACCCTACGAGGGCAAAGCAAGGTCGATGGCCAGTGGAAACTCTACTGCATGGTCCACAATATCGAAAAGCTGGCGCATCATGGTTACGCAGTGCAGTGAAAGAGAGGGGCAGATGCTTTAACAACGATCGTAAAGCACCTTAACGGATCAATAGTGATTTTTGGAACGAAAAACACAATGGATAAGAAATTTCCTCACACAACGTTGAAATCCAAAAAATCACTTTCCTTATCGACTAAGGAAAGTGAGAACTGGGTTTTTCTACACCGTCGTTAGGTGCTACGCAGACAATGAAGCCATTCGAAATTTTTGACGAATCCGATAGCCTTGCTGAGGAGTTGCAAGACATAATTGACTTGCCGCTCTTCGACGATTCATCAAAAATTAGAACAAGTGATGTTGCATGCTCCCTTTCACTGGAACATTGGCACTCTGCAAGAGCATTGCTTCGAACTGGCCTTTTACCATCAGCGTTAGTGGTTCACCGCGCACAGTTTGAAGCACTCACCCGCTCCATTTGGCTAACGTACGCTGCTTCTAATGAACAAATTTCTAAATTGACCGCAGATCTATCACTAGAATCGGAACAAGCAGCAAAGAATATGCCGCAAATTACCCAGATGATGCAGACGCTAGAAAAAAGTGGGCCTCAACAAGCGTATGATGCTCTTGCCCGTTTCAAAGACAACTCATGGAAAGCGCTCAATTCATACGCACACGCAGGTATTCATCCAATCCGAAGGCATCATGATGGGTATCCACTCAAGCTGCTTCATGATGTATTGCGTAACACAAATGGGCTAGCGGTTATGTCCTGCATGCAAGCCGTCGTGCTTTCAGGTCAACAACCACTACAGCGAACTCTACTAGAGCTCGCCGGGAAGTATTCTGCTTGTATGCCGCCACCACTTTGACACCTAACACGGCGCTCAAGGTGACGCTCCGCTTCGCTACGCGCCCCTTAGCTCGGCGTTAGACCACACGGAGAGTGAGTTGCGTGTCGCAAGTAACCGACGCATTCGAAGACCTCTCGCATTCCTTAAGGGTGCTACTTGAGGCAGACGATAAAGCGCATCGCCAAGGGTTTTTGCAACTCGACCGGTCCGAGGCGGTTGGCAACATTGAGGCTGCGGTGGCGAGGGTAATGAACGCATTTCTCAGCCCCTACGACGCCTTAGGGAAGGAAGCCGGTCAGGACCTAATTGATTGGTACCAGACTGCAGAGTTGGCAACGATTCTGGCGCTTAAAAATGCGCGGCACCACAATCACTCCCGGAAAATAACTTCTATGCGCAAGAGGCAAAGAAGTTGGGCCAAATGGAAATGTACATCCTAGTTGACTTTCCGGGGCAAGAAGAGGGGGCAGAAACTTTTGATGTGTACGTTTCTTGGGCTGATGTACCAGATTTGCTCGCTTTGCCGCAAAAGGAAAAAAAGATCACGCCTTCTACCGCTAACACCATACGTAAGTATCTAGACGCCGATAGGTTTAGTGAGTACGCGAGATACTACGAACTGGATGAGCGAAGGGTGTTTTTTACTTGGTTCCGCTGTTCGTTAATGCTGCAGTGAAGATCGTTCCCAAGATGCAGCACCTTGTATCTCCGCGCTCCACGCGTAAGCTTCCCCGTCAAGCACAGGGTTTAGACGTAGAACCTTCGGCGGATTGTTGGCGTACCTCGGCGGGTGTCTGGTCGCCCAGCGAGTCATGTGGTCGCAGTTCGTTGTATTCGATCATCCACCAGTGTGCCGCCTCGCGGACATCGTCCAGGCGGGCGAACAGGTGCGGATCCAGGACCTCCTCGCGGAAAGTCCGGTTGAATCGTTCGATATAGGCGTTCTGGTTCGGCTTGCCGGGCTGGATGTACTGGAGCGCCACGCCGTTGGCCTTGGCCCATGCGGTGAATGCCTCGCCCAGGAACTCCGGTCCATTGTCCGAGCGCAGCACCTGCGGCAAGCCGTGGTCGCGCTTGATCTGCTCGAAGATGCGCACCAAGCGGTTCGAGTTGATCGACGTGTCGACCTCGATGTGCAGGGCTTCGCGGTTGAAGTCGTCGACCCCGTTGAAGGTCCGAAAGCGCCGGCCACAGGCCAGCGCATCGCTCATGAAGTCCACGGACCAGACAGTGTCCGGCAGCCGTGGCACGTACAGCGCCGCCCGATCACGCTTGGGCAGGCGCTTCCGGGCGGCACGTCGCAGGTTCAGCCACATGGCGCGGTACACCCGGTAGATCCGCTTGTGGTTCCACTGCGGATGGCTGCGCCGCAGGAACGCGCGGCACTTCCAGAAGCCACGGCTGGGCCGCTCCTCGACCAGCCTGGCCAGCGCGGCGATCAGCTCGGCATCGCGCACCGTCCAGTCCAATGGCGTCCGGTACCACGCCGACTCCGACAGGCCCACGCAGTCACACGACCGACGCACCGGCCGCGCATGAACCTCCACGAGGTACCGCGCCGCCTCGCGCTTGCGCGCCGGTCCTACAGTTTTTTTGCGATCAGGTCCTTCATCGCGGCGTTATCCAGCGCCAGCTCGGCATACATCCGCTTGAGCTTGGCGTTTTCCGCCTCGAGCTCCTTCACCCGGCGAAGCTCCGATGCTTCAAGCCCGCCGTACTTGCTCTTCCACTTGTAGTACGTCGCCACGCTGATGCCGGCTTGGCGACAAACATCCTTGACCGGCACGCCGGCGTCAGACTGCTTGAGGATCGAGACGATCTGCGTCTCGGTGAACTTCGAAGTCTTCATCGGAACCTCCTGGCGGGAACATGCCAGAAAGTTCTACTTTCAGCTTCTGTGGCAGGCGGGGAAGATTACGAACGCCTTGCCCGAAATCATCAATTTTCTGTATAAGGCCGAAGTGATTCATCGCCGCTCCTGGCCCAACCGTGAATCGGTGGAGCTCGCAACGCTGAAAGGTGTCCTGGTTCAACCATCACCGCTTGCTCGGCCCCATCGGATACATCCCCCCGGCAGAAGCTGAGGCAAACGACGACCGGCAATTCGCCAGTCATGCCGCCATGGTGGCAGCCTGACTTAAAACACCCGGCCTCCACAAATCCGGGGCGGTTCAGCGAACCCGGAAATGATATTCTCCAGACCGCCCACCGGGTTTTTCTACAGCCTCGTTGGGCGTCAGGAAGCGGCCCTCAATTGCTTACACTTCAAGGAGAAAGAAAATGACACTCAAGCACGCAATAGCCCTCTCGATTTCCGTGGCGCTGATGGCAGGGGCGCCGCTTCTGGCAGCAGGCGCCGACTCGGCGGTAGTGGTGGCGAAGGACGATCTCAAATGGAAGGACATGGGTAATGGCATAGCAGCCGCTCCAGTTTCCGGCAACATGGAGAAGGGCGCGAGCCGATTCTTTCTGAAGTATCCAGTCGGCCTGGTGACGCCGAAGCATCACCACAACGCGGATCATTACGTCACGGTGGTATCAGGCACGATCACGCTTACCGTGGAGGGGAAGAATCACAAGCTAGGGCCCGGAGCGTATTTCGCCCTGACCAACAAGGCATCGCACACGGCGAAGGTCGAGGGCAACGAGGACGCAGTATTCTTCATCCAAGCGGATGGACCGTGGAACGTCGTAATGGAAAAATAGAATCGGGAAAGTGTGGATCACGATGCGCTGACACGACGCCTAACCAGTTGATCGAGCGGACAACTTCCGGCGTGCTTCGCGCGCCTAAAGTTGTCGCTCATCGCCAACCTTAGGCAACAGAAATGACTTACACGCTGACCGAGTGCCAAGAAGAGCCGGATTACCGCTACTCGTTGCACGCGAGAACCGATGCGTGAGCGCAGATCGTCGCCCGCAACCTGCTGCGGAGACTAGTCCCGGTTCATCAGAGCACGCACTTCGGCAAACAAGGGCGTGTCGACCTGAAGCTTTCGGGTCCCTCGGCGACACTGTGCTTGTGCCGCCTGCTCGGCCCGTCCCGCATCGTATGCCTGCCCACCGCTTTGCGCCTGATCTCCCGCGATACCGCCGAGGGCGGCCGATCAAGCCAGCGAGCCATCGCCCGCTGACTCAGTCCCTGGTTCAGACAGCGGTGAATCGCATTCCGCTCATCCACCGTCAAATGATCGGTGCACTTTCCCATCCCAACACCCAATCAAGCCCAGCGTGTAGCATTTCATTGTGGTAACCGCCTCCCAAAAGGCATGGACCTCTCGAACGTCTCTCAAGGCGATCTGAATGCTATTGCCTGCCAATTGAATCGCCGACGTCAGCGATGCCTCGACCATGAAACCCCATTCGATTTTTTCTTAACATAAATCAGTAACTTGCAGGATTTTATTGCACTGAAAACTTGAAGTAGGCAGCGGCAGAATGAACCTTTTTCGTATACGGAAGTCTTCATTACATGAAGTCAATCATGTCAATAAGTTTCTGTCTCATTTTTGAGACACTTGAGATACTAAAATCTTACCTGATATGTAAGACAATGCCTGAAAAACGGGCCTCGTCTTCGGATTCAGCCTCATCTCCAGAAATAATGATTCAATAGACGAAATATCTCAGTTATCTGGCTGCTTGGAGGTTGTGGAAAGCGAAAATTCCTTCTTTGTCTTCACGATTCAATCGAGGTATTTTATTTAATTTGAACTTTATCGAAATTGGCCACTACACGATAGCAGGAAACCAATATGTTAAGTTACGCCTTAATGTTTCTGATCATAGCCATCATTGCAGGAGCGCTCGGTTTTAGCGGCGTTGCAGGAACCGCAAGCTGGATTGCCCAGGTTCTGTTTATTCTCTTCCTGGTCTTGTTTCTGCTTTCTTTCTTCCGCGGCCGTCGCCCTCTTTAAAACCGTCCATTAACAAATATCCCACTGAATCTAAAGGAATTATGTCAATGATCATTCAGTCGAAAAAACGCTCATTTTTGAAAACCACCACCCTGAGCCTTGGCCTAGCTGTTCTTGCCCCGGCTTTATTCGCAACTCCGGCCAGCGCAGCGGAGCGTAGCGCCACGCAAAGAGTGGACGATGCGGCGATCACGGCGCAGGTCAAGACTCGCCTGCTGGCCGACGAAACGACCCGTGGCATCAACATAAATGTCGACACTGAAGCTGGTGTCGTGACCTTGCGCGGTACAGCACCGACTGCTGCAGCGAAAGCCCACGCTGAAGAAATTGCTAAAGCGGTGGATGGCGTGCAGGTGGTTGCCAACTCGCTGATCGTTGGAGATTCTTCCATGAATCCGCAGACTGCGACGGCGAAAACCAAGGAAGTTGCCGAAGAAGGAGAGCACATGGCTGGTGATGCGTGGATCACCACCAAAGTTAAATCTCAATTGCTGGCCGACTCTGATGTGAAAGGTCTTGATATCAATGTCTCCACTAAGGATGGAATTGTAACGCTGGCCGGCCGGGTACCCACTACCGCCATGCGCGACAAGGCCATTTCATTGACGAAAGATGTGAAAGGTGTAAAGAAAGTCAACACACAGGCTCTTAAGGTAGGTTCGTAAGAGAACAGATTTGAGACAAAAACGTCTCTGGATGCCATGAAGATACTGGAGGATAAAATGAACGAAGACCAAATCAAAGGCAAATGGAAGCAACTAACCGGCCGCATCAAGGCCCAATGGGGCAATCTGACCGATGATGATCTGACGCGTCTGGAGGGCGATCGGGATTACCTGATGGGGAAAATTCAGGAACGCTATGGCATTACCAAGGAACGGGCTGAAGAGCAGATTCGCGCCTTTGAGAGTCAGCTCCGTTAACAAATTGCATTAAGATATCGCACACCGAATGCCCGCTTCAGCGGGCATTCGGCTTTCTGGGACCTGCCATCGCCTGCAGGCGCAAGAGTGAGGGGGTAGGAATTTTGGTGTCAACGGTCATACGGCAGGAAACTGCCGCGCTTCAGGAAAGAAACCCAAAGACATGATCGGCGAGAACGGCCTGCTCAAGCAACTCACCAAGAAGCTGGTGGAGCACGCCCTGAAAGCCGAGATGGCCGAGCACTTTGACCATGCTCGACACGAGCCGGTCGCCACCCTGCGGACAACTGCCGCAACGGCAAGCGCAAAAAATGACCCTCAAAGGCGAATTCGGCGAACTGCCGATTGACCTTCCCCGTGACCGCTACGGTAGCTTCGAGCCCAACGCGTCCCCAAGCACCTAACCCACTGGACCGACTTTGACGTCAAGATCCTGTCGCTCTACGCCTGCGACATGCCGGTTCGGGAAATCCATGGACATCAGGAAAAGAGGGACGGCGCCAAGGTTTAGAAGTGACCCCGTTTGTCCGAACAAGCATTCCACCACTTTTCAAGTCGACTCTGTGCGGATTGGCAGCGATCAGCGTTGTCCATGGCTGCAGCTGGCGCTTCCACTCGGTGACCTGGTTGGGCTACAGACCGAACCGCCTGGTCAGATCGGCCAGCGTCCTGTCATCTCGCAGTATCGTCAGGGCGATTTGCGCCTTGAAAGCAGGCGGGCGAGTGTGCCGCGCGTCCTTCTTTGAACCTTGAAACCCCTGACGCTAAGCCATCCTCGGCCCGGCCTCATGCATGGAGTTTCCACCTAACGCGCTGATCAGACTTTCCCGGGCCACTTTGTCTTCATCCTGTGACCGGCAGCCCTCAACCCGGCTTGTCCCTTTGCCGATAGACCTCCTGAAACCATTGCTGGAATCCCTTCCAGGATGCGGTACGGGCCGCAGCCAAGCCGACCCACTGAAGATGGCGGGTCTGTTTTCCGCCCTGCGCGTGCCGGGATTCCCGCGATTCAAATGAATTGGGACACTTAGGGGCAGCACGGATTCATGCATTCTCTTAAAGACTGGCTGACAGGACAGTGGGTCTGGCCGATCATCCTGGTGCTGGTGGTGGGCCTGGCCGCGTTGCTGCGTGCCCCCGCGCTGCAACATCTGGAATGGCAACTTTATGACCGTGGGCTGCAGTTGGCCCGCAGTCCGGGCGCCGATGTGAGCCTGGCCCTGGTCGAAATCGATGCCCGCAGCCTGGGTGGACAGGCGGAAGATCTGCAGACCCAGCTGGCGCGACTGACCCACTTGTTGAATGCCGATGGGGCCCGGGGTGTCGGCTTGGTCTTGCCGCTGGAATCGGATCCGGGCCTGCCCGTCTGGTTTACGACGCTGGGCCAAGTGCTGGGAGAGAGCCAGCTGGTTGCGGCCGATCGCGCCAGTGTCAACCGCATGCAGCGGCTGCTCGCCGATGGCGAGCGGGATCTGGACCGCACTGGCTTGCTGGCGCGGGTCATGGGCGATGGCGGTATGACCTACCTGCCTTTCCGTTTTGGCGATCGGCTGGGATCGCTGTCCGACCCGGTTGATTTGCCGAATTCACTCATGCGTCATGCCATTGCACCTCGTCCCGGAACCACGGTGACGAGCAGCGATGGCGCACCCTGGCTCACCAGCCCCAAGCCCACGGATCGGCCGATCTTTCCGGCACCCCGCCTGGCTGCCGCCGCCGCAGGCGCGGGTTACCTGGACGCCCCAGCCGATGGGGATGGCATCGTGCGCGGCTTACCACTGGTGATTGGCTATCAGGGCCGTTACCACGCGGCCTTGGCGCTGTTGTTGGCCAGTCGCTGGCTGGAGGGACCTTCCATGACGCTGAGCGTGGAGCCGGGCCGGGGAATTTACCTAGGCACCCGCTTCATTGCCACGGATGCCGAGATGCGGGTGTATCCCGGGCGCATGGGGGGCGCCATGCCAAGCTGGCGGCGGGTGCGATTGGCCGATCTGTCGCCGACCCCCAATGGCTTGTTCCGGGGGCGCATGGTGTTGGTGGGGCTGGCGCCTGAGTTGGATGTGCAGCGACGCATGGCAACCGATGGCCTCCGGACCGAGATCGAATGGCAGGCTGGTTTGATGCAGCGTCTGGCCAGCCTGGATTTCTATACCCGGCCACCGTGGGCGGAACAGGGGCGTTGGGTGGCGCTTGCCGCTGCGGCGCTGCTGGTGCTGATGCTGCCGCTGTTGCCCGGTTGGCTGGCAATGGCATTGGCCTGGGGCTTGGGAGCGGGACTGTTGGCCACCCTGGGGTATCTGTTGGTGTTTCAGCATTGGTGGGTGGCCTTGGGCACGCCGGCCCTGTTGCTGATCCTGGGCGGAACCGTGGTAGGTGTGCAGCGTGGCCTTGCCCATCTGCGGGATCTTGCCTATCTGGCGGATGATGGGGACGTGCGCCCCTGGTGGGCGGAGCCAGGGCGTCGACTGCGCCAGCTGCTTGCGCAATGGTGGCGCCGATTGCGCGGAAATTCCGCGACTTCGGCGCCCCTGATCGCGGTGGCGGGTGCTGCGGCGGTTCCCGATTTGCCGGCGGCCCAAGCCCAGCCGATTCTGGCGCGCTTGCGTGCCAAACGCGCGGAAGGCGAAACGCGGGAGATGACCGGTGTGTTGCCACCGCCTGGCCCGGCGGTGAAAGCAGCCCCAGCTGCGCCGCCGACCAGCAAATCCGCGACCGGCGTGAGCAATGGCGCGGCGATTCGCACCCTCGGCCGTTACACCATTGAAAATCAGTTGGGCAAGGGTGCCATGGGCGCCGTCTATCGCGGCGTGGACCCGCGCATCAATCGGGTAGTGGCGATCAAGACGCTGAATCTACAGCAGGAATTCGAAGCCGAGGAACTTGAACAGGTTAAAGAGCGATTCTTCCATGAGGCGGAAGTGGCCGGGCGGCTCAACCACCCTCACATCGTCACCATCTACGATGTGGGGGAGGATCATGGATTGGGTTACATCGCCATGGAACTGGTGGATGGCCATGACATGCGCCGCTATACCCGCAAGGAAGGCCTGTTACCCATCAATCGCATCATGGAAATGGCGGCGCAGATCGCCGAGGCCCTGGATTTTGCCCATCGCAACGGGGTGGTGCATCGCGATATCAAGCCCAGCAACATCATGCTGGACAAGACCGGACGCCAGGTCAAAGTGGCCGATTTCGGGATTGCCCGCATCGGCAGCAGTGGCAAGACCCGTACCGGCACCGTCCTGGGGACGCCGCCCTACATGTCCCCCGAGCAGCTTTCGGGGCGGCAGCTGGACGGACGCTCGGATTTGTTTTCCTTGGGGGTGGTGCTGTTTGAGCTGGTGAGCGGGCGGCGGCCTTTCGAGGGGGACACGGTGGCGACGCTGATGACCCGCATTGCCAACGAACCCCATCCCGATCTCATGGCCCTGCGCGGCGGCGTACCAGCGTGTCTGCGCAACATCATCGACAAGGCACTGGAAAAGGACGTCAACAAACGCTATCCGAATGCGGGCGCCATGCGGCTGGCCTTGTTGCGGTGCATCGAAAACAACTACACCGGGACGGGTTTCGGCGGCCGGGGGACTTGACGAAACCCGCATCGAACATTAAAGTTTGCGGCTTCCCGAACAGGGGGCCATAGCTCAGCTGGGAGAGCGCTTGCATGGCATGCAAGAGGTCGGCGGTTCGATCCCGCCTGGCTCCACCACGTTTTCCCGAGCAGGGTGAATCACCCATCGGGCACCACGTCCCCATCGTCTAGTGGTCAAGGACACCGCCCTTTCACGGCGGCGACCGGGGTTCAAATCCCCGTGGGGACGCCACTTTCCTGCCGAATCCTGCGCCTCCCGCGCATCGTGTGGGCGCAGTTTTCAATCTGAATCGGCCCGTGCACCCGATCGTGCCTGCGCGATGACCTGACCGCCGAACCATGATCCGGCCCTGAATGGGGCAAACCGGGCGCGCTGGACGTTTTACCGTCCGATGCCATGCCGTACAATCGCCCCATGACTTACCCCACCATCGAATCCTTCATCGGCAACACGCCTCTGGTGCGTCTGCAGCGCCTGGGACAGGCCACCGACAATACCTTGCTGGTCAAGCTGGAGGGCAACAATCCGGCTGGCTCGGTGAAGGATCGCCCGGCCGTTTCCATGATCCGGCATGCCGAGGAACGACGGCATATCCGCCCCGGTGACACCCTGATCGAGGCCACCAGCGGCAACACCGGCATTGCGCTGGCCATGGCGGCGGCCATCAAGGGTTACCGCATGATTCTGATCATGCCCGAGAGCGCCAGCAGCGAGCGCGTGGCCACCATGAAGGCCTTCGGCGCGGAGGTGATCCTGGTGTCGGCCGATGCCGGCATGGAAGGCGCGCGGGATCTGGCCGACCAGATGGTGGCCGAGGGGCGCGGCAAGATCCTGGATCAGTTCGCCAACCCGGACAATCCGCTGGCGCACTATGAAACCACGGGGCCTGAAATCTGGCGCGATACCCAGGGCAAAGTGACCCATTTCATCAGCTCCATGGGCACCACCGGCACCGTCATGGGCGTGTCGCGTTACCTGAAGGAACAAAACCCGCGCATCCGCATCATCGGTGTACAGCCCGCCGCCGGCGCCCAGATTCCGGGGATTCGCCGCTGGCCGACCGAATATCTGCCGCGCATCTTCGATCCTGCGGATGTGGATCGCATCATCGACGTGGACCAGCACAAGGCCGAGATGACCACCCGGGCGCTGGCGGCTCAGGAAGGCATCTTCGCCGGCATTTCCTCCGGGGGCTGCGTGGCCGCCATGCTGACCGTGGCCCAGGAAGTCCGTGGCGCCACCCTCGTCGGCATCGTCTGTGATCGCGGTGACCGCTACCTCTCCACCGGTGTGTTTCCCGCCTGAGCGATCCGCGAGGACGATTCGTGAACCTGCTTGTTTTTGATATCGAAACCGTGCCCGACACTGCGGGCGGGCGGCGGCTGTATGACACCGAGGGGCTGTCCGATGAGGACGTGGCCCGCATCATGTTCCACCAACGCCGCCAGAAGACCGGCGGCGATGAGTTTCTGCCCCACCACCTGCACCGCATCGTCGCCATTTCCGTCTGTCTGCGGCGCGGCGATCAACTCAAGGTCTGGTCGCTGGGCGATCCGGAGTCCTCCGAGTCCGAGTTGATCCAGCGTTTTTTCGAAGGCCTGGAGCGCTTCTCGCCCACGCTGGTGAGCTGGAATGGCGGCGGCTTCGACCTGCCGGTGCTGCACTATCGGGCGCTGCTGCATGGGATTGCCGCCCCGCGTTACTGGGATGTCGGCGAACAGGACAGCGGGTTTCGCTGGAACAACTACCTGTCGCGCTTTCACTGGCGCCATACCGACCTGATGGATGTGTTGTCGGGTTTCCAGGGACGCGCGGTCGCGCCCTTGCAGGACATTGCCCTGCTGCTGGGCCAGCCGGGCAAGATGGGCATGGCGGGGAGCCTCGTTTGGGACGCTTATCTCGCCGGTGAACTGGGGCGCATCCGCGACTATTGCGAAACCGATGTGCTGAATACCTATCTGGTCTATCTCCGCTTTCAGCTGATGCGCGGTCAACTGGATGCGGAAAGCTATGCGACCGAGCAGGCGCGGGTGCGCAGTCTGCTGGTGGAGGATGGCCGTCCCCATCTGCAGGCCTTCGCCGCCGCCTGGGCGGGCTGAGGCAGCGCGCGTGGGCGGGCGTCGGGCGGTCGTGCGCATGGCCCCTGTGGCATGCGGCCCGGTGGAGGTCACTGCCATGGCCCATGACGGTCGCGGCATTGGCCAACTGGATGGCAAGCGGATCTTCATCCACGGCGCGCTGCGCGGCGAAACGGTCCGTGTGCTGGCCAACCGCCGCACCCGGGGCTATGACGAGGGCGAGGTCAGCGAGATCCTGAGTGCGAGCCCGGACCGGGTTCTCCCCCGCTGCGCGGCCTATGCGCGTTGTGGCGGCTGCAGCCTGCAGCACATGGACCCGCAGGCCCAGATCCTCGCCAAGCAGCAGGTGCTGCTGGACAACCTCAAGCACATCGGGCGGGTGCAGCCCGAGCGGGTGTTGCCGCCCTTGACCGGGCCGGTGTGGGGCTATCGTCGCAAGGCCCGGCTCGCGGTGCGCCGGGTGCGCGCCAAGGATCGGGTGCTGGTGGGCTTCCGCGAGCGGCGCTCGGCATTCATTGCCGAGACGGAGCGCTGCGAGGTGCTGGACGAACGGGTGGGCGCGCGCCTGGATCTGCTGGCCGAGTTGATTGCCGGCCTCAGCATCGTCGACAGCCTGCCCCAGATCGAGGTGGCGGTCACCGATGCGCTCACCGTGCTGGTGTTGCGGGTGATGGACGAGCCCACGGCGGCGGATCTGGAGCGTTTGCGTAGCTTCGGCATGGCGCACCACATCCAGTTCTGGTTGCAAGCCAAGGGGCCGGACAGCGCGGTGCCCATCCCCGGCGCCTGGGCTCCAGATCAGACCCTGGCCTACACGCTGCCGGAGGATGGCATCGAGATGGGCTTCCGCCCGCATGATTTCACCCAGGTGAACGAGGCGATGAACCGGCTGATGGTGGCCCAGGCGATGGCCTTGCTGGATCCGGATCCGGCGGACCGTTTGCTGGACCTGTTCTGTGGGTTGGGCAATTTCACCCTGCCCATGGCGCGGCGCGCGCGGGAGGTGGTGGGCGTGGAGGGCGACGCCGACCTGGTGGCGCGGGCGCGCGCCAATGCCGAGCGCCACGCGTTGCCCCAGGCCCGTTTCCTGACGGCCAATCTCTACGACCCTGCCGCCCTCGATCCGCCGCCCTGGGGCCGGGAGGGCTTCGACGGCGTCCTGCTCGATCCGCCCCGTTCGGGCGCGCGGGAGGTGCTGGGTGCCGTGGCGGCCACCGGTGCGCGGCGGGTGGTCTATGTGTCCTGTCATCCGGCCACTCTCGCGCGCGATGCGGCGGATCTGGTAAACGTGCATGGCCTGCAGCTGACGGCGGCGGGGGTGATGGACATGTTCCCCCACACCGGCCATGTGGAATCGGTTGCGCTGTTCGAACGGGGGGGACGCCATGGCGCTTGAGATCGAACGCAAGTTTCAGGTGATCAGCGCGGACTGGCGCGCCGCGGTGCGTGACAGCCAGGCGCTGGTGCAGGGCTACCTCAATCTGGAGGGCGGCGGCATCACCCGGGTGCGCATCGCCGGAGACAACGCCTGGCTCAACATCAAGGGCGCCACGCGGGACATCGTGCGCCACGAATTCGAATACCCCATTCCGCTGGCCGATGCCCGGGAAATGCTGGAGCGCCTTGCCGTGGGGCCGGTGGTGGAAAAGCGCCGCCATCATGTGCCTTATGGTGGGTGGCTGTGGGAGGTGGATGAATTTCTCGGTGCCAACGCCGGGCTGGTGGTCGCGGAAATCGAGCTGGACGATCCAGCCGCCGTCTTCGCGCGGCCGCCCTGGGTCGGCCGCGAGCTCAGCGCCGAACCCCGTTTCCTGAACATCGCCCTGGTCCACCATCCCTATCGGGAATGGACCGAGGCGGAGCGGGCATGACGCCTTTCCCGCCATCCTGGATCCACATCGCCCTGGCCGATCAGACGCTCTCCCTGATGGCGGGGGAACGTTGTCTGCGGCGCTGGTCCGTGTCCACCGCCGGGCGTGGCGCCGGGGAAGTCATGGGCAGCTACCAGACGCCACGGGGCTGGCATCGCATCCGCGCGCTGATCGGGCGGGATGCTCCCGTCGGCGCGGTGTTCATCGGGCGGCGCTGGACCGGCGAGCGCTATACCCCGGCGCTGGGCGCCTACCATCCCGAGCGGGACTGGATCCTGACCCGCATCCTGTGGCTGTGCGGCAACGAAGTCGGCCATAACCGGCTGGGACCGGTGGATACTCAGCGCCGCTACATCTACATCCACGGCACGCCGGATGAGACGCCGCTCGGCATTCCCGGCTCCAAGGGCTGCGTGCGCATGCATAACGCGGATGTCATCGAATTGTTCGATCATTGCCGGTCCGGCATGCCGGTATGGATCACGGAGGAGGCTCGATGATGGTCCAGCGACCCGGACCCTTGCTGATTGGCCTGGATGGCCCCGCGCTCACGCCCGAGGAAATCGAGCTGCTGGCCCACCCCTTGATCGGCGGGGTGATTTTGTTCGAGCGCAACTACGAGACGCCGAACCAGTTGCGCGCCTTGATCGGCGCGCTGCGGGCGCGACGCACTCCCTTGCTGGTGACCGTGGATCAGGAAGGGGGCCGGGTGCAGCGCCTGCGCGAGGGCTTCACCCGCCTGCCGCCGCTGGGCTGGCTCGGCTCGCTGTTCGCTCGTGATCCCCAAGAGGCACTAACGGCGGCGCGTGAGCTGGGCTGGCTGATGGCAGTGGAGTTGCGGGCGCTGGATGTGGACGCCAGTTTCGCCCCGGTGCTGGACCTGGCGGGCAATACCGAAATCATCGGCGCGCGGGCCTTCCATGCCGATCCCGCCGGGGTGGCGACCTTGGGCCGGGCCTATATCGCGGGCATGCGGGACGCCGGCATGGGGGCGACGGGCAAGCATTTCCCGGGACATGGCTCGGTGCGGGGGGATTCCCACCTCGAACTGCCGCGCGATGAGCGTCCCCTGGCCGAGATCGAGGCGCGGGACCTGCAGCCGTTTGCGGAGCTCGCGCTGGATCTTGCCGCGGTGATGACCGCCCATGTGGTGTATCCCGCCTGTTGCGAGCAGCCGGCGAGTTTCTCCCGGCGCTGGATCGGGGAGGTCTTGCGCGGGCGCTTGGGCTTTACCGGGGCCGTGGTGAGCGATGATCTGGGGATGGCCGGGGCCGTCGTCATCGGTGATGAACTGGCGCGGGCCGAGGTGGCGCTCGCGGCGGGCTGCGACCTGCTTCTGGCCTGCAACGATCGCGCTGCCGTGGTGCGTTTGCTGGATCAGTTGCACTGGGAACGCCCGGCGGGATTCGACGGGCGTCATGCCGGCTTGCAGGGCCGCGGCGACCCCGTGCTTGAACCGCAGCGCGCCGAACGGGCGCGGGCACTGGCCCGCCGGGCCTGGGAAGAAACCGAGGGGGATGAGCGGAATGCGTGAGGATCGGCTGCAAGAAGTCGAGCGGGTGTGGGCCGATGCCGATTGCCTGTATCCGGCGGAGGCGGTGGCGGCGGCGGTTGCTCGGATGGCGCAGGCCATCACGGCCGATCTGGCCGGGCGCAATCCGCTGGTGCTGTGCGTCATGACCGGCGCCTTGCTGCCGACGGCCTTGTTGCTGCAGCACCTCGCGTTCCCGCTGGAACTGGATTACCTCCATGCCACCCGTTATGACGGCGAAATCCAGGGCGCAGCCTTGCGCTGGATCCATGAGCCGCGCGTGTCATTGATGGGGCGGGTGGTGCTGCTGGTGGATGACATTCTGGACGAAGGCGTCACCCTGCATGCCTTGCAGACCTGGTGTGCGGGGCAGGGTGCTGTCGAGCTGCGTACTGCCGTGCTGACCCAGAAATGCCACGACCGCAACCGATTGGACACGCGGGCGGATTACGTCGGGCTGGAGGTGCCGGACCGCTACGTCTTCGGCGCCGGGATGGACTACAAGGGCTATTGGCGCAATGTGCCGGGCATTTATGCGGTGCGCGGGACATGAATGGGAGAACAATGCCAACCGAGATCACCACCGCCGTCATCGGCGGCACCGGGCTCACCCAACTTGAGGGGCTCACACTCGTTGAGGATCGCACGGTGGAGACGCCCTATGGGCCGCCCTCCTCGCCGCTCCATCTGGGGCTTTATGCCGGCCGGCCCGTGGTGTTTCTGGCCCGCCATGGGCAGGATCACCGCTATCCCCCTCATCTGCTGAATTACCGCGCCAATATCTGGGCGCTGCATCAGTTGGGCATCCGTCGGGTGATCGCTGTCGCGGCCGTGGGCGGCATTCACGCCGAGCTGGGACCGGCGGCCCTGGCGGTTCCCGATCAGATCATCGATTACACCTGGGGACGTGCTCACACCTTCTCCGAGGAAGGGCGGGTGCTGCATGCCGATTGCACCGAACCCTATGATGGCGCGCTACGCGACGCACTCATCGCGGCGGCGGCGCGGGCACAGGTGGCTGTCATGCCCAATGGAATCTACGCCGTAATGCAGGGACCGCGGCTGGAAACGGCCGCGGAAATCCGCAAGCTGCGCGCCGAGGGCTGCACCATGGTGGGGATGACCGCCATGCCCGAGGCCGCGCTGGCGCGGGAACTGGGGCTGGCCTACGCCACGCTCGCCGTGTCGGTGAACTGGGCTGCGGGCCTGGGACCTGCGGGCAGCGACATCCACGGCGACATCGCCGCCAGCCTCAGCGCAGGCATGGACAAGGTCCGCGCCGTGCTGCAGGAAGTGCTATAGGTCGGCATCAGGCAGGCTCTTGTTATTCTCCGCCGCAAGTTGAACCTGTGCATATCGCTAAGGCACCTCGGCGAGGCGAGCGCAGGCGTGGAAGACACAAGCAACCGCAGGAATCCCTAGACCGACGCTGTCGAAACACCGGCGGTAGGTTCGTCGTACTTGCAGAGACTGCCACCTCGCAGCCTCCTCAATTCCCAGAAGGGGTATGACCATGTCTGTCCGCAGCGTTCGTCTGCACCGCGTTCTCCGAGCCAAGCCCGAGCAACTCTACAGAGCCTTTACCGAGGCCGATGCGCTGGCCAAGTGGCTGCCTCCCTATGGCTTCACCTGCACCGTGCATCACCTCGAGGCCGTTGTCGGCGGCACGTTCAAGATGTCCTTCCGCAACTTCTCGACCGGCAACTCGCACTCGTTCGGCGGGGAGTACGTGGAATTGGTCCCAAACCAGCTGGTCCGGTACACCGACAAGTTCGATGACCCGAACCTTCCCGGTGTGATGCAGGTCACGGTGAAGTTCGAGCCGGTGTCCTGCGGCACCGCGCTGTCAGTCGTGCAGGAAGGCATCCCGGAGATCATCCCGCTGGAGATGTGCTACCTCGGGTGGCAGGAGTCGCTCGCGCAGTTCGCCACGCTGGTCGAGCCAGACATTCCGGGGTAACGCGGTCTAATCATCCACGACACGGATCTCGGGAAAGGCGGAGGGCGCGGCGGCCTGGACAAGATGGGCGCTCGCGCGCCGGGCGATGTCGTGGTAGGCCTGGGCCAGCGCCCCACCGGGCTCGGCCACCACCGTGGGGCGGCCGCGGTCGGTCTGCTCGCGGATGCGCAGGTCCAAGGGCAGGCTGCCCAGGAGAGGAACACCATATTGCGCCGCCATGCGCTCGCCGCCGCCATGGCCGAAAATGGCTTCCTCATGACCGCACCGAGAACAGATGTGGGTGCTCATGTTCTCGATCACCCCCAGCACCGGCACCGACACCTTCTCGAACATGCGCAAGGCCTTGCGCGCATCCAGCAGCGCGATGTCCTGGGGTGTGGTGACGATCACGGCCCCGCTCAGGGGCACCTGTTGACTCAGCGAAATCTGCACATCGCCGGTGCCCGGCGGCAGGTCGATGATGAGGTAGTCCACGCCACCCCAATCGGTCTGGCGCACCAATTGGGTCAGGGTCTGGGTCACCATGGGGCCGCGCCAGATCATGGGCTGATCCTCGTCCACCAGATAGCCCACCGACATGGTGCGCAGGCCGTAGCGCTCCACCGGCGGCAGCCGGCCGTCCGCCCCCGCTTGGGGCGCCGCGCCGACATAGCCAAGCATGCGCGGCTGGCTGGGGCCGTAAAGGTCAGCATCGAGCAGACCCACGCGCGCGCCGTCCGCGGCCAGCGCCAGGGCCAGGTTGACCGCAGTGGTGGACTTGCCCACCCCGCCCTTGCCGGAGGCCACGGCAATGATCCAGTCCACTCCCGGCACGGCCTGGCGGGTGGTGTCCGGAGGCGGCGCATTCAAGACCATGCTGCCCTGCACGCGGATATCGACACCGGGCAAGGCCTGGGTCAGGTGAGCCTGGGCGGTCGCCGCCAGCGTCTTGGCGTGGTCTCCGCAGGGGTAGCCCAGGCGCAATTCCACCGCCCAAGCCTCGCCCTTGCGGTCGATGGCAGCAACGGCGCGCAGATCGCAGCCGCTGTAGGGATCCCGCACATCGCCAAGCAGGGTTTCGATTCGGGTCCGCAGTACCGCATCGTCGGTCATGTCGCGCCTCCCGGCGAGCAAAAGAGCGATTTTACGCCAGAAACCCGCAGCGCCAATCGCCCCGGGGTGCTATGGCATACTACTCGGCCCCTTACCGACGCACTTGCCGCCATGAACGCTCCACGCCGCATCCTCGTCACCAGTGCCCTGCCCTATGCCAACGGCCCCATCCATCTGGGCCACCTGGTGGAGTACATCCAGACCGACATCTGGGTCCGCTTCCAGCGCATGCGCGGCCATGAATGCCTGTATGTCTGCGCCGACGATGCCCATGGCACGCCCATCATGCTGAAAGCGCGCGAGCACGGCATCACGCCCGAGGTGCAGATCCAGCGGGTGTGGCTCGAGCACACTACCGACTTCGCTCGCTTCGGCATCGGGTTCGATCACTACCACACCACGCACTCGGACCAGAATCGCGAGTTCGCCGAACTGATCTACACCCGACTGCGCGACGCCGGCCACATTGCTCGACGCACCATCCGCCAAGCCTACGACCCGGTGCAGAATATGTTCCTGCCCGACCGCTTCATCAAGGGCGAATGTCCACGCTGTGGCGCCGCTGATCAGTACGGGGATTCCTGCGAGGTCTGCGGGGCAACCTATACGCCCAGCGACCTCAAGAACCCCGTTTCAGTGCTCTCCGGCGCGGTCCCGGTGGAGCGCGAGTCGGAGCACTATTTTTTCCAGCTCGCTGACTTCGATGCCGTGCTGAGGGACTGGATCGATCGCGGCGCGCTGCAGCCCGCGGTGCGCCACAAGCTCGATGAATGGTTCGAGGCCGGCCTGTCCGACTGGGACATCTCGCGCGATGCGCCCTATTTCGGCTTCGAGATTCCCGATGCGCCGGGGAAGTATTTCTACGTCTGGCTGGACGCCCCCATCGGCTACATGGCGAGCTTCCAGGCCCTGTGCGCCCGGCGCGAAGCCCAAGGCGCGGCGCTGGCCTTCGACGACTTCTGGGCGCCTGACAGCACCGCCGAGCTGTATCACTTCATCGGCAAGGACATCGCCTATTTCCACACCCTGTTCTGGCCAGCCATGCTGCATGGGGCTGGGTTTCGCATGCCCACGGCGGTGTTCGCCCACGGTTTCCTCACCGTCAATGGCCTGAAAATGTCCAAATCGCGCGGCACCTTCATCCGCGCCGAGACCTTCGCCCGCTACGTCACACCCGAATACCTGCGCTATTACTTCGCCGCCAAGCTGGGCTCGGAAGTCGAGGACATCGACCTCAACCTGGAGGATTTCGCCGCGCGGGTGAACGCGGACCTGGTCGGCAAGCTGGCCAACATCGCCAGCCGCTGCGCGGGATTTATAACAAAGCGATTTGATGGTTGCCTGGCCAAGGTCCTGATCGGCGACGAGGATCCACTGCGGGATGATGACCATGTCGATTCGATCACGATGGAACTGATGCAACAGGCGGACTTCATCGCCGAAATGTACGAACAACGCGAATACGCCAAGGCCATCCGACAGGTCATGGGACTGGCGGATTCAGTCAATGCCTTCGTCGATCAAAAAAAACCTTGGGAACTCGCCAAAGACCCGGTGCAGGCCGGACATCTGCACATCGTCGCCAGCATCGCGCTCAATTGCTTCCGCATATTGGTGATCTATCTCAAGCCGGTGCTGCCGCAACTGGCCGAGCAGACCGAGACCTTTCTGAACCTGGCACCTCTGACATGGACGGATAGTGCCAGCCTGTTGCCAGCCGACCACCGCATCCAGCCTTATCGACACCTGGCCACGCGGGTGGAGCCGGCAGCCCTGGAGGCGCTGGCAGCCGATTCTCGGGAGCTTGCGTCCACGCCAGTCGCGGCCAAGGCGGAATCAGTCGCCGATGCTGCTGTGCCCCCCATTGCCCCCACCATAGGCATTGAGGAGTTCGCCAAAATCGATCTGCGCATCGCGCGCATCGTTGATGCGCAGGCGGTCGAGGGAGCCGACAAGCTGTTGCGCCTCACCCTGGACCTGGGATCCGAGCAGCGCACGGTGTTCGCCGGCATCAAATCCGCCTATCGGCCTGAGGAGCTGGCGGGACGACTCACGGTCATGGTGGCCAACCTGGCCCCGCGCAAGATGAAATTCGGCCTGTCCGAGGGCATGGTGCTCGCCGCGGGCGACGGCAGCGGCATCTACCTGCTCGCGCCGGACAGTGGCGCTGCCCCCGGCATGCGGGTGAAATGACGATTTCCCGCGCAATCCGGGCGCATCGTCATGGGTGACTGGATGGCGCCCTTGATCGCCACGGCGCTGTTGCAAAACGTGGCATTGAACCTCGGTTTGGGCCTGGGTCCCGCACTGGGTACAGCGCCCAACATAGAACGGGCGCTGTGGGCCAGCCTGCTGGGAATACCGGTGCTCGTTCTGGCCAGCGCGCTGGGCTGGCTGCTCGAATCCCTGGTGCTACGCCCCCAGGGCTGGGACGCCTTGCGGCTACCCATGCTGTTGGGCATCACCGCCCTCATCGCCCAATCCGCCGTGTTGGGACTGCGGGCTGGCCCTCATGCGCTGCGCGCGGCCTTGAACCCTCATCTCGCCCTGTTTGGCGTCCACTGGACGATCCTGGGGCTTGGGCTCGTTCTGATGCCGGCGCCCGCCTCGCTCGGCGCCGCCCTGGCCATCGGTCTTGGCACGGCCCTGGGGGTCGGGGTCGTCCTGGTCCCGCTCGCGGCGCTGGTGGCACGCCTGGGCTTTGCCGACGTACCCGCCCCGTTCCGGGGCCTGCCCATCGCCCTGGTTTCCCTGGCATTGGCGGCGCTGGCGTTTCTGGGCTTCAATGGTCTGGTGAAGGTGTGATCCCGGTGGACTGGACAGCCATGGCCGTGCTGCTGGTGTCCATTACAGGATTCGGGGTGGTCCTGTCGCGGATGACTGCCCGCCGGCCGGACGATCATTCGGCCTTGGTCGAACAACTGGAATCCGCGCTGCCCCAGACCCAGTGCGGCCAATGCGACTACGCGGGTTGTCGGCCCTACGCGCAGGCACTCGCAGCAGGCGAGGCGCCCCCGAATCGCTGCGTGCCCGGCGGAACGAAAACCCGGGATCGCTTGCTGCAATTGCTGGGTCTGGACACCCATGTTGCCGACTTCCCCGCGCCCGCCCTGCCGGCACCCGCCGTGGCGTGGGTGGACGAGATGCGCTGCGTGGCCTGCACCCTGTGTCTGGATGCCTGCCCGGTGGATGCCATCATCGGCGCCCGGGGACTCGCCCACACCGTGCTGGCCGATGAATGCACCGGCTGCGCCCTGTGCCTGCCGGTCTGCCCGGTGGACTGCATCCTGCTCGAACCGGTGGCCGCCACCCGCCCCTGGCAACCGCCCCCCAGTCTGCAACCGGAACCCCCGCGTCATGGTCCGGGTTGAATCGGCGCGCTACGGCTTGCGTGGCGGGCTGGCGCTGCAGCCGTCCCGGCCGGAGCCCGCCTTGCCCTGCGAAGAGGCACCCCTCCCCCCATTGCTCATTTTGCCGTTGCAATCGCGGGCGGGAGAAGCAGCCCTGCCCCAGGTGCAGGTGGGCGAACGGGTGCTACGCGGACAGTGCATCGCCCGGCTACCCGGCCCCTGGGATGCGGCGCTCCATGCCAGCAGTTCGGGGGCAGTCATCGCCATCGAGCCGCGCCCTGTCGCCCTGCATGCGGCGATCCTCACTGCCCCCTGCATCGTGATCCGCACCGACGGAGCGGACAGCGCGCTGCCGCGCCTGCCCCCCTGCGATCCCGCGCTAATGGACCGAATGGCGGTGTTGAAGCGGCTGGCAGAGGCGGGCGTGGTGGGTTTAGGGGGCGCGGTTTTTTCCACTGCGGCCAAACTGGCCTGCGCCGTGGCAGCGGAAGTCGACACGCTCATCCTCAACGCCGCCGAATGCGAGCCCCATATCCGCTGCGATGAAGCCTTGCTGAGCCATCAAGCGGAACGGATCGCGCAGGGCGCCCGCGCCCTGGCGGCCTTCCTTGGCAAGCCCCAGGTGCTCATCGGGCTCAAGGAAACGCTGGATTCCGCCCCTCTGGAGGCGGCGCTCACGGCCGTGGGCATGGATGAGGCGCGTATCGTGCGGGTCCCGGCCCGCTACACCGCAGGGGCGGAGGACATTCTCATTCGCCTGCTGACGGGGCGGGAAGTGCCGCGCGCCGGCCTGCCCACGGACATCGGCTGTGTCTGTCTGAACGTAGCCACTGTTGCCGCTGCCGGCGATGCGCTGCTGCGCGGCGAGCCGCTGACCTCCCGCATCGTCACCGTGATTGGCCCCGGCCTGGCGCGGGCTGCCAATCTGGTGGTGCGCTTGGGGACCCCGGCAGCCGATCTCACCGCCGCCTGCGGCGGCTACACCGATCAGGCCAGCCAACTCATCCTTGGCGGTCCCATGATGGGCCTGGCCCTGCCGGATGATGCCCTGCCCGTCACCAAGGCCAGCCAGGCGCTCTGGGTCGCTGCTGCCGCACAACTCCAGGCGCCCCAGGCCGTCCAGCCCTGCATCCGCTGCGGGGCCTGTGTCGAGGTCTGTCCGGTGCGCCTGCTGCCGCAACAGCTACATGCCTATGCCCGCAGCGGGGACGCGGCGGCGCTGGAGGCCCACGCGCTGGACGCCTGCATCGAATGCGGCTGTTGCGATGTGGTCTGCCCCAGCCAGATCCCCCTGGTGCAGACCTTCCGCGATGCCAAGACTGAACTCGCCCATGCACAGGGACAAGATCACCGGGCCGCCTGGCTCAAGAGCCGTTTCGAGGCACGCGCAGCGCGCCTGGAACAGCTCAAGAGCCTGCGCGAGAACCGCCACCAGTCCGCCCGTGATCAGCTGCGCCGGGAAGATCCGCGCGAGCGCCTGGCGCGACTGAGAGCGCGTCGGCAAACCGACGACACACCGCCCAAGGAAGGCGCGCCGTGACGGCATTTCCCACAGCGCCTGCGCCCCACGGGCCCCACGCCCGCAGGGTGGGCTGGGTGATGACCCAGGTCCTGCTGGCGCTGGTGCCGGGTGCGCTGACTGCCCTGGCCGTCCGAGGGCCCGGTGTGGCGGTCAACCTGGCGCTGTGCCTGGGCACCGCCTATCTGTGCGAGGCGGGTGCCCTCGGCCTGCGCAAACGCCCGCTGGGGCCGGCCCTGCGGGATGGCAGTGTGGCCGTAACCGGCGTCCTCATCGCCCTGTCGTTACCACCCTGGTTGCCCTGGGCATTGCCGGTGCTGGGAACCGCCTTTGCCGTCCTCTTCGCCAAACACCTGTACGGCGGCCTGGGCCAGAACCCCTTCAATCCGGCGATGGCGGCCTATGCCTTTCTGTTGGTGAGCTTTCCGGTGGCCATGACCCGCTGGCCGGCGGCGGCTGCGGTCTGGGATGGCGCGCTGGCCTGGAAGTCCTGGATCGGCGCCGACATGGCCTGGGATGGGTTGACCGGCGCCACGCCCCTGGGGCATGTGCGCACCCAGCTGGCGCTGACCCATACCCTGTTCGAAATCGCTGAACAGGGCGGTCCCCCGGGCGCGCGGGCCGGGCTGTTGCTGAACCTGGCCTATGGGGTGGGTGGCCTGTACCTGCTCGCGCGCGGCATCATCAACTGGCGCATTCCGCTGGCCGTACTCGGCGCGCTGGCCCTGTGCGCTTTCAGTTTCCAGGTCATCGACGCGGATCGCTATCCCTCGGCACTGTTCCACCTGACGCAGGGCGCCGCCCTGCTGGGCGCCTTTTTCATCGCCACCGATCCCGTGTCCGCCAGCACCACACCTCGCGGCCGGCTGATCTATGGTGCGGGAATCGGGGGCTTGGTTTATCTCATCCGCACCTTTGGCGCCTACCCCGATGGGTTTGCCTTCGCGGTGTTGCTGATGAACCTCGCCGTGCCACTCATTGATCGCCTGACCATCCCGAGGCCTTATGGCACCCCCGATGACGCCTGACACCGGTTGGCGCGGCGCGCTACGGGCCGGCGGGCTGCTGGGCGGCTGCGCCTTGGTGATGCTGGGGCTGGTATGGGTCACGATCGAATGGACCGAACCACGCATGGCGCGGCATCGGGAACGGGATCGGCTGGCCCAGGTGCAGGAGATCGCGGGACCGGCCACGACTGCGCCGGGCGCATTGCGATTCCTGACCCTTTCCGCCGCTGGCGAACTGCATCAGAATGCGTCTTTCACGGCCTACCAGATCATCGTGGACGAACGGGTGGACGCTGTGGTGCTGCCGGCTGTGGCCCCGGATGGCTACAGCGGTCAGATTGAGCTGCTGGTGGGGATCGACGCCGAGGGTCGCATCCGGGGCGTGCGGGTGACGCGACATCATGAAACCGCCGGTCTCGGGGATCGCATCGACCGCGCTCGCTCGACCTGGATCACGCAATTCGATGGCCGCAGCCTGGGGAATCCCCCGGAGGAGCGTTGGAACGTGCGCAAGGATGGCGGCGCCTTCGACCAGATCACCGGCGCGACCCTGACACCGCGCGCGGTGATCCACGCGGTGGCAGGCGCCCTCAAGTATTTCCGGCAGCATCGGGAAAAACTGCTGTTGCCTGCGCCTGAACCCGTCGAGTCGCCATGAACACCCGCCTGTCTACAGATTTATCCTTACCCAGAGCCATGCCGGCCGGGCTTGTGCTGGCGGCAATTCCCCTGGCATTGGCCAGCAATTCCCTGGTGGGCGGGCTGGCGCTGGGGGCAAGCAGCGGCATGATGCTCGGCCTCGCTTTGCTATTGCGAATCGGATTCAGGCGGGCTGTTCCGCCGGAAATCCACCTGCCCGTCGCCGCGCTGGTGCTGGCCGGCGCGATGACTGTGCTGGACCGATTCCTGGACGCCTACCTGCATGCCCTGCACCCCGCGATTGGCGGTGCCCTGCCTTTGGTGGCCGGCGCGGGTCTCCTGCTGGTCTTTGGCGCAGGCGCAAAACCTCGCCCTGGCGTGCTCCCGTCTGCCCGGAATACCGGGATTTTCACCCTTGTCCCCATCGGCCTTCCGCCGCTGGTCGGCGCAGTGCGGGAGCTGCTCGCCACCGGCGCCCTGGCGCAGCTGCCACGGGCCGGCACCAGTTCCCTGCCGGTGCTCGACTCCGTCGTCTTCCCCCTCGCGGCCTGGCCGACGGGCGGTTTTATCCTGCTCGCGCTGCTGATCGCCGCCGAACGCGTCGTGCGGGACAAGCGAACAGCCGATAAAACCGGGAATGATCTGCAACCGGAGGCGCCATGACCCCGGAACTGTGCGCCGAACTGTTTGCCCGCCTGGCTGCAGTCAACCCGGAACCGGAAACAGAACTGGTCTATCACAATAGCTACCAGTTGCTGGTGGCGGTGATCCTATCGGCCCAGGCCACCGATGTGGGCGTGAACAAAGCCACCATGCGGCTGTTCCAAGCGGTTCACACACCCCAGGACATGCTGGCTTTGGGCGAGGACGGCTTGAAACAACACATCCGCAGCATCGGGCTCTACCCCTCCAAGGCGCGCCACATCCTGGCCATGAGCCGGTTGCTGGTGGAGCGCCACAAGGGGCAGGTACCCGCCTCCCGCGCCGAACTGGAGGCGCTGCCGGGCGTCGGCCGCAAAACCGCCAATGTCGTGCTCAACGTGGCCTTTGGCCAACCCACGATGGCGGTGGACACCCATATCTTCCGGGTCGCCAACCGCACCGGACTTGCCCCCGGCAGGACGGTGCGGGAGGTGGAGGACAAGCTGATGACGCAGGTCCCCGAGGCCTACCGCCAGCATGCCCACCATTGGCTCATTCTCCACGGGCGCTATACCTGCAAGGCGCGCAAACCCTTGTGCGAGCGCTGCCCCATTGTGGATCTGTGCGCCAGTGCAGCGCATTTCCGGGCGGCGGCGCATGCCGATCAGATGCCCTCCGCCGCCACACCGCGATCCGGAGTGCGCTGAATGTTCGGCAACGACCGCGCCGCCCTGCGTGCCCAGTACGCGACCGCCTGGCGCAAGGCGCGCGACCAACAAGCGCTGACGCCGCTGGAGAGTGCCCTCGCAACACTGATCGGCGAACATCCCGAGTATCATGCGCTGCTGGAAACGCCGGCCTTGGAACTGGCGCAGGCGGAGTTTCGCCCCGAAGACGGCGGTGAGAATCCCTTTCTTCACATGGGGATGCATCTGACCTTGCGCGAGCAGGTCGGGACCGACCGGCCGGCCGGCATTCGCCGGCTCCACCGTCGCCTGGCCGCCCGTCAAGGCTCGGCTCATGCGGCCGAACACCTGATGATGGGCTGTCTGGGTCAGGTGCTGTGGGAGGCCCAGCAATCGGGCCTGCCGCCCGACGAGATCCGTTACCTCGATTGCCTGCGCCGCCTGTAACCCTCACCTGACCGCGGAGTTTTCATGGAAACAGCTCCGATCCAGCGACCGGCCGACAGCAACCACTTGCAGAACATCCTGCAGGAGGTCACCAATCTGCTGCGCAAACAGCACTTGGTCGAGCATGTGCTGGAACGCAGCGACACCCCGCGTCACGCCCTCGAACAACAGGTCCTGCACCGCCAGCACCTGAGCGAACTGGAGCGCAAGCTCCATCGTCTTCATGTGGCCGATATCGCCTATGTTCTGGAATCCCTGCCATTGGAGGATCGCCTGACGGTCTGGGATCTGGTGCGGGCGGACCAGGATGGGGAAATCCTGCTGGAGGTCTCCGACGCAGTTCGCGAAAGCCTCATCGCCCGCATGGATCAGACCGAACTGCAGGCGGCAGCGGCACAGCTCGACGCGGACGAACTGGCGGACCTGGCCGCCGACCTGCCGCGCGACGTCCTGCAACGGGTGCTGGACACCATGGATGCCCGGCATCGCGCCCGTCTGCAAACCGCCCTGTCCTATCCTGAGGAGACGGTCGGCACGCTGATGGATTACGAACCGGTGACCATCCGGGAAGACATCACCCTGGATCTGGTGTATCGCTATCTCCGGCGCATGGGGGAACTGCCCGACCATACCGACAAGCTGTTCGTGACTGATAGGCACGGCGTCCTCACCGGGGCCTTGCTGCTGCGCCGCATGGTGGCAGAGGATCCGGTCCGCCGCGTGTCCGAGGTAATGGCGCGGGATGTGGTGACCTTCTCCCCGCTCGACGCGGCCAGTGCAGCGGCCCAGGCCTTCGAGCGTTATGACCTGGTCTCGGCGCCCGTGGTGGATGCCCAGCAGCATGTTCTGGGGCGACTCACCGTCGACGCGGTGGTGGATTTCCTGCAGGAAGCACGCGACGCGGAAATGCTTGGACGGGCCGGCCTGCGCGAGGAGGAAGACCTGTTCGCCGGGGTCGGCCCCAGCGTGCGCAACCGCTGGCCCTGGCTGGCCGTAAATCTGGTCACAGCCTTGATTGCCTCGCGGGTGATCGGCCTGTTCGAGGGGACTATCGAGCGGCTGGTGGCCTTGGCCGCGCTCATGCCGATCGTCGCCGGCATCGGCGGCAACACCGGCAACCAGACCTCCGCGTTGATCATCCGCGCACTGGCTCTGGGACAGATCACCGGCAGCAATACCCGTCGGCTGATCCGCAAGGAAATGCAGGTGGCGCTTCTCAATGGCGTTGTATGGGGTGGCGCTGTGGGCACGGTGGCCTATCTGCTCTATGGCAATCTGAAACTGGGCCTGGTCATGAGCACCGCCATGCTGCTCAATCTGGCGCTGGCTGCCCTGATGGGGATTTTCATTCCCCTCACCATGCATCGGCTGGAACGGGATCCGGCCCTGGGATCGAGCGTGTTGCTCACTGCCATCACCGACAGCGGCGGTTTTTTCATCTTTCTGGGCCTGGCGAGTGTGTTTCTGCGGTGAACAGGATGCGCTGGCTTGGGTCCCATTTCCCATCGTTGCCGAGGGTCAGCGGGCGCATGACCATGCTTTGGCTGCTGCTGACACTGGGTGCTTGTGCGCCGATTCACCCGCCCGTGCCGGAAGCCCTGCCTGCCCCAGGGCAGTTCCCCGATCTGGCCTCCCGGCGCCTGGAGGTGGTGGCTCAGGCCCTGGCGATGACCGGCCAGCCTTATCGGCCAGGCGGCATGGCGCCGGGCGGTTTCGATTGCAGCGGCTTGGTGACCTACGCCTATCGCCAGGCGGGATTTCGCTTGCCGCGCCGCGCCATCGACCAGGCCGAGCAGGCACGCAAGCTTCCTCCACGCGCATTGGCGCCAGGGGATCTGTTGTTTTTCCGCATCGACGGCGCGGTGTCGCACGTCGGGATCTACATGGGCGAGGGTCGTATGGTGCATGCGCCCTCCTCCGGAAAGAGTGTCCGAGTCGATGCCATCGACCCGGATTACTGGGCGCCCCGCTATGCGGGGGCGCTCACCATGGAGCGCCTCCTCGCGGATTCGTCGTGAGCCCATAGGCCATGCCTCGCGCCCATGCAACACAAGCATGACTGACCACAACCCCGTTTTGCGGCTATCTTAAGAACCGGTTGAGCGCTTCCAGAGGAAATAACCATGGCTGCCACGTTTCCGTCCCAGGGCCACCAAATCGTCGTCATCGGCGGCGGCGCCGCCGGTCTGGCGGTCGCCTCCCGCCTGTTACGCCTGAACAACCGCCTCGACGTCGCGGTGATCGAGCCGGCTGAATTCCATTACTACCAGCCCGC
>Ga0209851_1000081_pt1 | contig 33451 bp, 30 predicted proteins | sample GWRWT4_14Oct14_FD_187195 | JGI IMG/M metagenome (GOLD analysis project Ga0209851, IMG submission 187195) | Sand microcosm microbial communities from a hyporheic zone in Columbia River, Washington, USA - GW-RW T4_14-Oct-14 (SPAdes) (version 2) | ecosystem: Engineered > Artificial ecosystem > Sand... | reverse complement strand
GCCGGCCAGCACTCTGACCTCGCCGGATAAAATCACGAACATTTCACGGCCCAACTGACCGGCCTTTACGATTGGCATGTTTTTACGGCAATGCAATACCGATCCGGCACGTAAAAATGACAGGGCCTCGGGATAGCTCAGTCCTTCCAGCAGCGGAATTCCAGCTGTGGGGATTTGATTAAGCTTGCGTGCCAGGAAGTGCCAGAATTCATCATCCGCCATGGCTGTTTCGACCGGCGCCTGCGCATATTTCGGGAATGTGCGCGAAAACCAGATGCCCGTTTCAGTGGGGTTTTTCATCCCGCGCGCGATCTGGGTAAGAGGGGAGTTAACCAAAGACAGATGCGCATAATCCTCGGTCACAAGAACCATGGGCACCTGATATCCCAGATCGTCATCCATGAAATTTTCGCGAAAGCGGCGATAGCCGAGACGCTGATATAGGGGAACCAGTGCGGGGGAGCATTGGCTGAAATCAAATCGGCTGCCATGCTGACGCGCCAGTTTGAAAACTGCACTCAGGGCGAGCGAGGCCGCTTTGCTGCCAGCCCATTTGGGGGCGATCACCAGTTGACCGCTTAGCGACAGGCACGCGACGCCAAATTGCCGGAAGGCTCCAAATCCCTCCATCGCAGTAATCCCGGAAAGATTATTGCCGGCAAGGCCGGTAATCAGCCGCGCAGTGGCGGCTATTTCCGCACCGCTCGCGGAGGCAACATAAAGCTGCATGCCGGCCTGATCCAGCGGGTCAGTCAAAATTTTTGCGGCGTGATCGGCATGGGGTGAATCCCCCCCGAGTTCCTCAATTTTCACCCTGTAGCGGAACTGGTAAATACGCCTGCGCTCCTCATCGTTGCGCGCGATGAAAACCTGTAACCCAGTATTTTGTAGCACCCCGTCCTGCATCGGCCCAGCTTGAGTGAACAAGATGAATACAGGGTTAAAAACCAAAAAAGGGGGCCGCACTATGGCGGCCCCAGGTTTCAGCAGGGAAGACTCCGATGACTATTCGGAGGTACGCAACGCAACTAACTGACGATATTCCCTAATTTCCTGATACGCCGTCATGAGCAGCCGCTGGTGGCGCCGCAGGTGTTGCATTTCATGCAGGAGCCGTTGCGGACCAAGGTGAAATTGCCGCATTCGCCGCAATTATCGCCCTCATAACCCTTGATCCGGGCCTCCATCACCAGATTGGCCTGGGTCAGGCTGCCACCACTGGTTACGGCTGAACTCATAACAAAACTCTCCGCGCTGACCATAGGGCCGGTTCCGGTGCGCATTTCACCCAACAGAGTGGTTTGCGTCATGGCCTCCTCGACCGAAACCTTATTGGCCCCGCCCGGCAGCACCACCAGCCGGTTGCGTACAAAGCCGGTGCTGGTGACTTTCTGCACCTGGCCCGCAACCTCTTCCGCGCCGGTGCCCATGGCGTCAAAGCGGTATTCATTGGGCTCCACATGCGCCAGATCGCCGCGTCCGAGATAGGAAATCGCAAGTTCCCGGAAGACATAATCCACAATGGAAGTGGCGCTTTTGATCACATCATTGCCCTGCACCATGCCAGCCGGTTCAAACCGGGTGAAGGTAAAGGCGTCAACAAACTCTTCCAGCGGTACGCCATATTGCAGACCAATGGAAATAGCGATGGCGTAATTGTTCATCAGGCTGCGGAAGGCGGCGCCCTCCTTGTGCATGTCGATGAAAATTTCACCCAGCTTGCCATCTTCATATTCGCCGGTGCGCAGATAGACCTTGTGCCCGCCCACAGTCGCTTTTTGTGTATAGCCTTTGCGGCGATGCGGCAGGCGGCGGCGTTCCGCGCTCTTCTTTTCGATCTCCAGCGTGCGAATGGCCAGATGCTCGGCAACAAGTTGCGCACGCTGGGCGGCAGGCGCCTCAATGATGGTTTGCGCTGATTCCTGGGCGGCAGATGCATCATTGTCCAATATTTGCGCATTGAGCGGCTGACTCAGTTTCGAGCCGTCACGGTACAGCGCGTTGGCCTTGAGACCCAGCCGCCAGGATTTCATATAGGCGCGGGCGCATTCCGCAATGCTGGCGTCATTGGGCATATTGATGGTTTTGGATATGGCGCCTGAAATAAATGGCTGGCAGGCGGCCATCATTTCGATATGGCTGTCAACGCTCAGATAACGCTTGCCGATGCGGCCGCATGGATTGGCGCAATCAAAGACCGGCAGATGTTCATCTTTAAGACCAGGCGCGCCTTCCAGCGTCATGGTGCCACAGCAATACAGATTTGCGGCATCTATCTCCGCCTGGCTGAAACCAAGCGCCATAAGCATATTGAAATTCATGTCTTCCAATTGTTCCAGGCTCAGCCCCAGAACAGCGGTGCAGAAATCCTCGCCCAGCGACCATTTGTTGAAGACGAATTTGATGTCGAACGCCGCCGCCAGCCCGGCCTCGATGATCTCCAATTGCGTCTCGCCAAAACCGCGTGCGCGCAGCGTGTCATGGTTGATGCCCGGTGCGCCGTTCAAGGTGCCATAACCCACGGCATAGGAAATTATGGTTTCAATTTCAGATGGGGCATAGCCCAGAACCTGCAAGGCGCCCGGCACGGTCTGGTTGATGATTTTGAAATAACCGCCGCCTGCCAGCTTCTTGAATTTGACCAGGGCGAAGTCCGGCTCGATCCCGGTGGTGTCGCAATCCATGATCAGGCCGATAGTGCCGGTTGGTGCGATCACGCTGGCCTGCGCATTGCGATAGCCATGTGCCATGCCCAGAATCACGGCACGGTCCCAGGCCGTCCGCGCCGCCGCAATCAGCGCCCCATCCGGGCAGCTGGCGGCGTCCAGCGGCACCGGCAGGGTCTGCAAATCTTCATAGCCGAAGGTTGCGCCATGGGCGGCGCGCTGGTGATTGCGCATCACGCGCAGCATGTCCTGCGCATTGCGTTCATAGCCCGGGAAAGCGCCAAGCTCGCGCGCCATGAGCGCGGATGTTTCATAAGACATGCCAGTCATCAGCGCCGAAATGCCCCCGGCAGTGGCGCGGCCCTCCGGACTGTCATAGCTAAGCCCCATACCCATCAGCAAGCCGCCAAGATTGGCAAAACCAAGCCCAAGGGTGCGGTATCTATAAGACAGTTCTGCAATCTTCTGCGACGGGAACTGCGCCATCATGACGGAAATTTCCAGCACCATGGTCCATAGCGATGTGGCATGTGAAAAGCCCGCGACATCAAAAGCCCCCGCGCCGTCCTGAAAGCGCATCAAATTCAGCGAGGCCAGATTGCAGGCCGTATCGTCCAGAAACATATATTCCGAGCATGGATTGGAAGCGCGGATCGGCCCGCTTCTGGGGCATGTATGCCAGTCATTGATGGTGGTGTGGAATTGCAGCCCCGGATCGGCGGACGCCCAGGCCGCCTCGCCAATGCGATCCCACAGCTTGCGCGCGGGCAGGGTCTTGGTGACAACGCCATCCGTGCGCCGGGTCAGCGACCATTCCCGATCTTCTTCGACCGCTTTCAGAAATTCATCTGTTACCCGAACGGAATTATTGGAATTTTGACCCGAAACGGTAAGATAGGCTTCGGAGTCCCAATCGGTGTCAAAGGTTGGGAAATCAATCCGCTTATGCCCCTGACGGGCAAACTGCACCGCGCGCTGGATATAATTTTCCGGCACCATCATGGCGCGGGCGTTGCGGATTTCCTGACGCAGGGCAGGGTTCTTTTTCGGATCAAAACATTCATCGCCATCGCTGCTGCAATTGACGCAGGCCCGGATAATGGCATTGAGATGCTTTTCAAGCAGTTTGGACCCGGATACCAGCGCCGCAACCTTTTGCTCTTCGAGCATTTTCCAGTCGATAAAGGTTTCAATATCCGGATGATCGACATCCACAATAACCATTTTCGCCGCGCGCCTTGTGGTGCCGCCTGATTTGATGGCCCCCGCCGCACGGTCGCCGATGCGCAAGAAGCTCATCAGCCCGGAAGATTTGCCGCCGCCGGAAAGTGATTCATTTTCACCGCGCAAGGCAGAGAAATTGGAACCGGTTCCCGAACCATATTTGAACAGGCGCGCCTCGCGCACCCATAAATCCATGATGCCGCCTTCATTGACCAGATCATCGCTGACGCTCTGGATGAAACAGGCATGGGGCTGCGGGCGCTCATAGGCGCTTTGCGAGCGCGCCACCTCGCCTGTGGTGTGATCAACATAGAAATGCCCCTGTGCCGGCCCGTCAATGCCATAGGCCCAGTGCAATCCGGTGTTGAACCATTGCGGGCTGTTGGGTGCGCACATCTGCATGGCCAGCATGTAGCGCAACTCATCAAAAAAGGCGCGGGCGTCATCCTGGCCGTCGAAATAGCCCCCCTTCCAGCCCCAATAGGTCCAGGCCCCGGCCAGACGGTCAAACACCTGGGTGGCGTGCAGTTCGGGTCCAAAACGCTTGCTGGGGGCAATGCGCTCCAATGCAACTTCATCTGCTTTGCGCCGCCACAGCCAGCCTGGAATGTCCGCTTCCTCGACCGGGCAAAGTTCGGCCGGAACCCCGGCCTTGCGGAAATATTTCTGCGCCAGCACATCACAGGCCACCTGGCTCCAGCTGGCCGGGACGCTGATTCCCTCCAGCCGGAAGACAATCGACCCGTCGGGATTGCGGATTTCACTGTTCGCAGAGCGAAACGCAATGCCTTCATAAGGTGATTTGCTATCGACCGTGTAGTGACGCTTGACCCGCATAATTTCTATCCCGATTAACTGTGTTTACTGTTGAACCGGCAAAGGGCGATGCAGGCGATATAAACAGAGCGCGTGTTGGGTTGGCGATTCGACGGCTCTGTATTGACCACTACATCTGGTGTCCCGCTTACCAGGGACCACCAAGACTAGGTCATAGTAAAAATAGCGCAACAAGATTTTGTGGAAAAAAATATGATCTCCACAAGATACCGGCCTGTGTATAACTTTCAATTGAATTGCGATTTTCAACTATTTTCAATAAAATCAATATATTAAAGGATATATTTCATTCTTCGGAGCGGCATGGGCAGAAAAAATTATTTTTTCAGCCTGTGGATGGCCAGGCGTAAGGTGGGACCGGACTGGACGGTTGGCATCGTCAGTGCCATATTCGCGTCAAATTTAACTGCGCCGGCGCATTCTGTTGCAGCGCCGGCGCATGATGCCTTAGGGGATGCGCCATGAGCCTGATCAAACAGCTTTTTACCTGGTGGGACGGACAGAGTGCGGGCACAAGGCTCTGGACCTGGCGCAAAGGGGTGAAAGTGGGCACAGATTCACAGGGAAATATCTATTATCGGGAGCGCCATCGCGACAGGCGCTGGGTGATCTATAATGGGCCTGTCGATGCCTCGCGCATTCCACCGGAATGGCATGGCTGGCTGCATCATACGGTAAATGAACTGCCGGGTGAGTCGACGCACAAGCACAAAAAATATGAGTTACCGCATCTTTCGAATCAAACCGGTACGCCCAACGCCTATCGTCCCGGCGGCAGCATTCTGGCTGGGCCGAACACTGCCAAACCTGCCGGAACCCCTGCCGGAACCTATGAAGCCTGGAGGCCGGACGCATAGCCATGGGGGGAAATTTAGTTGAGACGCTGATCGGGGCCGCTGTGCTGGCCGTTGCGGCCATGTTTTTGGCTTTTGGTTATTCAAGCAGCACGGTTGGCCGCGATGGGGGCTTTATACTGACGGCTAAATTTGACCGGGTTGACGGTCTGGTGACTGGCAGCGATGTGCGCATGTCGGGAATCAAGATCGGCACGGTGGTGGATCAAAAGCTTGATCCCGTCACCTATCAGGCGGTCATTGAGATGGATATTGATCCGGATGTGAAGCTGCCGGATGATTCTTCCGCAAAAATCACCAGTGAGGGATTGCTGGGGGCGACCTATATGTCCATCGAGGTGGGTAGCGGCGAAGACCTGCTGCAAAATGGCGGCGAGATCCGCTACACTCAGGGCTCGGTCGATTTGATGGGCCTGATCGGCCAGGCCATATTCTCCGCCAGCGGTAAAACTGAAGAGAAGAAATGACGGCAGCCGCCACCCAAGATGCAGCGCCCGGTCAACAATGGCAGGCGGATTCCTATGCGCGCAATGCCCGCTTTGTGGCCGATCTGGCGCAGCCCGTGGTGGATTTGCTGAACCCCCGGCCGGGAGAGGATATTCTCGATCTCGGCTGCGGCGATGGAGTGCTTAGCCTCACAATTGCTGCGCGGGGCGCAAATGTGACCGGCATTGATCCCAGCCCCTCTTTGGTGGCGGCGGCGCGGGCCAGCGGGCTTGCCGCTGTCCGGGGCGATGCAACCCTGCTGCCTTTCACGCACTGCTTTGATGCGGTGTTCAGCAATGCGGTGTTACACTGGATATCCAGGCCGGATGCGGTCATAGCCGGCGTCGCGCAGGCATTGCGGCCGGGCGGCCGTTTTGTCGGTGAATTTGGCGGGCATGGCAATGTGGCAGCGATTGTGGTGGCTCTGCGCGCCACCGCCCGCAGGCATGGTCTGGCTGAATCCGAGGTATCGCCCTGGTTTTACCCAACGCCTGCGGAATATGCCGGCAGGCTGACCCGAGGCGGTTTCCGCGTGCAGTATATTGAGTTAATTCCCCGGCCCACGCCGCTGCCTACAGGCATTGAAGGCTGGCTCGACACATTTCGCGCACCGTTTTTCCAATCCCTGCCCAGCGAAAAACGCGCTGCGATTCGTCAGGAGATTATTGATCTGCTGGCGCCTTCACTCCGTGATTCGCAAGGCAACTGGACGGCGGATTATGTGCGGCTGCGTTTTGCAGCGCATCTGGACTGACAGGCATGAACCCTGGTGGATAGCGCGGGATGGCACGATATATGAGATCCGGTTTTGCCGCGGCTTTCGCCGTCTGGATGTTTGGAGCCGCGTCCGCCTGGGCGCAGGTGATCATACCGCCGGACCCAACCCCAGAAACCCTGGAAGTCCCCAGCCTGGAAGAGGAGTTGGGGGGTGTTGCGCCCTGGCAGCAGCCTCCCGCGGAAAAGACCCTGCCGAAGGCCGCAGAAACGGAGGCGGAACGCCGCGCAAAGACCGTGCGGCTGAATGGGCTGGACAAAATTACCGGGCGCATATTGTCTTTTGACGCGCCGGTTGATGAACCGACCCCCTTTGGGGCGCTGCAAATTACGGCGCGCACCTGTCATAAGCGCCCGCCGGAAGAAACGCCGGAAACCAGCGCCTATCTGGAGATTGCCGATACCGGTCCCGCCGCATCGGGCAGCAGCGCCCCCGCATCGGCGGCGCCAATTTTTGCCGGTTGGATGTTTGCCTCCAGCCCGGCGCTTTCGGCGCTGGAACATCCGATTTACGATGTCTGGGTCATTGATTGTAAAAGCTCGGCCCCGCCACAGGGGTCCGGCAGCGAATAAAAATCCGCGCTGCTGTTAATGGCCCCGCGCAAGAGACGCTGATAGTGCGCGCGCGGAATTTCGATGCCGCCAAAGCGGGCCAGATGCGGTGTGATGAATTGCGTATCCAGCAATTGAAACCCGCCGCGCCGCAGCCGCCCGGCCAGATGCGTCAGCGCGACCTTGCTGGCGTCGCGCGCCCGGCTGAACATGCTTTCGCCAAAAAAGGCGGCGCCGATTTGCAGGCCATAAACGCCCCCGGCAAGGCGCCCGTCCAGCCAGCATTCCACGCAATGCCCGTGGCCCTGATCGAACAATGCCGTGTACAGATCAATAATTTCATCATTGATCCAGCTGTCTTCATGGCCGGGCCGGGGCGCCGCGCAGGCCCGCATGACCTGTTCAAATGCGGTATCAATGCGTACCGTAAAATGATCCGCCCGGATGGTGCGGGCCAGGCTGCGCGAAACATGAAACCGGTCCAGGGGCAAAATACCGCGTTTGTCGGGGTCCAGCCAGAACAGTTCCGTACTGTTACGGCTTTCGGCCATGGGGAAATAGCCATGACCATATGCGCGCAGCAGCAGTTCCGGGGTCAGTTGCGGCATGTCAGCGCCTGATCGTTTCAGCCATTCGCCAGGAAGTTCTCCAGCCAGTGAATGTCATAATTGCCAGCGATGAAATCCGGTGACTGTAACAGGCTCAGATGCAGATCAATGGTCGTGTCGATACCGTCAATGACAAATTCATGCAGTGACCGGCGCAGGCGCATAATGCATTCGTCGCGGTCGCGCCCATGCACAATCAGTTTCCCGATCATGCTGTCATAATATGGCGGTATCCGGTATCCGGCGTAAGCTGCGGAATCGACGCGCACGCCAAGGCCGCCTGGAACGTGAAAATTCCTGATCGTGCCTGGAGACGGAACAAAAGTGCGGGGATTTTCGGCATTGATGCGGCATTCGATGGCATGACCGCGCAACTGAATGTCATTTTGTGTAAAGCTCAGGGGCAGGCCGCTGGCTACACGGATCTGCTCGCGCACCAGGTCGATACCGGTCACCATTTCAGTTACCGGATGTTCCACCTGAATGCGCGTATTCATCTCGATGAAATAAAATGCGCCATTCTCATACAGGAACTCAATGGTTCCGGCCCCCAGATATCCAAGGCGTGACATGGCCTTGGTAACGATCGCGCCGATTTCCCGCCGGGCTGCGTCATTCAGCGCCGGGGACGGGGATTCCTCCAGAACTTTCTGATGGCGCCGTTGCAGCGAACAGTCGCGCTCGCCCAGATGCACCACATTGCCGTGGCTATCCGCCATGATCTGAATTTCTATGTGACGCGGCTGCGCCAGATATTTTTCCAGATACATCGCGTCATCGCCGAAGGCCGCGCGGGCTTCTCTGCGGGCGGTGGTCAGCGCCTCGGCAAGCATCGCAGGGTTTGCGGCTACTTTCATGCCGCGCCCGCCGCCACCGGCTGCCGCCTTGCACAGCACGGGATAGCCGATTTTGCCGGCGATCTCAGCGGCATCGCTATCGCTTACCGCGCCGGGCGAGCCGGGAACAACTGGCACGCCTGCGGCTATCATGGCCTGCTTGGCGGCAATCTTGTCCCCCATGGTGCTGATATGCTCCGGGCGGGGGCCAACGAAGGTGATCGCGTGCGCGGCAAGAATTTCAGCAAAGCGCGCATTTTCCGAAAGGAAGCCATAGCCCGGATGCACGGCGTCCGCGCCGGTAATTTCACACGCGGTGACAATGGCTGGAATATTCAGATAGGATTTTGCTGCGGCAGGCGGCCCAATACAGACACTTTCATCGGCCATGCGTACATGCATGGCTTCTGAATCGGCGGTGGAGTGCACAGCGACTGTGGCGATCCCCATTTCCTTGCAGGCGCGATGGATGCGCAGGGCAATCTCGCCGCGATTGGCGATCAACAGCTTTTTGATCATCTTCCGGTCCAGTGAGGTTTCGGCCACCGCATCATTTGATCTGTCATTCGATAACAACCAGGGGTTCGCCAAATTCAACGGGCTGTCCGTCTTTCACCAATATCCGGGTAATTTTGCCGGAACGCGGGGCAGTGATCGGGTTCATGGTTTTCATGGCTTCGATAATCAGCAGGGTCTGCCCGGTCTCCACGGCATCGCCTACAGCGATGAAGGGTGCGGCGCCAGGTTCCGGCGCCAGATAGGCCGTGCCAACCATGGGTGAAGGCACAGCACCGGGATGCGCAGCACCGCCTTCGGCGGGCGCGGGCGCAGAGGCGCTGGCGGCTGCGGGCGCCGGGGCCGCATAATGCAATACCGGCGCAGCGTTTCCTGGCGCGCGCGCGACGCGCACCCGCAGGCCCTGATGTTCGATTTCGATTTCCGTCAAACGGGTTTCATCCAGAAGCTCCGCGAGGGCGCGGATCATTTCCTTATCAATTTTATCTTTGTTCATGCTTCTTTCCGTTAACTCAGTATTTCTGTCAGGGCGTTTAGCGCCAGAATATATCCTTGGGCGCCAAAGCCGCAGATCAGTCCCAGTGCCGCTGGCGTAATATAGGAATGATGCCGGAATGTCTCGCGCTGAAACAGATTCGACAGATGCACCTCAATGACCGGTTTTTCGAAGGCTCGCAGCGCATCCAGTATGGCGATGGAAGTATGGGTATAGGCGCCCGCATTGATAATGATGGCGTCGGCCCGGCCACGTCCCTGCTGAATCCACTCCACCAGTTCGCCTTCATGGTTTGACTGACGAAAATCAAGCTGCCAGCCCTGTGCCGAAGCCGATTTCAGCATGTGCTGATGAATATCGTCCAGTGTCGTCCTGCCATAGATTTCAGGCTCTCTGACGCCAAGCAGGTTAAGGTTTGGGCCGTTAAGCACAAGAATCGTCGCTGGCATGTGGCCTCCCAAAACATTCTATCCCGCTTTTTAGCCGACCCGGACCTTTCTGGGAAGGGCCGCGCGCTTATCCCAGCGCCGCCCTGATGCTTTGTGCGATCTGTTGCAGCTCTGCCGGGTCGGCCATGGAGCGGGCGTGAAAAGCCAGATCCACCCCGGCACGGCGGGGAATGATGTGGAAATGAATGTGAAACACCGTCTGTCCGGCGGCGCTGCCATTAAACTGGTACACCCCGATTCCATCAGGTTTGAGGGCGGTATTGACGGCCCCGGCAAGATGCCGGGTTGCCCGGATCAGCGTGGCGGCGTCATCAGCGCTGACTTCATGCAGATTGGGCGCATGTTTTTTTGGAATAACCAGACAATGTCCCGGCGATTGCGGCATGATATCCATGAAGGCCAAAATTTCGGCAGTTTCATAAAGCTTTATGGCGTCCATTTCACCGCGCACAATTTTGCAAAATATGCAATTTGCGTCGCTGCTCATTCTTCAAGTTCCTCCTGTGTGCCTTTGCGGAACGGGGAGTGCTCCGCCAGCTGATGCGAATCCTCAATTACATGCATACGTTCCTGCGCCAGGAAGTGACGCACGGCGTCGCGCAGGCGCTGATCCTTGATCCAGTGGGCGCTATAGGTAAGGCTGGGCAAATATCCCCGCGCCAGCTTGTGCGCCCCCTGCGCCCCGGCTTCCACCCGCGCCAGACCCCTGGCGATGGCAAATTCAATAGCCTGATAATAGCAGGCTTCGAAATGTAGAAAAGGATGCTCTTCAATGCAGCCCCAGTTGCGCCCGAACAGGGTGTCGGCGCCAATAAAATTAATGGCCCCGGCAATAGGGCGCCCGGCGCGGCTGCACAGGGCCAGCGCAATTTTGTCAGCCATGCTGGCCCCGATCAGGCTGAAAAATGCGCGTGTGAGATAGGGCTGTCCCCATTTGTTGCGTCCCGTATTCAGATAAAACCGGTAAAAAGCGTCCCAATGGGCCTCCTTGATAGCGCTGCCGGTCAGCATCTCGATTTCTATGCCGTTCGCATGCGCCTCGCGGCGTTCCTTGCGGATCTGCTTGCGTTTGCGCGAGTTCAGGCTGTTCAGGAAATCATCAAAATTCCGATATCCCTGATTTTGCCAATGGAATTGATAATGCGTGCGTTGCAGAAAACCCGATACGCCCAGCAATTCCCACTCGTCTTTTTCCAGAAAGGTAAAATGCAACGAGGAAACCCCGGACTTTTCCGCTATTTCGGTGCATGCCTGCACCAATGCAGTGCGGTGGCGATCGGCGTTCGCATGCGGGCGGACAAGAATGCGGCGGCCCGGTGCGGGGGTAAAAGGCACGCAGACTTGCAGTTTGGGATAATAGTTTCCGCCTACCCGGTGATAGGCGTCCGCCCATGCATGATCGAAAACATATTCCCCATAGGAATGCGATTTCAAATACATGGGAAGCGCCCCCATAAGCGTGCCGTCCGGCGTTTCCAGCACCAGATGGCGTACCGCCCAGCCGGTCTTGTCCGCTGCCGATCCCGATTCTTCCAGCGCCAGCAGGAATGCATGAGAAATGAATGGATTGTAGGGCGCCGGTGCGTCCTGATGCTGCCCATCGGGATTGGCGCAGGCATCCCACTGGGCGGGGCTGATCTCATTTATGTTTTCGACGATGCGAACCTGTAGCCGTTCGCCCGGATCAGGCATGAAATCCCTCAAATATATAACTGTCCGCATAGGCTTTTGCGGTTGCAAGCTGGGCCGCTGTGCGCACGGTCCAGCACAGCAGCGCAATGCGCTGGCGGCGCACGGCGCGGGTTGGCGGTCCAGGAAGATCGCCCACATTGTAAGATACAAAATGCGGCTGGCTAGTTTCACAGCTCCATAATTTCGTCCAGGCCAGACGATGGCGCCAGGCCATGCCAGGCTCTGGCCGGGAAATAAAATTCATCGCAATCTGCCCGCGCACAAAGGCGGGGGCGTTTTCGGCAAACCATGCGACGCTGGCAGGGTTAAAGGATTGCACGGCGAACGGGCCGGTATACTGGCTCAGCAGATCGGCAATACGGGCCTCCAATGGGCCAATGCGGCCGCCATTTGGAACTTTGATCTCGATCAGTATGGGCGCGCGGCCTGCCACCGCATCCAGCGTGTCGGCCAATGTCGGGATCGTTTGGGTGCTGTTTTTTAAATGCAGCCGGCCAAGGGCTTTCGACTCCATGCGTTTTACGGAGCCGGATCCGTTGGTCATGCGATCCAGTGTGAAGTCATGAAACACAATGGGAACCCCATCCGCCGAAGCCTGGACATCCAGCTCCATCCCATAGCCATGTTGCACCGACGCCTGAAACGCCGCCAGACTGTTTTCCGGCGCATCGCTGTTATTGTCAAACAAGCCGCGATGGCTATAGAGGTGTTTGGTCAGCCATTCGGTCATCTGTGTTCAGACGGGTTCGATGTCGAAGATAGCAGCGATCTCGACGGTCATGCCAAAGGGCAGACTGTCCACGCCCACAGCATAGCGCGCATGCACGCCAATAGGGCCCAGTATTGCGACAATCACATCCGACGCCCCATTTATGACTGCCGGATGCTGGGTGAAATCGGAGGTCGCGTTTACAAAGCCCTCGATGCGCACACAGCGCCGTACCCGGCCGAGATCGCCGCCGCAGGCGGCGCGCAGCTGCGCCAGCACATTCAAGGCCGTCAATCGCGCCGCCTTTTGCGCCGTCTCAATATCAATGCCCGCGCCGCATTTGCCGGTATATTCCAGGCCCTTCGGGCCCATCGGCCCCTGGCCGGAAATGAACACCAGATTGCCGCTGATGACGAAAGGCGTGTAATTGGCGACAGGTGCGGCCGCGCTGGGCAATTCAATCCCCAATTCTGCCAGACGCTGCTCTATGCTATTGGTCATGCGGCGACTCCTGTGTGAGGCCCGTATGATATCACTGGAATGAAATAAACGCATGACAAGTTCGCACCCTACCATGCCCGCCGAATGGGAAGCGCATCAGCGCACCTTCATGGCCTGGCCCTGCCGTGATGCGCTGTGGGGTAGTGCCCCGGCACTGGAACGGGCGCGGCTGGCCCATGCAAATGTAGCGCGCGCGATCGCGCAGTTTGAACCAGTCACCCTGGTCACGCGCCCTGAACATGCCGATGCCGCAGCCGCTATCTGCGGGGCAGGGGTGTCGGTCATCAGCCATGAAATTGATGATTCCTGGATGCGTGACACCGGCCCGAGCTTTGTGCGTGACGGGAAGGGGGCGCTGGCGGGGGTGCAGTGGCGCTTCAATGGCTGGGGCGGAAAATATGTGCCCCATGACAAGGACGCGCGCATTGCGTCTGAGCTGCTGCGCGAACTTGGCCTTGATTGTCTGCGCGCGCCGCTGATTGCAGAGGGAGGCGCGCTGCATGTGGACGGCGCGGGCACGCTGCTTACTACACGGCAATGTCTGTTGAACCCCAACCGCAATCCCGGCCTCAGCGCGAGTGAGGTTGAGGCAGTGCTCAAACCGCTGCTTGGCGTAAGCAAGGTAATCTGGCTGGAACAGGGGCTCAGCGGAGATGAAACCGATGGCCATATTGACAATGTTGCGTGTTTTTCCCGTCAGGGAACACTCATCGTGCAAGATTGTGAGGATCCGGCCGATCCTGATTTCCCTATTGTTGCGCAGAATCTGGAACGGCTGCGCACAGAGCGCGACGCCGCCGGCAACCGGTTGGAGATTTTGAAACTGCCCGCACCCAAAAGGGTGCCGGATGACCGGGGGGGCTTCCTGACCCTGTCATATGTGAATTTTTACCTGGTCAATGGCGGGTTGATCATGCCGGCCTTTGATGATCCTGCTGACGCCCGCGCCAAACAGGTGCTGGCATCAGTATTTCCCGGTCGCCGGATTGTGCAGATTGCCGCGCTGGATATCGTGCGCGGCGGCGGCGGCATTCACTGCATTACGCAACAAATGCCAAGGCCCTGACATTATCTGCGGCTAATCAGGTTCAGATTGCGGGCGCGGCGATTTTTTTCGCGGTACATTGCGCGGTCGGCCTTGCGCAGCAAATCTTCCGGCTGGGTCCAGACATTATAGTCGGCGCAGCCCAGACTGGCGCGTATGGGGATGGATACATCGCGATAGCTCAGATTGCTTTCGTTCAGCTTCTGGCGGAGTATTTCGGCGCGCTTGCGGCCCACCTGTTTCTGGGCATGGACAAACAGCACAGCATATTCATCGCCGCCCAGCCGCGCCACCAGATCGGTCTTGCGCACATTGCTGAGCAGCAGTTCCCCCACCCGCCGCAGCACCATGTCCCCCGCCTCATGGCCATAAGTGTCGTTGATTATCTTAAATCCGTCCAGGTCAATGAATGACAGCACGCCTTCTTCATTATACCGGCGGGCGGATAGCAGCGCGCGATTCAACCCGTCCATAAAGCCGCGCCGGTTCATCAGCCCGGTCAGCTCGTCCGTGCTGGTAAGGGATTCCAGATGCTGGATGCGGGCTTCCTGTTCGGCGAGACGCTGTTCGGCCTGAGCGGCCAGGTTGAGCACCTCGGAGATAAAGGCGAGGCCCTCCGGCTCCTTGCGGTAACTTTGACTTTCGCACAGCTTGCGCAATTGCATGGTCGTGTGCTGTGTCAGATCATGCGGATGACTGTATGGACCGGGTTTGGCTAATGACTGGCTCATGGCATTGATCCTGTTTCAAAACTGCATTCTTCCCCAATTCTTGCCTCATGGGGTAATGCAGGGTCTGTGCCAGAAAAAAGCCCGGCAACCGGCGGCGCTGCGAAGCAGGATTGCGTGTTGGCCCGGCAACAATTTCCGGGGCTGGGAATTTCTTTCCATGTTTTGACAAAAAGTGCCTTTGGTATGGATTTTTATGCCTTTTCCAAGATTTCCCCTGTCGTAAACCGCGAATCTGTATAGTTTGTAATCTTACCGCAGTGGGCGATGGTTGGGCGCTAGGAACATCTTATGTATTACAAATGGATCAGCCCCGCTGCCTTTGGGCTTTGTGCGGTACTGCTGGCGGTGCCAGGCGTCCCAGGCGGGAAGGCATGGGCCCTTGAGGCGCTGGCCGCGCATCCGCCCATGCTGTCTCACCGGGCAATCTACAAGATCAGCCTGGCCCCTGGCCGCAACCGGGGTCAGGTTTCCAGCGTGGATGGCCGTATGGTTACGCAATGGCAGGAAGTCTGTGAAGGTCTCATTTCCGAACAGCGCATTGTTACGGAAATGCTGGACGATGCCGGCGAACAATCGCTGAGCGACATTTCGGCTTCGTCCTGGGAATCGCTGGATGGTCAGCATTTCCGTTTTTCCATGCGTCAGCGCCTGGATAACAAGCTAGTGGCGGAATATGAAGGGGTGGCGGATTTCCCGTCCGCCCTGGCCAGCGGCAAGGCGAAAATGCGCAAACCCGAAGAGAAAGAAATTACGCTGCCTCCAGGCGTGCTGTTTCCCAGCGCCTATATGCAGTCCCTGCTCGATGCAGCAAGACGCGGAGAAAAGAACATCTCCCGCCATGTATTTGATGGCACATCGGAATCAGATTATTACGTCGTGGTCTCCTCGATTGGCGCGGCTACAACGGTCGATGCGGCGCGCCAGGCAAAGCCTGGACCCATGCCGGCGGAAATCCACAAATCCGTTCAGAAAACCATTTCAGGCTTAACCTGGTGGCCGGTTCAGGTTTCCTATTATGCGCTGGACCAAAATGAAGGTTTGCCGGAATTTGAAATGGCTTTCAAACTCTATGACAATGGCGTCAGCGCCGATCTGACTTTGGATTATGGCGCTTTTGCCCTGCTGGGGTCACTGCAACGCCTGGAAGTCTATAAACCGCCTGATTGCTAAGGCACTCTGCATTTAGACCATTTTTTGATCTGATTTACGCATATCCAAGATTGCGGATGTATTTTTCGCATTCCATCGGAGAGATGGCGCCTATGATTTTGCCGATGTACCTCCAGACATCTTCGACAGATCGTTTGGCGGCTTTTCGCAGCAGTGTCTTGATCTTTGAGAACAGCTGTTCGATTAGATCCATGTCGGGGCTGCAGGGGGGGCAGGAATAATATCTGCGCTCCGCACGCTTCTATGGCTTTGCGTGCCTGCTGACGCTTATGACTGCCCAGATTATCCATGATCAGGATGTCGCCGTGCCAAAGTTCGCGAGCCAGCGCTTGAGCGGCATAGCTGGCGAAGATATCGCCGTTCATCGGGCAATCCAGCACCATCGGCGCAATGATGCCATCGAGCCGCAGGCCGGCGACGAAGGTCATGGTTTTCCAATGGCCATAGGGCGTTTTTCCGCGCAGGCGCTGGCCCTTGCGGCATCGGCCATGGGTACGCGTCATGTTGGTCTTCGCCTCCCCCTTCGCTAAAGCTATGGGGGACAAAGCAGGTCTCGTCCAGAAAGACAAGGCGGCGTATATCCAGCGAGGGCTGGCTGGTGATCCAATCCGCCCGCTTCAACGCAATATCAGGCCGTTCCTGCTCGGTGGGCAGAAGGCTTTTTTTGAAGCTGATCTTTTCTTTGGCGAAGAAACACCAGATCGCCGGCACGCTCACATGCACGCCACGTCCGGCCAACTCTGGCCTGCTGCCGGCTTGACAAAACCCCGTCGAAAAGCAACGGGGTTTTGCCAGAGGTCTGAAGGCCCGGAACTTTTTGTTCCGGGCTTTTTTATGGATCAGGGGCTGCTGTTAGAAAGCATAGGCGATGTTGATCGAGGCAAAGTCGCGATCATCCAAGGGCGCATCCGGACCGAAGTTGGCTGTCCAGCTTACACTGCCTGTCCAGCGCGACTGATAGTTCGCCGCCAGTGACAGGCCAATTGCCTTGCGTTCGGCCATATAATTGCCCAGCGGCGAAGGTGTGCGCCCGCCAAAATCCCATTTCCATGCAATCTGCGGCACCAGATTGACGGGGCTGCTGAACACACGGTTATAGGTCATGTTGAAGATGCCTTGTGCGCCCCACGAGAAGGGTGTGGCGTAATTGGTTGGCCCCTTCAGATCCGTGTTCAGCTTATAGGTCGCGGCAGCAATCGGGTTCAACAGTCCTTCGCTGCCGCTGGCGGAGGCGATGGCAGAACTGGTGGAAATACCTGGCACCATTACCATGCCGACCTCCGTCACAACAGTGCCGCCATCCGCCTTCATCATCGACACGATCGGATTGGAGCCGAACAGCGCCGAGGTGATGGTGGCTTGCGCCGTGAACACATCCTCCGTCGGGATTTCGATATAGCCGTCGGGACGCACATTGGCGGCGGTCAGTTGCGATGAACGGACCTGCGGCGTGATCGGGGTTGGCACGGCGCCGGTTCCGGAGTCGATATGACGGGCGAACAGTACGTCGCCAGCCAATGCCGTCGCCACATTGGGCGCCTGGTTGGCGTTTTCCTGATCAAGCGAGATATAGCCCAGGCGATTGGCAACCTCGACCAGGCTGGCCGCTGTGCCCGCTGGGAACACCACCGAAGTTGTGCCCGCGGGATTGGCCGCACTCACGGCCGGAGGCGTGCCAAGGGTCGAGCCGCCCAGACCGATCAGAGAATTGGGGCCGGGAGGAGCAAAAGTTGTCCCGCCAGAACCGATAAGCGTACTGGTTGGGACAACCGCACCCCCGACCAGTGTTGCCGGATTAAACAGGCTGGCCGGAAGCGCAGCAACCGTCAGGGCGCCTTGCTGGGCCAATGCGGCGGCCTGGGCAAGCCCGGGTGTCGTCGGCGTGATGCTCGCTGCATAGCTGTCAGGAAGCGCCCCAAAAGAACCGGCAATGCCCGCCTGATTGCCTTCAATCCGCGTCACCTCGGCAAAGCTGACGAACTGCGCGCCAGATCCGCCCGCTGCCGACTGGTTGCCAGCCTGGTTTCTGGTGGTGGTGAAGCGGCCCGGAGAAATTTCAACATTGCGCGACGGCGCCGTGGGTGAGCCAACGCCCGCCGGCAGATCCGCGCCAGTATTGAAGGCGGTACGGCCATCAAGATCGGCAAATAGCGCAGACACTTCCGAACCGACATAGCTCAGCGGCTGATCGTGACGATAGGTCGCCTCGGCCTGGAACGCCAGGGAACCGAGCGTGGTGTTCATGCTGGCGCCAACCAGTTTGATATCTTCGGGATATTCCAGACGATAATTCTGGGTATTGGCAATAACGGCGGCAAGTGACGCCTCAAGTGTTCCGGTCACCGTGCGCAAGCGGGCCATATTATTACAATTGGTATAGCCGCCGGGGATGCGGAAATCGACATTGGAGCGGTTCCTGGCATTGTCACCGGCAATAAACGGCCTTCCGGTGGCCGAAGCCACACCCTGAGCCTGCAACTGGGTACCTACCTGCAGTGGTCCTGCGAGCACGTTGCAGAGTTGTTGCGCCCCTTCATAAATATTCACCGGCGCAGCGCCTGCGGCGGCGCTATAAACCGGACCACTGGCCGCCAATATCGGCGCCGGCACACCTGCGGCAATGTCAGCTGCATTGGGGGCGGCAAGCGCAGCGTTGAAGTTCGCCAGATCCGTTCCGGATACTGTGGCGGCGTCCGCCTGTATGGTGCCGTTGGTGTTGAGTTTGCCAACATAATCCCGCGCCTGACCACTCAGTGTGGTGGCGGTGCCGATACTGACGGCGCGCGTCACATCGGTGCGGTTCTGCGTCAGGATCGGCAGGCGTGAATGGTAATTGATGAAATACAGGCCGAACTCCATGCCATTGTTCAGCTCTTCATTGAAGTAACGCAGCGCGAAGCCGAACTCGCCGCCATCATCGGCGTTTTTGTCATTGGCGCGTTCAACCGACACCGACGGCACGTTTACCGCCAGCCGGCTCTGCCAGTAGAGGTCGGAGTCGAGGCCATTGGCGATCTGGAACGGGTTGAAGCGGTCATCATCTCCAAAATCAGAAGTGCCGGAGCGAATTGGCTGCGAGCCGCGGCCGACAATATCAGCCGAACTGAAATAGGTGCCGGAGGGATCGGGCACGATATTATCGGCCTTGAACTGATAGAAACCTTCGATGCTGAAATTCATCGGCAGGCCGAGCGCTGCCTTCGCCGCCAGAATCGGCGCGAAGAATTCCTTCACTTCGGAACCCGGCTTACGAGTTGCAGCAACGTCGATCGGGTTGATGACGTTCAGACCGTTCTGGATAAAGGTGCTTTCGCCCCAGCTGATCACCTGGTTGCCGCCGCGCAGCTCCAGCGGCAGGCCGCCGATCTCAAAGCTGCCGCCGACAAAATAGTCGAGCAGCTTGGCGTTCTGGGAAACCTCGCTGCGCGCCGCTGAGCTGAGCTCCCGATAATCGGTATTGTCCGCGATCGGATCGACAAAGGCCGTACCGCGCACAAAGGCATTGAAATTGCGCCAGGTCGCCGAGGCTTCCGAGGTCACCTTCAGGGCGCCGGAGAACACATCCCACTGGCCATAGTTCAGATTGCCATCGTCACTGTTGACGCCAGCGCCTTTTTCGATGTTCGAGGCGTCATAAATCTTGCAGCCGCCCCCGGGCTGTCCAAGATTGCGGCAATCCCGGGCGCTGGTGCGCATCGATGCGCCTGCCGAAAGCACCGTGTCAATTGAGCCGGCAACCTCGCCATATTTATAGTCAACCGCGTTTGCCGACTGTGTTAGCATGGTGGAACCGAGCAGAGCGATAGTTGACAGCGCAAGACGCCGGCTGGCGTTCAGCGCGACGATGCTGGAACAGTGGGGTTTCTTTTTGTGGAACATTCATGCCTCCTGGGTAATGTGATCTTGTTGTTTTCGTTGTGGTTCTCGGTGTGACCGGGAAACGTCACGCGAAGCGCCCAAAAAATGGACGGTTCGGGAGGGGGCCACGAACCGTCCAAAGTTATTGAGGCATGGCGCCGCCAAGACGGCGCTACGCTGTAACGGCGCGGAGTCCACGCCGTGTCTGCAAGGCACGCGATCAAAGGTTGATCAGAAATACTTGCAAACCTCATTTTGACATTCACCGTCAAATTTCCTCGCCGGACGCTGTGTCAGCGTCAGACTTCGTTAAGCTCTCGATGTATGGGCAGATACTGATGAACTGGTCAGCAAATGACACGCGTCGCCGTTGGTTGCCGCAATTCTCCAAATTTGCACCAAGTTTCTGCCCGTTAATCGTTTTACAAACTACATAGCGGGCGAACTTCTGAAGCCCCCTCGCCAAATGAAACCGTTTTGATGCTTACTTGCGATTTATCTACACAAGTAGCGTCACTGATCCGATCCGGGGGCAAGCTATGAAGACGGAGGCCTGGTGTCAATAAATTTAGTTAGTAAATTTACTAACTAAATTCGTGCGGCGGAGAATGCCGCCATGAGTTGCAAAAATACAACGTTTGGGAGGTCTGATCTAGAATCCCTGCCGATCCAGGCTTGCCTCAATGAAGGCCTGCGCTTCTACCCAGTCACTGGTATGCAGATGGCAGTTTTGCGCTGGGCCAACCAGCGCCGCCAGACGCCGGTCAGCGATAAAATGCAACAGGCTAACCCGGCTGGCCTGTTCCGCCACCGCATCAATATGCGGCGGTAAATCATCCAGAAAGAATATTGGCGCATTGATCTGTTCAGCAAGAAATCGCAGTGGCAGGCCTTTGGATCCGGCATTCGCGATCAGGGGGTAATCCATGCCATGCCGGCGCAGCCAGCGCTGCCGCGCTGTAAAGGCGGTTGACGGAACATTGCTTAATACGATGATCTGTGCGCGCTGGTTAAGCTGTTGCAGGGCCTGTGCGGCCCCGTCAACCGGATCAAGCGCCTCAGTGTCGGTTTTAAAAAATTCTTCCAGCAGGTCTTTTACCTGTTCCTGTGTGCTCGGCTCGCCGCTGCTGCGCTTGCGGATATTTCCAGTAATGGCAAAGCTTTTCAAATCAAGCCAGTGGCCATTGCGTTCAAGGAAACGTTCCAGACCGGCAATGAAATAGGCAATCACCTCATCCGCGTCTGTTACAATCAGGGGGCGCGCGGGGTTCAGATCGAGGCTCTCCAACTGATTGCGCACATGCGGCTCCATGCGGTTCAGCTCCATTCCCGGGATTGATGGGCTGTCAGCGCGGCATGCGCCTGGGCGGGAAGCTGCGGGCCAATATTCCTCGCGGCAGTGAATTCAATCAGACTGGGTTCATGTGCGAGTAAAAACTCAATTATTGCGACATGCAGTGCGGGGTCCATGATCCGGTCGCGTAATTCGTCGGGATTCAGACCAGTTAAATCAAGGAAACGTCCCCTAAGTTGTATATTTTCTATAATAAAGACGAGCGCATCCAGCGCCATCGCTTCAGCCTGATCCCGGTCCAATTGCCGCACCTCATTAAAATTAACTAGAAACATACACATTTTCGGTATTAATTAACAGCCTGGCGGGGGCGCCGCCGGAATTTTAATAATTCAGTGACATAGAATTGTTTATTGTCTGGCCTGTCTGTCGCTTTAAGGACACAAGTCTGAAGTGGGCCAGATCGGTTCTGTTGAGTTGAGTTTGAGCGGAGATATTCTCCTGCGACCGAAGCGATAACGGGATATGGGCACTATTACGGATGGCCAAGACGATTCTGATATGTGAAGACAACAAGCTGAACATGAAGCTTTTTCATGATCTGCTGGTTGCACATGGTTATTCCACAATTCAGACATCCGAGGGAATGGAGGCGCTCGAACTTGCGCAGCGGCATAAACCTGATCTGATCCTGATGGATATCCAGCTGCCTGGGGTTTCGGGACTTGAGGTTACGAAATGGATCAAGGAAGATGATGATATACGTCATATTCCCGTGGTGGCGATCACCGCATTTGCTATGAAGGGTGATGAAGTTCGAATCAAGGATGGCGGCTGCGAGGCCTATATCGCGAAACCGATTTCGGTCACGGATTTCCTGACCACCATTCGCCGCTTTTTAGATTGAACAGGTATGACTGAATGACTGCCCGCGTACTGGTCGTTGATGATGTTCCAGCGAACGTGAAGCTGCTTGAAGCAAAGCTGAGCGCTGAATATTACGAAGTCCTGACGGCGGTGAACGGCCAGCAGGCGCTGGAAGTTGCAGAGGCTGAACTGCCGGACATTATCCTGCTCGATGTCATGATGCCGGTGATGGATGGGTTTACCGCCTGCCGCAAGCTGAAGGAAAATGCGCGTCTGCGCCACATACCGGTCATTATGATCACCGCTCTCGATCAGCCGTCCGACCGGGTGCAGGGGTTGACCTCCGGCGCCGATGATTTCATCAGTAAACCGATAAAAAATAATCCGCTTTTCCCGCGTGTCCGCAGCCTGATACGCCTGAAGATGATGACTGACGAATTGCGCGCCCGCGACATCACCGGGCAGAATCTCGGCCTGGAAAATGTGCCGGGTTGGGAAGACGCGAACGGTTTTCTGGGCCGGATTCTGATAATTGATGACCAGGCGCGCTCCAGCGCACGGGTGAGCAGCGCGCTCATTGAAGCAGGCCACAGTACCCAGGTTGTAGATGATGCGGCCGAAGCCCTGCTGCTTTCAAAGGGGGGCGCATTTGATCTGATCATCGTCAGTCTTTCTCTGCGGAATTACGATGGCTTGCGGCTTTGCTCGCAGTTCCGTACCGCGGAGGAAACACGCACTGTCCCTCTGCTGATCATTGTTGAAGATCCGGAGGATAGCCGCCTTGCGCGCGGCCTGGATATGGGCATCAATGATTATCTCGTGCGGCCGATTGAAAGCAATGAACTGTTCGCGCGGGTGCGCACGCAGTTGCGATGGCACAGATATGAGGAAAAGCTGCGCCATAATCTGCATATCAGCCTGCAAATGGCAGTCACCGACGCGCTTACCGGGCTGCATAACCGGCGCTATATGGAAACGCATCTTCAGATACTGACCGAACGCGCCAAAAAAGAAGACAGGCCGCTTTCCCTGCTGATGGTGGACATTGATTTTTTCAAGAACATCAATGACGCATATGGCCATGATGCGGGAGACCAGATATTAAAGCAGTTCGCCACCGGAATTTCGCGCAACATTCGCGGCATTGATCTGGCCTGCCGGTTCGGAGGCGAGGAGTTTGTTGTCATCATGCCGGAAACGGATATGGCGATTGCATCCCAGGTCGCGGAAAGAATTCGTCAGTATACGGAAACATTTTCGTTTAATGCCGGCGCGGCGGAACCGGTTTCGCTCACAACCAGCATCGGGGTCGCCAGCCTGTTTGGGGCCGATGATACGCCGCAAGGGGTGCTGAAACGGGCCGATGAGGCGCTTTACCGCGCAAAAAATGATGGCAGAAACCGGGTGAGCGAACAGATGGATTGAACCGGGCCAGTATCCCGCGCCCGCTTAATGATCCGATCCATGCAGTATCTTGTGCCGGATGCCGGTGTCATAAGACGCCCCGGCGGCAGTGATGGTAATAGCGTCGGGGAAATGCGACTTTACCAGAGCTTTGCGTTCCAGTGCCTTCCAGACCATTTCATTTGAAAGGCCCGTCGCATCCGCGCCGCGCACCGCAACCTGGCCAATATGAAAATGATCGCCATGCGCCTGGGGCAGACGGCTGATCCGGAAACCGCCATCTTCCTGGGGGCTGCCCGCTTCGGGATGGCGCGCCAGTTCCTGCAACAGGGTCAGCGTTTTCAGTTGCAGCATGTTCAGGCGAAGCGGGTTGGTTTTGGGGGGCATGTCAGATCCAGCCGAAATGAGAATTATGCGTCTATGTAGCCGTCCGCAGGGCAATCAGCAAGAGGCGGATGATTTTAGCTGCGGGCGGCACCCAAAGCGTGGCATGCTGGGGCCAAACGAATAGAGGGAAAGGATAATCATATGCGCCTGTCAAAACCACGTATCACGCCATTGCCGGAAGCCGATCTGACCGAAGAACAGTTAAAGATTGTCGCGCCCATGAAGCAGCGTTACGGGATTGTTTTCAATGTATTGAAAACCTTGATGCGCAATATGAACCTGCTGAATGCCTGGAATGGGTTTGCGGGGCATATTATGGGGACATCTTCGCTGGAGCCGCGCCATCGCGAAATGCTGATCATGCGGGTAGGCTGGCTGACCCAATCAGAATATGAATGGGGGCAGCATGTTTTGATGAGCGCCCCTGCCGGGCTGGTTCACGCCGATCATTTGCGCATCAAGCAGGGCCCCAAAGCGGCGGGCTGGAACGAACTGGAAGCGGCGCTGTTGCAGGCCACCGATGAATTGCTTGATGACGCCATCATCGAGGATGCGACATGGGACATACTGACCCGCCATCTCAGCACACAGCAGATCATGGATCTGGTGTTTACCGTTGGTCAGTATAATATGCTGGCAATGGCGCTGAACACGCTGGGCGTCCAGCGCGAAGAAGGGGTTCCCGGATTTCCGTAATCATCCGCTGATGCCGCAGCTTGTTCTCGGGCATACGCCACGGTAATATCGCGCACTGGCGCAAACCAGGGTATCCGTCCCCTTCGTCTAGTGGCCCAGGACGTCGCCCTCTCACGGCGAAAACAGGGGTTCGAGTCCCCTAGGGGACGCCAATCACAAAAAACCGCAGAATTTAGCCATTTTATGGACATGGCGCGGCCACTTATACCCCACATTTATACCCCACGTTTTACTTGAAATTAGAATGATTATAAACTATGCTGATATATGGGGCAAATAGAGCTATCTGGAGCGGCGCGTATGAACAAGCGGAACCTTACATCGAGACAAGAGCTTTTTGTGGAGCATTTTTTGATCGACCTTAACGCCACACAAGCCGCGATCCGCGCGGGTTATTCGTCAAAGACTGCGCATTCGTGTGGCCCGCGATTGCTGGATAATGTTGCAGTTGCGGCTGCGATCACAGCGGCCAAAAAGTCCAGGTCTGAGGCTACAAACATTGATGCCGCCTGGGTGTTAGCCCAGGCGGTTCAGGTCTATCAACGATGCGTTCAAGAGGTTAGGCCCGTACTTCATCCTAAGACACGCAAACAACTGCAAGATGGTGACGGCAATTCAATTTTTAGATTCAATGCGGCCGGCGCAAACGCTGCGCTCACGCTTATTGGCAAACACGTTGAAGTAGGCGCGTTTGAGGAAAGGCTTGCCGTCTCTGGAAACCTTTCCGTTGCGGAGCGGATTATGGCAGGCCGCGCGCGTGTGCGCATGGCGCGGGCTGCTAACCCCGCCGATGCTGACGCCCGGCTTCCCCCTAAGCAGGAAGCCGGGGCCTTACCGGTCGAAGGAGACGCCGAATCGTTGAGCGATTTAGCGGTTCGGAATTGGCAGGTGTGAAAAAGGATCGGTTCCTGTCTACCAGCGCGGCAGCGGAATACCTGCGTCAATAAGATCGTCCGCCGTGGCTTCCCCAAATCCTTCCCTTGTGTTGGTCTCAAAGGAAACGACAAAGCGGCCAGGCGTGTATGAATCCGAGACCTTCGTGATATTCCGGGTGTTGATCACCTCGTGGCGTTCTGGCTGATCGGGCCAATGCGGTGCCATTATAATGCGAAGGAATGCACTTGGACCTATTCCGCGTTTGTCGTGATGATTTTGCATAATGATATTGTCCTTAAGTTACGCAATCTGTTCCTCCCGTCCAGATGCTGTTACAGAAAAGTTTTGGTGGCTGTTCGGTTTTTTCTATCCAGGCATGGCTTAGCCCTCCTCCTCATTGGGTAGCGTGTAGTTCAACGTCTTGTGCTGGCCCGGCTTGGAGGCACGGCGGCCCTTATGCTCAGGATTGCGAAAAGTTAGAGCCTGCCCCTTGGCGTTTTTCTCGTGGACGTATTGCCAAAGCGGGCTTTTTGGGGAAAGCCGGGTTAGGTGCATCTTGTAAGCGCGCAGGCATTTATTGAAGGCGTTGGGGTCTGTCTCACGCATTTCGGGAGACATTTCGCCCATGACCGCGATGGAAAGTTTGCCTCGATCTGCGCTCGGGTCTTCCATAGCATCCAGAATCCGCACGGCCATCGCGTCCTGGATTTCGTAAACGTCACCCTTGGCCGGGGTTGCTTCGCCGTCATCGGCCATGCTTTCACCATCAAGCACAAGGGCAAGCGATGTAATCGGCTTGCCATCCGGTTTGCTGCCAAGCGTGATACTTTCCGCCCGGAACTTCATCGTCCAATCAGATTCAGAGTCTTTCTGCTTTGTGCATTTCATATGCACCATGCCCCCGGTGCCCTTTGTGAAACGCAACACGGCATCGGCATCGTCTTCAAAATTGGAGCCGCCGCGCGCGCCCTTGCCCGCATCCTTGCCAGCATGGTGAACAATCAGACTCCCGCAACTGAACTCGCGGCAAATGGCGTTTACGCCATCCAGGAATTGGCCCACAGATGTAGGGGCGTTTTCGTCTCCCGACATCGCGCGCCGTGCCGTGTCGATTATGACGATTGAGATTGGGCCGTCTTTGGCGATTGCACTTAAATGTTGCCGAACAAGATCGCGCCCGGCTGCTGTATCCCATTTGGATGTGAACGGCACCAGCACAAAGTCCCGCGCGTAATTCGCCCGGCTGAGCTTGTGCATTTTGAACCATGCCTTGATGCGGTTGTTGGTGCCCTGGAAGCCTTCGCCTGCAAAATAGACGATGCGGCCCTGCTTAACAGCCTTGCCATGGTATGCCGTGCCGGTCGCGAGGCTTAGCCCCATGTCTAGTACGGCAAAGGATTTCATGGTCGAGCGCTTCCCATAGGCCAGGGTATAGCCGCCCTCAGGCAGAATGCCGCCAATCACCCATGTTGGTTCCGGGATCGCGTCGAGTTCGTCGAGATAGTAGAAGGATAGTGCGTCCCTCTTCGTAAGTGCAGACGTTGTGTTTGGTGTCGGGTCGCCGGGGAAAGCATTGGGGAGCTTATCCGGGTTTGCGGCCTTCCACTCGACGGGATCGGCTGGGGGACGGTCAACTTCCTTGCCGTCGACATGCACTTTGAAGAGATAGTTTGGTACCCAATAGGCGTTCACTTTTTCGCCGTAGATGCCTTGTGTGTTGCCCGTGTAGTATGCGCTCTGCATTTTCTGCTCAACGCTATCAAGCCCACCATCAAGGCCCACGTCCAGAATGGCCTCTAGCATGGCGTCCGGGTGGATCATGCGATTCTTGGCTTCCGCGAAGGTTTGAAATGTCAGATTGTCGCGCTCACCTTCGACAAACGCGCCTTCATAATCCTTGATCCTTTTGCCGCGCATAACAATGTCAACCAGCCGCTTGGCCTGTTCAAAATCCCAATCTGTTGTCTGGCCATAGTCTTGCCGTTTATCACCTAATGTTGCCTTGCCGCTGGTCTTTATCAGGCCAAATAGCCAATCCGGGGCGATCATCGGCGGCGCAAGTTCATTTATTTCCCAAACCCCAGGCTTGCCATCTCTGGTCATACCGCGCGATCCAGCGCCGACACATTGACCAGAGAGGGCGCCACGGATTTCGCCCAGGCGCTCGCCCTCGTAGTGCACCGTAGGACTATTGGGTACATCACCCCGGAAGAGGAAATGCAGATTGCCATTTATGGACCGCTGCGAGTAAACTGCGGGCAATCGACCGTGCTTGCCCTCAAGCACTTCGAGCACGTCAAGATTGTCTGCATCTAGCCAGAAGTGGCCGGGGCGCGGTATCAAACCGATATTGTCACTAGGATTTGAGCTCCAGTGTTGTTCCACGGCTTCGCGAGTTTTCAACGGGTTCTTTGACCAGCCCGTTTGATATGGCATTTTTTCACCGGGTCTGAGAGGCGTGAGCCAATAACCCCCAATCTCTTCGCCGCGGTCTTGATGCCATAGCGCCCAATCCAGCAAGGTCGCGTCAAGGGCGGGAGAATTTGGAGTTTTATTTTCTACAGATTGCTTTGCAGTCATTGTGCCTGTTCCTTGCGGGTTGTCGCACAAGGCCATCAAGCCTCGCGCGAGGGGGGGGTGCTCGGGCCGCGATAGTCACGGGTGATGAGGCCGCAGCGGCCCGAGCGCATTCCACAAGGAGACGTCTTCATTGAAGACGGTTGCACAGGACGAACCTGCCCACCAGGGGCAAGCTCTATCGGCGCGAAGATCGCACCGGGTTCAATTGCCGGGATTACCAGCGAAACTCTTTCTATCGTGTACACGATCTTCCTTGTCCCCAGCCATCATTCACGGGGACCCCCAAGTATAGGCAATTAGAAAATCAATGCAACAAGAAAGGCAAACACTCCGCGTAATTATAATTCGATATGTACACGAATAAACCCGATTGTTTTTTTATACAAGCATTATTTTTGCCTTTGAACGCATTTTCCTACCGTCGCTGGTGAGCAAGGGGTAATGCCACGGGGGCGCGATCCATTTCTCAGGGGTCAGCCGAATATCAGCGTTGACACCGGCCAGTGGGATAACCCAGTGGCTAAAGAAATCACATGGTCGCCACAGTTCACGCCCTTCTAAAGGGCGGGCGTGACCGTGACCGTGACGGGCACAGGGAAGTGTCACGCTATTCTTTTGTCTAAGATATTGTTTTAATTAATAAAAACTATCAAACCGTCACGCTAAAATGCGTGACTGTCACGCGTGACCGGTTACGCCAAAGTCACGCTAATTATTAGGTGCGTGACCAATGATTTGGCCGCGCGCAACGTGGCACACGTCAATTGAGCCTTGCGAGCGCTCGCCTCACCTGTGTTGCACCCCATTGCCCGCCACGAGGCGCTTCTATATCTCGCGCGTTTAACTCCCGTGCGATCCCCTTGGCTGTGTCAAATCCGGTCGCTCGTATGTCTGCAATAATTGGGGCTATCCGTCGCGCGAAAGCATCCGCTCTTTCCGAGCGCACCTTCACCGAATTGCGGATGCCCCGTTTTCGATGCTTTACCAAAGGCGCGGCCCCACACGGATTGCCGAACGTTTGCCCGCGCGCCTTAGCCGCCGCCATGGCTGCCTTGGTGCGCTCGCTAATTATGCCTCGCTCAAATTCGGCGATCTGGGCCATTACGCCCAAGATTAATCTGCCCACCGGCCCTGTAGGGATTGTTGGGAAGTCGCAAAACCAAATATCGATATCTCCGTCTATCAAAGCCCCAATGAAATTGGCTTCACGGCTTAACCGATCCATCTTCGCCACCACGAGCGTTGCGCCGGTAACGCGGCAACGGTCCAGCGCCGCCGCTAGCTTGGGACGGTCCCGGTTCTTCCCGCTCTCAATCTCCTGAAATTCTGCCACAAGTTTGTTGCCGTTGGCTGCGATTAGATCATTTACGGCTGCCCGCTGGGCCGCCAATCCCAATCCAGAACGCCCCTGGCGCACGGTCGATACTCGGAAATAGGCGACGAACTTGTGCGCGGTCATTGGACTTCCTTTCCATTTGCTTTTTACTGTTAACGTTTAATCTAACGAACGGTAGTATAAATGTCACCATCAAAGGCCACCGGCACACGAACTATTTTCGCTGTGGACTACTGGGCAGTACGGGGCGGTGCTACGAATCCCATAATGTTCTGTTGCTTTCTTGTCCCATCTGTCACTTGCCACGGGACCGCTTGGAGCTATTGCGGCCCTGGGTTAAGGGGTGTTTGCAGGCATTGGTAGCCTTTGGTCTAAGCCAAGGCACCGACGAGCCTTGCCTATGGCGAGGTCGTTACTGAGTGGCTTCTCGGTGGAGGATCGACTTGGGGGGTGGGGTGGGGTCTTTTTGCACGGGGACCGTTCAGATCGGGGCAGCGAATTTCGACGTTTTCAAAAAAAAATAAAGGGATAGTCTGCTTGATCCGAAAAATCGGGGGCGATCTGGGGAGGGGTCAACTAGAGAAGCGCATATACCCGAAGCAATTATCCGTATACGTTGGCAGGGCTCGTAACTGACAATTTTTTGTCGATCTGCGGAATGGCACAAAAGAATGAAACTTCAAGTGGTAGGAACGTTGGCGGCGGGGATTGCTTCGTTAATGCTGGCGGGTGGGGCATTAGCCTCCCCACTCTATACCATCACCGATCTTGGCGACCTGTCGGGTGGAGAAGATGCCAGCTACGCCGCTGGTGTCAATGATACCGGTCAGGTGGTGGGAATCGGTAGTGCAGCGACCGGCTATCGAGGTTTTTTGTGGCAATCAGGCGTTGGCATGACCGACTTAGGCGACCTACCCGGGGGGGATGATTACAGCGCCGCATACGGCGTCAATGACAGTGGTCAGGTGGTAGGGTATAGCGTTGCCGCAACCGGCCAACGGGCGTTTTTGTGGCAATCCGGTGTTGGCATGATCGATCTTGGCGATCTGCCGGGTGGGGAAGATGCCAGCCTTGCTTTTGACATCAATGACAGCGGTCAGGTGGTGGGGTATTCCTCTCGGGCAACTGGCGGACATGCGTTTTTGTGGCAGTCAGGCGTTGGCATGATCGATCTTGGCGGTTTGCCTGGGGGGAGTGATACCAGCCATGCTATTGGCATCAATGATAGCGGTCAGGTGGTAGGGATTGGTGCTACCACGACCGGTACCCGAGCATTTTTGTGGCAATCCGGTGTTGGCATGATCGATCTTGGCGATCTGCCGGGTGGGCTTGATTACAGCGTTGCCAATGGCATTAACAACAACGGCCAGGTGGTGGGGATTAGTGGTGCCATAACCGGATATCGAGGGTTTTTATGGCAGTCCGGTGTTGGCATGATCGATCTTGGCGATCTGCCTGGAGGAAGTAATTACAGTTACGCCTATGGCATTAACGATAACGGCCAGGTGGTGGGGCGAAGCGTGGGCGCAATCGGTAATCGGGCATTTTTGTGGGATGTTGGTCCCGGCATGCTTGACCTGAACGATTTGCTTATCGACCCCACAGGTTGGCAATTGGATGTGGCAGCCGCCATAAATACTTCCGGGCAAATTATCGGGTATGGTATTCATAACGGCAGCTGGCGCTCGTTTTTGTTGGACCCAGTGTCATCTTCCAGCGTCCCCGAACCGGCAACGTTTAGCCTGCTTGGCGCAGGGTTGCTTGGCATCGGCGCACTGCGCTGGCGTTTCCGCCGCCTGGCCCGATCCATTTACTTAGGGGTGGAACTGGCGATTTTGAGGTGGTTTGGGCACTCATCCGATTGTTACGTGCGTCTGTAAGTTCGCCAAGATTGCATAACAAGCTCTGCCTTATTTCGACTGGCCTATAATAGATGCCTGGGGTTAGGTTGCCGTAGCTTGGCATGGTGGATGGCATGAGCTTCGGGGGCGGGGTACGGTTTGCGCGCTGGGTAAGAGCCAGATCGGCGCAAAGAATTTTCAAAAAAATAAAGGGACACCCTGCACAATCCGAAAAATAGGGCCACCCGGCAAACGGATTTGGAAAAAGTGATAGCCCGTTTGTGTAAATCCAAAGAATAACTTTTTGCCAATCCTTCTGAGGCCAATTAGCGTATGATTCTGGAATGATCAGATTTCAAACCATGCTGGATGCTTGAAATGCCTACAATTAGTGAAAGCATTACGCAAATTTATACCGGCTATTTCAACCGTGCGCCTGATCCCGCTGGCTTGAACTATTGGGTTGGCCACGCCAATGGTGGCATGTCGCTCACCGCTATCGCCAGCAGCTTCAGTGTGCAACCAGAGGCGACAACCCTATATAGCTTTCTCGCGAACCCCGCAGCAGGCGCGCCAGCAACATTCCTGAACAGCGTGTATCTCAATCTGTTTAACCGTCCAATTGATGCAGCGGGAAGCGCCTACTGGACTGCGCAATTAGCCAATCCGGCCATTTCAGTTGGCCGTGTCATCATCGACATTATCAGCGGTGCGTTCGGCCCCCAAGGCAGCCCAGATGATGCGGCGCTGATCAATAACAAGACAGTGGTCGGACAATATTTTGTTTCCGAACTGCAACGTCTGAACCTGGACTTCGGCCTGGATGCCGCCAAGAACGCCTATGGCGGCGTGACTAAAGATACGGCCAGCTTGACGGCGGCTCTAACAGCCTTGAACAACACACTAAACGCTACGATTACCAATATGCTCGGTAGCACATTCAACCTGACATCCGGGACCGACATTTTAACTGGCACCAGTGGCAATGACGTCTTTAACGCCATCGTGGATAGCGATGTGGGTTCAGGCCAGACATTGACTGCGGGGGATACGGTTAACGGCGGGGGTGGCAGGGACGTTTTGAATATTCTGTTCAATACTGCAAGCACCGTCGCCTTTCCGAACGCCAATATCAGCAACGTTGAAGTGATCAATCTGCACAACATTTCCGGTAGGGCACTTACTTTTGACTCTGCCTTGGTCGGGGGTGATATGGTGGTGAATCTTGACCGCTCCTCTGGAGAGACCACCATTACAAACCTTCCCATGTGGGCGAGCGTTGGGATTATCGGCGACGGAGTGACGAAATTTGGTACTGTGAATATCGGCTATGCAGAGCTAGGGGGCACGGGAACTGTGAACCTTTCCGGTGGCACACACCGGTTCTTTACTGAGCCTATCAGCTTCACGAGCGCACCTATCTCGGTAATTGTTAATTCAACTATTGCAGCGAACGAAATTGCTCAACTTAATGTTGGGACAGCAGCACAGTCATTGACGATTAACGCTGAAGCCCCATTGCAGATCGTGTATGGCATATATGGGCCTTCCCTAAAGACCATCACGATTACCGGCGGTGCCGCAAACCCCGATGCGGCGACCCCCGCTGTCTATATTGCCAATTCTCTGTATGCGACTATTGACGCCTCTGCTATGACCGCAGGTGGTATCGCGGTATTTTTAGGACCTTTAGTTGCCCCTCTCAGATCACTTAAAGGTGGTCAAGGTCCGGATATTTTGGCTGGCAGTGTCGGTGCAGATATTATTGATGGCGGCGGCGGTGATGATCTTCTTAGCGGATATGAAGGCAATGACGTGATCAGCGGCGGTGCAGGTAATGACATTATTGCTGGCGGTGATGGCCAAGACATATTGACGGGCGGTTTGGGCGGAGATAGGTTCTACTTCTCAACAACCGCTGGTGCCGCGACCGGTCTTACCACCGGTGACATAATAACTGATTTTGTTTTCGGTACCGATGGAGTAACTATTGAAGGCCTATTCCTGGTCGACTCGCCCCAGCAGGCGAGCGTACAAGCCGCCGTTAGCGCTTTGGCACTGAGTTCGACGGCCATGCAAATCGCCACGGCAATGGCCACCGCCAACACCACTGACCATGGAGTATCATACGCGGTTTTTGGAGGTGATACCTACGTCTACTATGAA
>Ga0209851_1000078_pt1 | contig 33802 bp, 29 predicted proteins | sample GWRWT4_14Oct14_FD_187195 | JGI IMG/M metagenome (GOLD analysis project Ga0209851, IMG submission 187195) | Sand microcosm microbial communities from a hyporheic zone in Columbia River, Washington, USA - GW-RW T4_14-Oct-14 (SPAdes) (version 2) | ecosystem: Engineered > Artificial ecosystem > Sand... | reverse complement strand
CCTGGCCGACCTGGCCACGGTGGAGATGCATGCCATCCAGACCAGCGGCAATTGCATCCGCAACGTCACCTCCGACCAACTGGCCGGCGTCTCCCCCGACGAGCTGGCCGATCCGCGTCCCTATTGCGAGATCATCCGCCAGTGGTCGACGCTGCACCCCGAATTCTCCTATCTGCCGCGCAAGTTCAAGATCGCGGTGACCGGTGCCCAGCGCGACCGCACCGCGGCTCAGGTCCATGACATCGGCCTGCAGATCGTCGACAGCGCCGCAGGCGAGCGCGGCTTTCGCGTGTTCGTCGGTGGCGGGCTCGGCCGAGCACCGATGATCGGCGAGGTGATCCGCGAGTTTTTGCCCGAGGCCGACCTGCTCACCTATCTGGAAGCCATCCTGCGGGTCTACAACCAGAACGGCCGGCGTGACAACATCCACAAGGCGCGTATCAAGATCCTGCTCAAGGCCTGGGGCCGGGAAGTCTTTGCGGCAGCGGTGGAGGCCGAATGGAAGCGGGAGCGGGGCGACGCCCTGCGGTTGCCGCCCGAGGAAGTGACCCGCATGGCCGCCTATTTTGCGCCGCCGGCCTACGATGCCCAGGCTGCCCACGACCGGATCGATCCGGCGGTGGAGGCCGATACGGCATTTGCCCGCTGGTATGCACGCAATACGGTGCCGCACAAGGTTGCCGGTTACCGCGCCGTTTCCGTCAGCCTGAAGTCCCCCGAGCGTCCGCCGGGTGATGCCACCGCAGCGGAGATGGATCTGGTCGCCGATCTGGCCGACCGCTACAGCTTCGGCGAGTTGCGGGTGACCCATCACCAGAACCTGTTGCTCGCCGATGTGCGCGTGGGCGACCTGCCGGCGCTGTGGCAGGCACTGCGGGATCATGGCCTGGCGCATCCCAACATCGGCACCCTCACCGACATGATCTGCTGCCCGGGGCTGGATTTCTGCTCCCTCGCCAATGCCGGGTCGATCGACGTGGCGCGACAGATCAACGCGCGCTTCGATGATCTGGATTACCTCTATGACCTGGGTGAGCTGCGGCTGAACATGTCCGGCTGCATGAATGCCTGTGGCCACCACCACGTCGGCCACATCGGCATCCTGGGCGTGGACAAGAAAGGCGAGGAGTGGTACCAGATCCAGGTCGGCGGCAGCTCGGAAAACAGCGCCTCCCTGGGCAAGGTGCTGGGCCCCTCGGTGCCCAAGGACCAGGTGGCCGAGGTCATCGGCCGGCTGCTCGCGGTCTATCTGGACCTGCGCGAGGATGGCGAGCGATTCCTCGATACCTATCGGCGCGTGGGCGTGGAGCCCTTCCGCGAACGGGCCTATGCGGAATTGGAGGTGGCGGCATGAGCGCGCAACTGTTGCATATCGAGGGTCGCTTCATCGACACCGATTCCTGGACGGTGGCAGAGGCCGATGACGCCTTGCCGGCGGGGCCGGTACTGGTAACGCTCGACCGCTGGCGCGCCGAGCGGGAGGCACTGTTGGCCCGCGCCGCGCCGCTTGGCGTGGTATTGGAACCCGGTCAGCCGCTGGAAGAACTGGCAGCCGATCTTCCCCGCATTGCCTGCATCGCCCTGCGCTTTCCCAGCCCCGGCGAAGGACGGCCCTATAGCGCCGCCCGCCTGCTGCGTGAGCGCTTCGGCTATCGCGGCGAGATCCGCGCCATTGGCGAAGTCCTGATCGATCAGGTGTATTTCCTGAAGCGCTCGGGCTTCGACGTGCTGGTCATGCGCGCCGACCAGGACCCACAAGCCACCTTGGCGGCCTTGCAGGCGTTCTCGGTGCGTTATCAACCCGCCTGGGATGAAGCCTTGCCCTTGTACCGCCGCCGCGCCACCGGTTGAACCCTCTTCCGTCACGACCAACTCAAGCCCAGCACGCAAAAAGCATCCGCCGCGGTCATCAGGCCGTCGGCTGCCGGCGCAGGTCCGGCGTTGCCCTGCCAGCAGGGCGTCCCATGGACGGAGCGCTTCAGCCCTGTCTGTCATCTATGATTCGTTCAGATCACCCTGAATCCGGGCGGTTGATTCCCCCGGGCTTGAAGATGGTTCTGGGCGGCGCAATTCCAAGGAGGAGCGTGTTATGAGGGCCGTATTTCGATCGATGGGCATCCTTGCGATGCTGCTGGGCGTTTGGTGGATTCTCCAGGGAACGGGGCTTGCGCCGGTCGGTTTTATGGCGAACCAAATGCCTTGGGCCTATCGCGGCCTTGCACTGGTCATCCTGGGTGGCATGGTGCTCTTTTTTACCCGCCGCAAGCTGCCGCCTTGAGGCATTTCCCTGACTGGGAGAGGCGCGTCGAGCGCCTGTCACAGCCTCTGTCCGAGTCTGGCGCCTATCGGCTCTGGGTTATGCCGCTGGGCCTAGGCTGCTCATCCGCTAACCCGTAGGCGATAGCGTTCAGTTGCGATCGACGCAGGTTGTGGCGCGCCATGGCGGTGAAGCATCGTCTTGAGCCGGTGGAAATGCTTATCCTTGGTCAATTGCAGCGCGGCCGTCCGGATCGTTTCCAAGCATGCCCCAAATCATCGGCCAGTCCAGAACACTCAAGCAGATACAGCGAAGAACAGATCATCGGGTTTCTCAAGCAAGCCGAAGCCGGGATGCCATCAAGGAACTCTGCCGCGAGGGCGGTTTCCCGGACGCCATCTTCTACACATGGCGGGCGGCATGGACGTCTCCGACACCCGGCGGCTCAAGGAACTGGAAACCACCATCAATTCGATTAACCTTGCAACTGGACTTCCCGCCTAATGATCGGTACGGCTACGGGGGGCAGGTCACGAGATGGCAAAGCGGCTTTTTGGGTCACAGGATACGTTCGGATCAGCGGCGGGCGCGGAAGAAATCGCGCAGCAGGGTGCTGCACTCGGTCGCCAGCACGCCGCCCTGGACTTGCACCTGGTGGTTGAGGCCGCTGTTGCAGAAGGCATTGAGCAGGCTGCCCGCCGCGCCGACCTTGGGGTCGGTGGCGCCGTAAACCAGCCGCTCAATGCGGGCGTGGAGCATGGCGCCGACGCACATCAAACAGGGCTCGAGGGTGACATACAGACAGGTGTTGGGCAGCCGGTAGTTGCCCAGAAGTTGGCCCCCCGCGCGCAAGGCCAGGATCTCAGCGTGGGCAGTGGCGTCGCGCCGCCCGATGGGCTGGTTGAAACCTTCCCCGACGATGGCGCCGTCCCGCACCAGCACGGCGCCGACCGGGACTTCCCCCAGGGCTTCGGCCTGACGGGCCAGCGCCAGTGCACACGCCATGAAGACCCGGTCCTCGGCCGATGGGTTCGGCGCGTTCGGGCAGGCGTCGCCGGTCGATTCGGTGGGCGGGTTCATGAGCACCTCGAATGGACCCGGTTCACCCCAGCAGCCGCTCCAGCACCTGTTCATAGATGGCGGCGAGCTGGTCGAGCTCGGCCACATCCACCCATTCGTCGATCTGGTGGATGGAGGTGTTGACTGGACCCAGCTCGACCACCTGCGGGCAATAACGGGCAATGAAGCGGGCATCGGAGGTGCCGCCAATGGTGGAGCATTCCGCCTGCCGGCCGGTGACGGCCTCGATCGCCGCCCGCACTGTGTCGACCAACAAACCGGGCGCGGTCAGGAAGGGTTCGGCCCCCAGTGTCCAGTCGATGTGGAAATCCAGGCCATGCTGCGCCAGCAGCGCCTCGGTCCGCTCCTGCAGACTCGCCGCCGGGCTGTCGGGATTGAAACGAAAGTTGAATCGCACGTTCAGTGTGCCGGGGATGACATTGCCGGCGCCGGTCCCCGCATGGAGATTGGAAATCTGCAAGGTGGTGGGCGGGAATTCGGGCGTGCCTTCGTCCCAGCGTTCGGCAACCAGATCGCTCAGCGCCGGGGCGGCGAGGTGAATGGGATTGATAGCCTTCTGGGGGTAGGCCACATGTCCCTGCACCCCGCGCACCGTGAGGTTGCCGCTCAGCGAGCCGCGCCGGCCGTTTTTGATGATGTCGCCCAAGGCGCGTTCGCTGGTGGGCTCGCCCACGATGCACCAGGTCGGCATGTCGCCGCGCCGGGCCAGTTCTTCCACCACGCGGACGGTGCCGTCCACCGCCGGGCCTTCCTCGTCGCTGGTCAGCAGCAGGCCGATGCGCCCGCGCGGGGCGGGGTGGCGGGCGAGGAAGGCGGTGATCGCGCTTACCATGGCGGCGAGGCTGCCTTTCATGTCGGCCGCGCCGCGACCGTAGAGCAGACCGTCGCGAATGGTGGGCACAAAGGGCGCCGAGGTCCATTGCTCCTCGGGGCCGGTGGGCACGACATCGGTGTGGCCGGCGAAGGCGAAAAGCGGACCGTTTTCGCCCCAGGTCGCCCACAGATTGCGCACCGCGCCAAACTGCAACACCTCGAACCGAAAGCCGAGCGGACGCAGATGCGCGCTGATCAATTCCTGGCAGCCGGCGTCCTCAGGTGTCACGGAGGGATGCGCGATAAGGGCCTGGGCCAGTTCAAGGGTCGTGGACATGGCCTCAGTCCACGTCGCGCAGCAGTTGATTGATGCCGACCTTGGCGCGGGTCTTTTCATCGACCTGTTTCACGATGACGGCGCAATAGAGGCTGTAGCGCCCATCGGCCGATGGCAGGCTGCCGGAGACCACCACCGCGCCGGCCGGAACGCGGCCGTAACTGACCGTTCCGGTCTGCCGGTCGTAGATGCGCGTGCTCTGACCGATGTAGACGCCCATGGAAATGACCGCGCCGCGCTCGACGATGACGCCCTCGACGATTTCCGAGCGGGCGCCGATGAAACAGTCGTCCTCGATGATGGTCGGCGCCGCTTGCAGCGGTTCCAGCACGCCGCCGATGCCGACGCCGCCGGAGAGGTGCACGTTGCGGCCGATCTGGGCGCAGGAGCCCACCGTGGCCCAGGTGTCGACCATGGTGTTTTCGCCCACGTAGGCGCCGATGTTCACATAGCTCGGCATCAGCACGGCGCCGCGCGCGATATAGGCGCCGCGCCGCACCGTGGCGGGCGGGACCACGCGCGCGCCCAGGGCGCGGAAGTCGGCCTCGGAAAAGCCGGCGAAGCGGGTTGGGACCTTGTCGTAGAAACGGCCGAAACCCCCATCCATGAGCTGGTTGTCTTCCAGCCGGAAGGACAACAGCACGGCCTTCTTCAGCCATTCATTGACCTGCCAGCCACCGCCGGGCAGGGGCTCGGCGACACGGCGCTGGCCTTGTTCCAGCAACGCCAGCGCGTCCTGGACCGCGCGGCGGACCGCGGCGGGTGCATCCTGGGGCGTGAGCTGGGCGCGGTCCTCGAAGGCCGCTTCGATGGTCTGTTGCAATGCGGTCATGGCCAGCCTCCGGGGTGAAAAAGGGCGGCCTATTCTAGCAGTCGGGCGCTCGGTTGACCGATCGGGTCCGTGGCGACTTTTTATCCCGTGGAATCATTCAGGGCTTCGGTCAGGACGGCGGTAAGTGTGGCGCGGATGGTGGGATCGTCGATGCGCCCCTGGGCATCCGTGATCCAGAACACGTCCTCGGCGCGTTCGCCGATGGTGGCGATCTTGGCGGCATGCACCCGAATGCCGTGGCGCGCGAACATCTGGCCGACGCAGGACAGCAGTCCGGGCCGGTCAGCGGCGATGAGTTCCATGGCGGTATGGGGACCCGGATCATCGCGGAAGTGGATCTGGGGTGGGGTATGGAACACCCGCGCCTGGCGCGAGGACCGGCGGGTGACCAGGAAGCCGTCCACGGGCGGGTTGTCGAGGATCCGGGTCAGTTGCTCGCGGATTTCCTGCAAGCGGTTGTGATCATTGACGAAGCAGCCGTTCTGTTCCAGCACCATGAAGGTGTCCAGCGCCCACCCATCAACGGTGGAGCTGATGCGTGCGTCCTGGATGGTGAGTCCCAGTTGGCACAGAACGGCGCTGATCAGGCCGAACAGGTAGTCCCGGTCGGGCAGGTAGAGGAAAATGGCCGTGCTGCCCCGATCGTTGTCGGGCCGCAACTGGATGACGGGCACATGCGGGCGGCCAGCCAGCAGCAGGGCGCGGGTCTGCCAGGCGATTTCATCGCCCTGGTGGCGCAGGAAATAGGCCTCCGGAAAGCCATCCCAGAGGGCCTGGGCGCGCCCTCGGTCCACGCCGCCGCGCGCCAGTTGAGCCAGCGCCTCTTCCCGATTTTCCGCAGCCACCAGGGCGGCATCCAGCGGTCGATCCAGGCCGCGCTCGATGGCCTCGCGCGTCGTATGGTAAAGCTGGCTCAGCAGGCGGAACTTCCAGTCGGTCAGCAGCGCCGGGTTGGTGCCGCGCATGTCCGCCACGGTGAGCAGGAACAAGTGGTCGAGCCGCAGCCGCGTGCGCACCTTGCGGGCGAAGGCGTGGATTTCCTGGGGATCGCTAATGTCCCGGCGCTGGGCAGTCATGGACATGAGCAGGTGATTGCGCACCAGCCACACCACCAGCTCGGTGTCGCGCTCCCCCAGCCCGTGACGGCAGCAGAAGGCGCTGGCCAGTTGGCCGCCGACATCGGAATGGTCGCCACCCCGACCCTTGCCCATGTCGTGGTAGAGCCCGGCGATATAAAGCAGCTCGCGCTTGGGAATGCGTTCGACGATCTCGCTGCACAGCGGGTATTCGTGGGCAAACTCGGGCACGGTTATGCGGCGCAGGTTGCGCACCACGAACAACAGGTGCTGGTCCACGGTGTAGGCATGGAACAGATCGAACTGCATGCGCCCGACCAGCGCACCGAACTCCGGCAGGTAGCGCGCGAGGATGCCGTAGCGGTTCATTCGCCGCAGTTCGTGGGTGATGCCGTGGGGCTGGTTCAGCATTTCCATGAACAGGCTGCGCGCCCGGATGTCGTCCCGGAAAGGTCCGTCGATGAGGTAGCGATGTTGGCGGATCAGGCGGATGGTGGCGGCGCGCACACCCTGGATTTCCTGGTGTTCCATCAGCAGCAGGAAGATTTCCAAGAGCGCAAACGGGGATCGGCGGAAGACATCGGGCCGGGTCACTTCGATATGGCCGTGGCGTAGCTGGAAACGGGCATTCAGCGGGATCGGCGTCGCGTGGTCGTCGGGATGCAACAGCGTTTCGTCGAACAGTTGCAACAGCAACTCGTTCAGCCGGCTGATGCGGGTGACGGTGCGGTAGTAGTGTTGCATGAACTGCTCGACGGCCAGGTTGTTGTCCTGGTCGCAGTAGCCGAACAACCCGGCCAGTTTGAGCTGGACGTCGAACAGCAGCCGGTCTTCGCGGCGGCCGGTCAGCATGTGCAGCGCCCAGCGCACGCGCCACAGGAACTGCTGGCTGTCGACCAGGGAACGCAGTTCGCGCTCCGTCAAAAAGCCATGTTCGCGCAGTTCGTGCAGCGTCTCGGCCTGGAAATGGCGCTTGGCCACCCAGCCGATGGTCTGGATGTCGCGCAGGCCACCGGGGCTTTCCTTGACGTTGGGCTCCAACTGGTAGCCGGTATCTTGGAATTTATGATGGCGGGCATTCTGTTCCGCCACCTTGCCGGCGAAGAAGGCCTGGCTGTTCCACATGCGGCGTGGACTGGTGGCGGCCCGCATGGCTTCCAGCAGATGTCGGTCGCCATCCAGCGCGCGTGACTCCAGCAGATTGCACATGACCGTGAGATCGGTGCTGGCCATCTCGGCGCATTCGGCCACCGTGCGCACGCTGTGGCCCACCTGCAGCCCGGTATCCCACAGAAAAGTGAGGAAGCGCTCCAGCGGCGCCATGCATTCGGGATCTGCCTCGGCGGGTAGCAGAATGAGGACATCGATGTCGGAATGCGGCTGGAGTTCCCGGCGCCCGTATCCCCCCGTGGCCGCAAGGCACAATACCGCTGCCCAGTCACCCAGGAAGTGTTCCCAAGCCAGGCTCAGCAAACGATCAATGTGCGCCACCCGGGCCTGCATCAGTTGCTCGATGGCGACGCCTTGTTGCAATGCCGCCCATTGTTGACGATCCAGTTGCCGCAAGGCCTGCCGCAGGCGGGGCCGATCGGTGGCACCGGCCGCGAGCCACTGTTGCAGTTCGGTTTCCTGCAGCAGGGTGTCGTCGTCGGCAGTGAGCAGGGGTGCAGTGGTGGACATCGTGCCAGTACTCGATCAGGAGTGGGTTTATCCCGGCTGACCGGGATGGAGCACATCTTCGTCAGACCGCAGGGTGAGGATTTCGTGCCCGGTGTCGGTCACCAGCAGGGTGTGTTCCCATTGAGCCGAAAGGCTGTGGTCCTTGGTGACCACGGTCCAGCCGTCGGGCAACAGCTTCACCTGGCGTTTGCCGGTGTTGACCATGGGCTCGATGGTGAAACACATGCCGGCCTGCAGGATCAGGCCGGTGCCGGGAGTACCATAGTGCAGCACTTGAGGATCCTCGTGGAACACCCGGCCGATGCCATGGCCGCAATATTCCCGCACCACGCTGAAGCGCTCCCGCTCCACATAGGCCTGAATGGCGGCGCCGATATCGCCCAGCCGCACGCCCGGCCGGACCAGATTGATGCCGACGAACAGGGCTTCCCGGGTCACCTGCACCAATCGCCGTGCCAGCACCGAGCCCTCGCCGACAAAGAACATGGCGCTGGTGTCGCCGTGGAAACCATCCTTGATGACGGTGATGTCCAGGTTGGCGATATCGCCCGATTTGAGCACCTTCGGTCCCGGGATGCCGTGGCAGACCACGTGGTTGACCGAGGTGCAGATGGACTTGGGGAAGCCGTTGTAGTTGAGCGGCGCGGGGATGGCGCGTTGTTCCTCCACGATATACTCGTGGCACAGGCGGTCGAGTTGCTCGGTGGTCACCCCCGGTTGCACATGGGGGGCGATCATTTCCAGCACTTGCGCGGCCAGCCGGCCGGCCACGCGCATTTTTTCCTGTTCTTCAGGCGTTTTCAGATTGACCTGCATGGTGGGGCTCATCATGGAAGGAGGGCGCAAGGGAATGGCGGGTGAGCGGATGGCCCGACTCCCAGCCGATTTGTCGTGAAATGAAGGTCTATGGTATAAATCGCCGGCTTTTTCAGCAACAACTTAACCCGCAACCCGGCTGTCCAGAGGACGGTCAGGGGCGGAATTATTCCACACGTGCGCCGTCACAGCTTGCTGGGTGCCTGGAAACAGGTGGCAATCTGGGGCGCGCGGAGGCTTAACCCACACATCTGGAGTTCTTTATCATGCCTGATATTTCGATGCGTCAACTGCTTGAAGCCGGTGTTCACTTTGGCCACCAGACCCGGTATTGGAATCCGCGCATGGCGCCTTACATCTTCGGCGCCCGCAACAATATCCACATCATCAATCTTGAGCATACCCTGCCCTTGCTGCGCGAGGCGCTGGACCATGGCCGCAAGATTGTGGCCGGTGGCGGCACGATCTTGTTCGTGGGCACCAAGCGCGCCGCTTCCGATCATATGCGTGAACAGGCCGCGCGTTGCGGCATGCCTTTCGTCGCGCATCGCTGGCTGGGCGGCATGCTGACCAACTGGCAGACCGTGCGTCAGTCCATCCGTCGGCTCAAGAACCTCGAGCTGATGACCGAGGACGGCACCCTGGACAAGCTGAGCAAGAAAGAAGCGCTGATGCTGAGCCGCGAGCGCGAGAAGCTGGAGCGCAGCCTGGGCGGTATCAAGGACATGAACCGGCTGCCCGACGCGCTGTTCATCGTCGATGTCGGCCATGAAGCGATTGCCGTGAGCGAGGCCGCCAAGCTCGGTATCCCCGTGATCGGCGTGGTAGACACCAACAACTCGCCGTTGGGCGTGAACTACACCATCCCCGGCAACGACGACGCCATGCGCGCCGTGGGCTTGTATGCCCAGCTCATGGCGGATGCGGTGCTGGAAGGCAAGCACGGTCGCGCCGATGCCGGCTTGATGGGCGATGACTTCATCGAAGTCGAAGTCGAGGTGCCGCCTGTACACGTGGCGGATGCGCCTGAAGCCACTCACTGAAGCCCGCAACCGGATTGCATTGATCCCAAGGAGATTTTCATGTCCGTTACGGCGACCATGGTCAAAGAGCTGCGCGAACGTACCGGCGCAGGAATGATGGAATGCAAGAAGGCCCTTACCGAGACGGCGGGGGATCTGGATCAGGCCATTGAGCTGATGCGCAAGCAGGGGCTCGCCAAGGCCGACAAGAAAGCCGGCCGCGTGGCGGCCGAAGGGCGCGTGGTGGTGCAGCGTGACGCGACGGGGAGCGCGGCGATTGCCATCGAGGTCAATTGCGAGACCGATTTCGTTGGCGGCGGGGACGAGTTCCAGACCTTCGCCAACCTGGTCGCCGAGGCGGCGCTGGCTGCGGCGCCGGTCGATCTGGATGCCTTGCTGGCGTTGTCCTTGCCCAGCGGGGCGAGCGTGGACGAGCGGCGCCGCGAAATGGTGGCCAAGATTGGCGAGAACGTCGCCGTGCGCCGCTTCGAACACCTGGCTCGCCGGGGCGATGTGTTCGGGCTCTACAGCCACGGCAGCCGGATTGGCGTCGTCGTGGATCTCAAGGGCGGCGACGAGGCGCTGGCGCGGGATATCGCCATGCACATCGCTGCCAGCCGTCCGCTGTGTATTTCGCCCGATGAGGTGCCTGCCGATCTGGTGGCCAAGGAACGGGAGATCTTCGAGGCCCAGGCGCGTGAAAGCGGCAAGCCCGAGGAGATCATCCAAAAGATGGTCGACGGTCGTGTACGCAAGTACCTGAGTGAGGTCGCCCTCGTGGGCCAGCCCTTCGTCAAGGATGCCGATCAGACCGTGGGTCAGCGCCTCAAGCAAGCCGGTGCCCAGGTCATGCGCTTCGTGCGCCTGGAAGTGGGCGAAGGCGTGGAGAAGAAGACCGAGAATTTTGCCGAGGAAGTGATGGCGCAGGTACGCGGCGGCTAAACCCGCTGGACAGTCGATTGCAAGCAGGGCACTCAGCGATCTGAGTGCCCCGCAGCGCCAGACTCCTTCAATCCTGCCGAGGACGCCATGACGCCAACCGCTCCCGCTTATCGCCGTATCCTCCTCAAGATCAGTGGCGAAGCCTTGATGGGGGAGGTCGATTATGGGGTCGACCCGGCCGTGATCGGTCGCATGGCCGAGGAGATCCGCGATGTGCGCGATCTGGGCGTGCAGATCGGTGTGGTGATCGGTGGCGGCAATATCTTTCGTGGGGCGGGTCTGGCGGATGCCGGCATGGACCGCGTCACCGCCGATCACATGGGCATGCTGGCCACGGTGATGAATGCCCTGGCGCTGCAGGATGCCCTGGAACGCCTGGGCGTTTTTGCCCGGGTCATGTCGGCGCTGCGCATCAACCAGGTGTGCGAGGACTATATCCGCCGCCGGGCCATCCGGCATCTGGAAAAAGGCCGCGTGGTCCTGTTTGCGGCGGGGACCGGAAATCCGTTTTTCACCACGGACACGGCCGCCAGCCTGCGCGCCATCGAGATCAGTGCCGACTTGCTGCTCAAGGCCACGAAAGTGGATGGCGTGTACAGCGCCGATCCAGTCAAGGACCCCAGTGCCCGGCGTTACGACCACCTGAATTACGATGAGGTTCTGGATCGGCGGTTGATGGTGATGGATACCACGGCCATCGTGTTGTGCCGGGATCACAGCTTGCCCCTGCGGGTGTTCGACATCAAGCAGGGAGGCGCCTTGATGCGGATCGTGACCGGCGATCAAACCGTGGGGACGACTGTGGATAACGGCGCTGGCGCGCCCGTGCAGGCGAATCGTCTGGGAGCATGAGATGATCGATGAAATCCGCAAGGATGCCGCGGAACGGATGAAGAAAAGCATCGAAGTGCTGCGGCATAATCTCTCCAAGATCCGTACCGGCCGGGCGCATACCAGCCTGGTGGATCACATCACCGTCCCTTATTACGGCAGTGACATGCCGCTGGGGCAGGTGGCCAGCGTGACGGTAACCGACGCTCGAACGCTGACCATTACCCCCTGGGAAAAAAACATGGTGGCGCCCGTGGAAAAAGCCCTCATGGCTTCCGACTTAGGCATCACCCCCAATACCGCCGGCATGGTGATCCGCATCATCCTGCCACCCCTGACCGAGGAACGGCGCCGTGACCTGGTCAAGGTGGTGCGTCATGAGGGGGAGAATGCCAAGGTGGCGGTGCGCGCCATCCGGCGTGACGCCAACGATCATTTCAAACAACTCGAAAAAGAAAAGCTCACCAGCGAAGACCTGGTGCGGCGTGCCCAGGAGGAGATGCAGAAGATCACCGATGAACACATCGCGCAAATCGACCGCGTCTTGGAAGAGAAAGAACACGAATTGATGCAGGTCTGATGAGCCCTGGGGTCTCTTTGTCGCCTGCCGCATTTCCTCCTTCGGCAAGACCGGGGGTTCTCCCATGAATCCAGTTTCCACGAACGTCGTGCCCCGGCACGTAGCCATCATCATGGATGGCAACGGGCGTTGGGCGACACAGCGCGGACAGCCACGTCTGTATGGCCATGAAGCCGGGGTTCGCGCCACGCGCGCCGTGGTGCGGGCCTGCCGCGATGCTGGGATCGGTTTCCTCACCCTCTACGCCTTCAGCAGTGAGAACTGGTTTCGCCCCGCAGCGGAAGTGGGTTTTTTGCTGGAGCTGTTCGTGCGCACCATGGGGGTGGAGCTGGACACGCTCCACGCCGAGGGGGTGCGGGTACGCTTCATCGGCGATCGGCAACGGCTCCCGCAAACCCTGACGACCGTGATGGAAGCCAGCGAACGGCGCACCGCCGGCAATCCGGGCATGGTGCTGGTCATCGCGCTGGGCTATGGCGGTCGTCAGGACCTTGTTCAGGCCGTGCGTGCGCTGGGTCGGCGCATCGAGGCCACGACCCTGCGGGCGGAAGAGATTACCGAGGCCGATCTGGGCGCAGCCCTGGCCTTGGGCGATCTGCCCGATCCCGATCTGCTGATCCGCACCGGCGGGGAATATCGCATCAGCAATTTCCTGTTGTGGCACCTGGCCTATGCGGAACTGTATTTCTGCGACACCCTCTGGCCTGATTTCGGGCCTGCCGAACTGAGCAGCGCGCTGGCCTGGTACGCGGGGCGGGAGCGCCGCTTCGGCCGCACGGAGCCGCCGTCTTCGGGGGTGGTGATGGAGAATATGGATGATCAGTGACCGTGTCCGGACCGCCCTGTGGATCATCCCGCCCGTGGTGGCTGCCGTCCTGTTCCTGCCCAATGCATGGGTGGCGGTTTTGTTTGCGGGCGTCGTCTGGGGTGCAGGGCAGGAGTGGACGGCCCTGATGGGTTGGCCGCACGACGGCGGCCGGGCGGCCGGTCTGTTTCTGCTGCCGCTGCTGGCAGTGGCCTATGTGCTGGGCGATCTCGCCACGGTCAACGTCCTGCTCGGCGCAGCGCTGCTGTGGTGGGTGCTGGCCACCGTATGGGTCATGCGTTTCCCGGCTGGCCTGCCGAGCGGCGCCTTGCTGCGCGGCCGCAAGCTGGTGGTGGGTCTGGCGCTGCTGGTCCCCGCCTGGCTGGCGCTGGTGGTGTTGCATGGCATGCCCCAGGGTCCGCGTTGGCTGTTGCTGCTGCTGGTGATGATCTGGCTGGCCGATGGCGGTGCTTACTACACCGGCCGGCGGTTCGGGGGGCGCAAGCTGGCGCCTCGGGTGAGTCCGGGCAAGACCTGGGCAGGATACTGGGGGGGGCTCGGCGCAGGTACGCTGACCGGTCTTCTGGGCGCGGCCTTGTTGGGGCTGGACATCCCCACCGTAGGGGTCTATGCCGGAGTATGTCTGGTTACGGTGGCGGGCTCAGTTGTGGGGGATCTGACAGTGAGCATGTTCAAGCGCCAGATGGGCGTCAAGGACACGGGCCATTTGTTGCCCGGCCATGGCGGTATTCTGGATCGTATCGACAGCCTCACCGCCGCAGCCCCCATTTTCACCTGGGGACTGGGCAGGGCGCAGGGATGGCTGTAACCGGCCTGTGCATCCTCGGAGCCACCGGCAGCGTCGGCTGTAGCACCCTGGACGTGGTGGCACGGCACCCTGAGCGATTCCGGGTGGTGGCGCTCACGGCCCATCGGCAGGGCGAGCGCTTGCTCGAGCAATGCCGACGCTTCCGTCCAGATGTGGCTGTGGTCGACAGCGTTGATGCCGCCGAGCGGCTGCGGGCGGGATTGGACGCAGCCGGTGTGCCCACTACGGTGTGGCACGGCGAGGCGGGCTTGATCCAGGCCGCCAGTCTGCCGGAGGTAACCGCGGTGATGGCGGCCATCGTGGGCGCCGCTGGACTGTTGCCCACCTTGAGCGCCGTGCGTGCGGGGAAAACGGTCCTGCTCGCCAACAAGGAATCCGTCGTCATGGGCGGGGCCTTGTTCATGGATGAGGTGCGCCGCCACGGCGCCCGGCTGATCCCCATCGACAGCGAACACAACGCCATTTTCCAGTGCCTGCCGCGGGATTTCGCACCCGGCCTGGATGGCGCGGGAGTGCGCCGCTTGCTGCTCACCGCATCGGGCGGCCCGTTTCGCCAATTCCCAGCGGAACAACTGGCGCATGTCACGCCGCAGGCCGCCTGCGCCCATCCCAACTGGGTGATGGGCCGCAAGATCTCGGTCGATTCGGCCACCTTGATGAACAAAGGTCTGGAGGTCATTGAGGCGCATTGGTTGTTCGGCCTGCCGCCGGAGCGCATCGAGGTGGTGGTGCATCCCCAAAGTGTGGTGCACTCCTTGGTGGAATACGTCGATGGCTCGGTGCTGGCCCAGCTCGGCCATCCCGACATGCGCACGCCCATCGCCCATGCCCTGGGTTGGCCGCAGCGGCTGGACGTCGGCTTGCCCCTGCTGGATCTGGTGCAAATCGGCCAATTGAACTTTGAGGCGCCGGATCGGGAGCGCTTCCCGGCCCTTGATCTGGCCTACCAAGCGCTGCGGGCGGGTGGCGGGGCGCCCGTGGTGTTGAACGCGGCCAACGAGGCGGCGGTTGCCGCGTTCTTGGCAAATCGCCTGCCGTTCACCGGGATTGGCGAGCTCATCGGTCGTGTCCTGGCACAATTGGGCGGCGAACCGGCGGGATGCTGGGAGGCGGTGATAGAATTGGACCGTCGCACGCGCGCAACCTGCGCGGCGTGGCTCGGGGGTGAAGCATGACTCAGGTGGTATCGTCCTTGCTGGCGTTTCTGGTGGCCTTGGCCGTTTTGATCGCGGTCCATGAGTGGGGTCATTTCTGGGTGGCGCGCCGACTTGGCGTGAAGGTGCTGCGCTTCAGCGTCGGATTCGGCCGATCCGTGTGGCAACGCACCGGCGCGGATGGCACCGAATATCGCTTGGCGCTGATTCCCCTTGGCGGCTACGTCAAGATGCTTGATGAGCGTGAAGGGGCCGTGGCGCCGGCGGACCTCGGGCGGGCATTCAATCGCCAGTCGGTTGGCATCCGCGCGGCCATTGTATCCGCCGGTCCCATCGCCAACCTGTTGCTGGCAATCGCCCTGTACTGGCTGGTGTTGTGCTTGGGCGTGCCTGGACTGCGCACGCTGGTGGACGCGCCGGCGCCCAACACCCCTGCCGCCCGGGCTGGATTGCAGGCGGGTGATGAAATCCTGAGCGTCAACGACGCCTCGACCCCCACCTGGGAGCAGTTGGGCCTGCGTCTGGTGCAGGCGGCGCTGGACGATGCGCCCCTGGAGTTTGAGGTGCGGCGCGCCGACGGAACCCGGCAGGCGCTGGTCCTGGATGCGGATCTGTCGCAGGCGCTGGAAGATCCAGCCAGGCTGCACGAGTCCCTGGGACTTGCGCCCTACCGGCCGGCTCTGCCGGCCCAGATGGGTCAGCTCCAGGCGGATGGGCCGGCCGTTCAGGCAGGACTGCGCTCCGGTGATCGCATTGTGCGCATGGACGGGGCGCCGGTCGCTGACTGGGAGGATTGGGTCGGACAGGTGCGTAGCCGTCCCGATCAAGCCGTCCCCATTGAGGTTTCGCGTCGCGGCGAAATGCTGCGTTTGGACCTCCGCATCGGTGCGCGGGAGCAGGATGGTGTGCGGATTGGTTTTGTCGGAGCCAGTCCCGAAGTCCCCCAACAGTTGCAAGACAGCCTGCGGGCCGAGTACCGTTATGCCCCGTTGGCGGCGCTGCCGGTGGCCGTTGAGCGCACCTGGCAGATGAGCCTGATGACGGTGCGGATGTTGGCGCGCATGGCCACCGGGCGATTGGGGCTGGAGAATTTGAGCGGCCCGGTCAACATTGCCCAGTACGCCGGGTATTCCGCCCAGATTGGCCTGGTGTCCTATCTGGGGTTCCTGGCCGTCATCAGCATCAGTCTGGGCGTGCTCAATTTGCTGCCGATCCCGGTGCTCGACGGCGGTCACTTGGCGTTCTACCTGGCCGAGTGGGTGCGGGGTCGGCCCTTGTCCGAGCGCGTCCAGCATTGGGGTCAGCAGGCTGGCATCCTTGCCTTGGCGCTCATGATGGGGCTCGCTTTTTACAACGATTTCATGCGACTTTTGGCGCCGTGAGCCAGCCGCTGGCCCATGCTACGGATCCGCAATCATCAAGGTTTTTATGAACAAGAAACTGTTGCCGCGCCTGACGTGGTCCATCCTGTTGTTGTGTCTGTCTTTGTCGGCGCAGGCATTCGATGCCTTCGTGGTCCAGGACATCCAGGTGGATGGACTCAAACGCCACGACATTGCTCGGGTTTCCCGCGCGATGAATCTGAATGTCGGCGATCGGGTCGACGAGGAGCGTGTCCAGCAGATGACCCGGGATCTGTTCAAGACCGGCTATTTCAGCGATGTGGCGTTTTCCCAGAACGGCGGCACCTTGGTGGTCCGAGTGGTTGAGCGTCCCAGTATTGCGCGGTTCACCGTAACAGGAAACAAGGAAATCCCCGCCGACAAGCTGTTGCAGGGCTTGCGCGATGTCGGTCTGGCGGAAGGCCGCGCATTCGACCGCTCCGTTCTGGAACAGGTTGAACAGGAACTGCGGCGGCAATATTTTGCCAATGGCCGCTATGGGGTCAAGATCGATACCCAGGTCAATGAGGAAACCGATAACCGGGTTGCCGTGGCGATCACCATCGATGAAGGCGAGGTGGCGACCATTCGCCGCATCAATGTCGTCGGCAATGACGCTTTCAGCGACGAAGAACTGCTGAAACCCCTGCGCGCACGCAGTGCCAGTTGGTGGCGTTTGTTCGGGAGTCGGGATCGTTATTCCCAGCAGACTTTCTCGGGCGACTTGGAAACGCTGACCTCCTTCTATCAGGATCGGGGTTACCTCAATTTCCGCGTCGAATCGACCCAGGTCTCCCTGTCCCCGGACAAGGAGAGCATCTACCTGACCGTGAATGTCTACGAGGGCCCCAAATTCCAGGTCAGCGATGTGGCGCTTCTGGGGCAGTTGGTGCTGCCGGAATCGCAGTTGCGGCCGCTGGTGACGATCCGTTCGGGCACGACGTTCTCGCGCCAGCAGGCCACTGAATCCGCCAAGAAGATTGCCGAGCGCCTGGGCGACGAGGGCTATGCCTTTGCTCAGGTGGAGCCGATGACCGACATTGACGAGGCCAATCGGCAGGTCAAGGTCAATCTGGTGGTCAAGCCGGGCAATCGCTACTACGTGCGCAATGTGAATTTCCGGGGTAACACCACCACCCAGGATCAGGCGCTGCGGCGGGAAATGCGCCAGTATGAAGGCGCATCCTTCGCCGCCAGCGAGGTCGCCCGTTCACGCGTGCGTCTAGCCCGGCTGCCGTTCATCGAGCAGGCCGATGTGCAGGCCCGGCCCGTCGCCGGCGAGAGCGATCTGGTGGACGTCGATTTCGATGTCACCGAACGCAGCGCCGGGGCCTTCCAGGTGGGCGTGGGGTATTCCAGCGGCCAGGGCGTCCTGCTCAATGCCAATGTCTCCCACAGCAACTGGTTCGGCACGGGCAACCGGGTCAGCCTGGACTTTGTGACCAGCGAGTACAGCCGCAATTACAGCGCCTCGCTCACCCAGCCGTTCTATACCCTGGACGGTGTCAGCCGCACCGTCTCGCTGTTCCAGCGCTCGACGGATTCACTGACCCGGGTCAGCTCCCGTTTCGACACCGATACCTGGGGTGGTTCGCTGCGCTATGGCATCCCCATCACCGAATACGACAGCATTCGCCTGGGGGGCAGCTTCCGGGCCACGCAGTTGACAGTTCTGGAAGGCAGCACGCCCCAACAGATCATCGATTTCGTGGACCAGAACGGCGATTCGTTCAATGCACTCACCTTCGATACCGGCTGGGTGCGTGACACGCGCAACCGCACCGTATTCGCGAACAAGGGCTACATTCACCGATTGTTCGCGGACATCGCGGTGCCGGTAGTGGATCTGGAGTACTACAAGCTTACCTATGACTATGAGCAGTATTTCCCCATCAACCGGCATTTGATCGGCTCGGCGCGCCTGGGCGTGGGTTATGCCGACAGCTATGGCGAAACCACTGACCTGCCGCCCTATGAGAAATTCTTCGCCGGCGGCATCCAGTCGGTGCGTGGCTACCAGGGCAGCTCGCTGGGCACTCGGGATGAATACAACAATCCCCTGGGCGGCAATTTCCGCACCATCGGCCAGTTCGAATTGCTCTTCCCCACCCTGCTGGGGGAAAGCCGCAATACGCGCTTCAGCCTGTTCCTGGACGCGGGTAACGTGTTCGATAACTATGAGGATTTCGATGCCGGTACATTGCGCACCTCCACCGGTGTGGGCTTCCAGTGGCTGACCCCGATCCTGGGTCTGCTGGAATTTGCCGTCGCCTATCCCCTGAACGATGAGCCGGGCGATGACACGGAAGTGTTCAGCTTTACCTTTGGCGCGACTTTCTAAGGAGCGGATATGCGCAGTCTGATGGCGCGAATCGCCCTGGTCATGGGGCTGCTGGGCGGCACTGGGCTGGCCCAGGCCGAAATGAAGGTCGGTGTGATCGATTTGCAGCAGTTGCTGCGTGAAGCCCCTCAGGCTCGCGCCCTGCGCGAGAGCCTGGAGGCGGATCTGGAGCAGCGCAAACGTACCCTGGCGCGGGAGGAAGCGACTTTTACCCAGAAGCAGGAAGGCTTCGACCGCGAAGCGCCAAGCCTCACCCCGGAGCGGCGGGAACAGATGGAGCGCGAACTGCTCGCCGCCCAGCGTGAACTCATTCGCAAGCGCCGGCAGTTCGAGGAAGAGTTGCAGGCCCGCCGCATGGAAGGCTTGCGCGAGATCGATCGCAGCGTCACCCGCGTCATCCGCGATCTGGCGGAACGCGAAGGCTACGATCTGATCCTGTCCGAGGGGGTCTTGTATGCGTCCCAGCGCATGGACATCACCGCTCAGGTCATCCGGGAATTACAGGGCAAAACGCCCTGATCCGCCGCGAGGGCAGCGAGTTGGCGGAATATACCTTGGCGGAGTTGGCTGGGCGTCTGGATTGCAGCGTGGTGGGCGAGGGAACAACCCGCATCAGCGGCGTTTGCGCCCTGTCTCCGGGACAGCCCGGCCACATTGGTTTTTTGGCCAATCCCACCTATCGGCGCCTGCTTGGGCACACTGAGGCAGCCGCCGTGGTGCTGACTGAGGCTGATGCGCCATCAAGTCCGGTCCCTGCCCTGGTTGCGAGCAATCCCCATCTGGTCTTCGCCCGACTGGCCGAGTTGTTTGCCTCGCCCCGCTGCGCCCGCCCTGGCATCCATGCCACGGCCGTGGTGGACGCCACGGCCAGGGTGCACTCCGGTGCCGAGATTGGCTCCCATTGCGTGATCGAGGCTGACGCTGAAATAGGGGACGCAGTGGTTCTTGGCCCGCACTGCGTCGTGGCCGCGAGCGCCCGAATCGGCGCTCAGAGCCGATTGGTGGCGCGTGTTTTCATCGGTGTGGGCGTGACGATGGGCGCTCGTTGCGTGATCCATCCCGGTGCGGTGATCGGTGCGGATGGATTCGGTTTCGCCCGCGATGGCGTGCGCTGGGTCAAGGTGCCCCAGCTGGGTACGGTACGCATCGGCGATGATGTGGAAATCGGCGCCAACACCACGGTGGACCGCGGGGCGCTGGACGACACCGTGCTGGACGAGGGCGTCAAGCTGGACAACCAGATCCAGATTGGTCACAACGTGCGCATCGGCGCGCATACCGCGATCGCCGCCTGTACGGGCATTTCCGGGAGCACGGTCATCGGACGGCGCTGCATGATCGCCGGTGGCGTCGGCATGAGTGGCCACCTGCAGATCGCCGATGATGTGGTCATCACGGGCATGACCATGGTGACCCACTCGCTCCATGCCGCCGGGGTATACTCCTCGGGCTTGCCGGTCGATGACAATCGCCGTTGGCAGCGTAATGTGGCGCGGTTTCGCCATCTGGATACACTGGCGGGGCGCGTGCGTCGCCTGGAACGCGGCCCAACGGCTGGCGTGGCCCCCGCAGCCGATGAAGAAGGATCCGACGCTTGACCCGCATGGATATCCCCGAGATTCAGGCGCTTTTGCCCCATCGTTACCCCTTTCTCCTGCTGGACCGCGTGACCGCGCTGGAGCCAGGTCGTCATCTGGTGGCACTCAAGAACGTCACCATCAACGAGCCGTTCTTCCAGGGCCATTTCCCCGGCCGTCCGGTGATGCCCGGTGTCCTGATCCTGGAGGCCATGGCCCAAGCCACCGGTATCCTCGCCTATCGCAGCGCCGACACACCGCCGGATCCCGACGAACTGTATTACCTGGTCGGCATCGATCGGGCGCGCTTCAAAAAGCCGGTGGAACCCGGTGACCAATTGGTCATCCACGCCGAGCTGCAACGCACGCTGAAGAAAATCGGGCGTTTCCGGACCCGTGCTGAGGTCGAGGGCGTCTGCGTGGCTGAAGCCGAAATCATGTGCGCCGCGCGGAGTTACGATCGTGATTGACCCGCGCGCGATCATCGATTCCGGGGCCCAGATTGCCGAGGGCGTCCGGATCGGGCCCTTCAGTGTCATCGGTGCGGGAGTGGAAATCGGCCCGGAATGCACAATTGGGCCTCACGTGGTCATCAAGGGACCCACACGCATCGGCCGCGGTAACCGGATCTACCAGTTCGCCTCCATCGGTGATGATCCGCAGGACAAGAAATACCGCGGCGAACCAACGCGGTTGGAAATCGGCGACAACAACACCATCCGCGAATACTGCACCCTGAACCGGGGTACCGTGCAGGATCAGGGCGTGACGCGAATCGGCAGCCGCAACTGGATCATGGCGTATGTCCACATCGCCCACGATTGCGTGCTGGGCGACGACATCGTGATGGCCAACAACGCCAGCCTGGCAGGCCATGTCCAGATCGAGGACTGTGCGATCCTGGGCGGCTTCGCCATGGTGCACCAGTTCTGCAAGATCGGCGCCCATGCCTTCCTGCAATTCGCCGCCGGGGTGAACCGCGACGTGCCCCCTTTCGTAGTGGCCTCCGGCATTCCAGCGCGGCCCGCCGGGCTGAATACCGAAGGCCTGCGCCGGCACGGCTTCGATGCCGATCGCGTGGGCGCGCTCAAGAAAGCCTACAAATTGCTGTATCGCAGCGGTTTGCGGCTGGAGCAGGCGCGGGCCGAGCTGGCAGCCTTGGCCGTCGATCATCCGGACGTGGCCCGCTTCAGCCATTTCCTGGAATCCAATCCCCGCAGCATCATCCGTTGATGCCATGACCGTGCGCATTGGCATCGTTGCCGGTGAATTGTCCGGCGATCAGCTGGGCGGCACCTTGATCCAGGCCCTGCAGGAGCAGACCGGCGGCGACTTGCGAGTGGAGGGTGTCGCTGGACCACGCATGATCCAGGCCGGCGCGTTGCCCCTGGCCGACTGCCGTGAACTGGCGGTGATGGGACTGGTGGAGGTCATTCGCCATGTGCCTCGCCTGCTGCGGCTGCGGCGCGAGCTGGGCGAGCATTTCCTGCGCAATCGCCCCGATGTCTTCGTCGGCATTGACGCCCCCGATTTCACCCTGGGGCTGGAACGGCGCTTGCGGGACGCAGGCATCCCCACCGTGCATTACGTCAGCCCCTCGGTCTGGGCCTGGCGCCAGGGGCGGGTGCGGGGCATCCGGCGGTCGGTGGACGCCATGCTGACCCTGTTGCCCTTCGAGGCCGACTTCTACCGCCGCCACGGAGTGCCGGTGCGTTTCGTGGGCCATCCGCTGGCCGATGTGTTTCCCGACCCGCCGGATCAGGCCGCCGCCCGCCATCGGCTCGCGCTGCCAGAAACCGGGGCGGTGGTTGCCCTGCTGCCCGGCAGTCGCCTGGGTGAAGTGAAGCTGCTGGCGGATCCGTTCCTGGGTGCTGCCCGTCTCATTGCCGCGCGTCATCCCGCGACGCATTTTCTCCTGCCCTTGGCCCATGCCGGGCTGCGCGCGCCGCTGGAGGCAGCGCTCGCTCGGGCAGCGCCAGGCATCACGCTACGGTTTCTGGAAGTGGGTGCGCGCGACGCGCTGGAGGCGAGTGATGCGGCTCTGGTCGCCAGCGGCACGGCCACCCTGGAGGCCATGCTGCTCGGTTGTCCGATGGTGGTGGCCTATCGGCTGGCGCCGCTGACCCATGCCCTGGCCCGCCATCTGGTGCGCGCCGACCATGTGGCCCTGCCCAACCTGCTGGCCGGTGAGCGGCTGGTGCCGGAGTTGCTGCAGGAAGCCGCGACGGCCGAGGCGCTAGCCGATGAGATGCTGGCGCTGTTGGCGCAGCCGGCGCGGGGCGCTGCGCTGCGTACCCGCTTTGCGGCGCTGCGCAGCGGCCTGCGCGCCGGAGGTGCAGCGGCGGCGGCCGATGCCGTGCTACGGGTGGCGCGGGGAGTGGGACCGGGATGACAGCAGACGATGGCCAGTTGTTGGGCTGGATCGCTGGCGTCGATGAGGCCGGACGCGGCCCACTCGCCGGGCCGGTGATGGCGGCGGCGGTCATTTTGCACCCGGATCGCCCCATCGCCGGTCTGGCAGATTCCAAACAGCTGTCTCCAAAGCGCCGGGAAGCGCTCTACACCCAGATTGTCGAGCGGGCACAGGCCTATGCGGTGGGCCGGGCGGAGGTGGCCGAGATTGACCACATGAACATCCTGCAGGCCACCTTGCTGGCCATGTCGCGCGCGGTGCAGGCGCTCCAGGTGATCCCCGAGATTGTGTGGATTGACGGCAACCAGGCCCCGCGCCTGCCGATGCCGGTGCGCACCCTGATTCAGGGCGATCGCGACGGCGGCCCCATCAGCGCTGCTTCGATTTTGGCCAAGGTCAGCCGGGATCGGGAAATGGCCCGGCTGGCGGCGCTGTATCCCGATTACGGTTTCGAGCGTCACCAGGGCTATCCCACCGCTGCTCATCTGGCGGCCTTGATGCGCCATGGTCCCAGCCCGGTCCACCGGCTGAGCTTCGCGCCGGTGCGGCGTGCCCTCGCGGGGGCTGCACTGTGACGGTCTCTTTCGTCCATCTGCGTGTGCATACCGAATATTCACTGGTGGATGGGGCGGTGCGCATCAAGCCGCTGGTGGCCCGGGCGCGCGAGCTGGGCATGCCCGCCGTCGGCATCACCGACCAGTCCAACCTGTTCGGTCTGGTGAAGTTCTACAAGGCGGCCCGGAGTGAGGGCATCAAGCCCATCGCCGGCGTGGACCTGTGGGTTGACGAAGGGGAAGCCCAGCCGCCCAGCCGCTTGACCCTGTTGTGCCAGAACGCCGCTGGCTACCGTCATCTGACCCGATTGGTCACGCGCTTGTACCGCGAGGGCCAAGGCCGCGGCCTCCCGCTGTTGCAATGGGGCTGGCTGAATGAGGAAGGCGCGGATGGCCTGATCGCGCTTTCTGGCGGGCGGGAAGGCGCGATCGGCCGGTCGCTTCTCGCCGGCCGCGAGACGCAGGCGCGGACATTGTTGACCGCAGCCACGGCCTTGTTCGGGGATCGCTACTACCTGGAGCTGTGCCGCATCGGCCATGCCGACGAGGCGGTCTATCTGCCCGCCGCCGTTGATCTGGCCGGCCGTGCCGGCGTGCCCGTGGTGGCCACCAACGACGTGCGCTTCCTGCACCCCACCGATTTCGAAGCGCATGAGGTGCGGGTATGCATCAACAGCGGCCGCCTGCTGGACGATCCCCGGCGCCCGCGCGAGTACACGCCCCAGCAAGCCCTGCGTGCGCCGGCCGAGATGGCGGCATTGTTTGCAGATCTGCCCGAGGCCCTGGAAAACAGCGTGGAGATTGCACGCCGCTGCAGCCTGCAACTGCGGCTGGGGGAAAATGTGCTGCCGCATTTCCCGGTGCCGGCGGGGCAGACGCCGGAAGCCTTCCTGGGTGACGCCGCCCAGACCGGGCTGGAGGAACGCTTGACGCGGGGGCGCGCCCGTGCCGCTGAGCCCACGGTCTATGGCGAACGCCTGGCGCGCGAGCTCACCGTGATCAACAGCATGGGTTTTGCCGGTTACTTTCTGATTGTGGCGGACTTCATCCGCTGGGCGCGCGCGAACGGCGTGCCGGTGGGGCCGGGGCGCGGCTCCGGGGCCGGTTCGCTGGTGGCCTATGCCTTGGGCATCACCGATCTGGACCCGCTCGCCTATGATCTGTTGTTCGAGCGATTCCTCAATCCCGAACGCGTCTCCATGCCCGACTTTGATATCGATTTCTGCATGGAAGGCCGCGACCGGGTCATCGACTACGTGGCGGAGCGCTACGGCCGCGATCGGGTCTGCCAGATCATCACCTTCGGTAGCATGGCGGCCAAGGCCGTGGTGCGCGACGTGGGACGGGTGCTGGGGTATCCCTACGGCTTCGTCGATCGGATCGCCAAGCTCATCCCCTTCGAGCTGGGCATCACCCTGGACAAGGCCCTGGAGCAGGAACCCGAATTGGGGCGGCTCTACCGCGAGGACGAGGCGGTCCAGACGCTGATCGATCTCGCGCGCGCGCTGGAAGGCCTGGCCCGCAATGCCGGCAAGCATGCGGGCGGGGTGGTTATCGCGCCGTCCGAACTCACCGACTTCACGCCACTTTACTGCGAAGCCAGCGGCGAGAATCTGGTCACCCAGTTCGACAAGGACGATGTCGAAGCCGCGGGGCTGGTGAAATTCGACTTCCTCGGGCTGCGCACGCTCACCATCCTGGATTGGGCGGTGGTGGCAATCAACCGTGAACGGGTCGGGCGAAACGAGGCAGCGCTGGATCTCGACGCCCTGCCGCTGGACGATGCGGCCACCTTCGCCCTGCTCAAGCGTTGCGAAACCACCGCAGTATTCCAGCTCGAATCCCGCGGCATGAAGGACCTGATCAAGCGCCTGCAGCCGGACTGCTTCGAGGACATCATCGCCCTGGTGGCCCTGTTTCGGCCCGGCCCCTTGCAGTCGGGCATGGTGGACGATTTCATCAACCGCAAACACGGCCGCGCCAAGGTGGACTATCCCCACCCGGCGCTGGAGCCCATCCTCAAGCCCACCTACGGCGTCATCCTTTACCAGGAACAGGTGATGCAGATCGCCCAGGTGCTGGCTGGCTTTACCTTGGGCGGTGCCGATCTGTTGCGCCGCGCCATGGGCAAGAAAAAAGCCGAGGAGATGGCCAAGCAGCGCGAAATCTTCGTCAGCGGTGCCGAGAATAAGGGGGTGGATGGCGCCATCGCCACGCACATCTTCGACCTGATGGAGAAGTTCGCCGGCTACGGCTTCAACAAATCCCACTCCGCCGCCTACGCACTGCTCTCCTACCAGACGGCCTACCTCAAGACCCATGCGCCCGCCTCGTTCATGGCCGCCGTGCTTTCCGCCGACATGGATCACACTGACAAGGTGGTGACCCTGATCGATGAGTGCCGGACCATGGAGCTGGTCGTGCAGCCGCCCGATGTGAACCGCTCCGACTACCGCTTTACCGCCACCGTTCCGGCCGGATTGCAATATGGCCTGGGGGCCATCAAAGGCGTGGGCTACAACGCCATCGAGGCGGTCGTGCAGGAGCGCGCCAGCGGCGGACCGTTTCGGGATCTGGTTGATTTGTGTTGTCGGATGGATGGGCGGCGTGTCAACCGACGTGCACTAGAGGCCATGATTCGCGCCGGCGCGCTCGACAGTCTGGGCAATTCGCGGGCCGGAATGATGCAGGGTCTGGATGAGGCCTTGCGGCTGGCTGATCAACAGGGACAGGCCGCTGCCACCGGGCAGGAAGACCTGTTTGGGCTGGCCCATATGCCGGATCTGCCGCGGCAGATGGCGGTGACGCCGGTCCCCGAATGGCCCGAGGCTCAGCGCCTGCAGGAAGAAAAGGAGACCTTGGGTCTCTACCTTACCGGCCACCCCATCACGCAGTTCGAAGATGATCTGCGCCAGTTCGTGTCAAGCCGCCTCAGCGACCTGCTGGGCGGCGCATCCGATCCCGGCACCCGGCGCGACGTGGTGGTCGCGGGACTGGTCGTGGCCATCCGTCGCCAGGCCGGCAAGCGCGCCTTCCTGACCCTGGATGATCGCAGCGCACGCATGGAAGTGGCGGTGTTCGAGGATCAGTACCAGCGCTTCCAGCACCTGATCGTCAAGGATCAATTGCTGGTGGTGGTGGGCAGCATCGGCCTGGATGATTACTCAGGCAACCAGCGCCTGACGCCGCGCGAATTGTTGGATCTGGAACAGATGCGGCTGCGCTATGGCCGGCGGCTCACCCTGGCTCTCGATGGACAGGGCGGTGAGGGCGTTGTCGAGCAGCTGATTCACTGCCTTGAGCCCTTTCGCGACGGCTCCTGCCCGGTGCGCGTCATTTACCGCACCCAGGCCGCCGAGGCTGTGCTCGCCCTCGGCGAATCCTGGCGGGTGCGGCCGTCCGGGGATCTGTTGCAGCGCCTGCGGGACTGGCTGGGCGCGGCGGCCGTCAGCCTGGAATATGCCCGTCCATCCCCCAGTCCCGGCAAACGCACTTCCCGGAGCGCCTTCGCTGAAGACTGAACGGTATTTCCGTTGAACGCGCTCTGGCATGGGACCTGACCCCCAAGATCCCGCACCGCGCTCGGACTCCAACGGCAAGCTTCTATGGACCGGGGGGTCCAGCGTCTTGCGCGCTTTCGGAAAGGAGGCACCCAGCAAAGCGGCAGCGAAGCCAAGTCCCAGGTTCAAGTTTCTGTACCAGATCGGCAGCCGGCCGATCACCGGGCCAGTGAATACCAGCGCAGCCAGCAGGGCCACCCCCAGTGCATGCCAATATTCCAGCTCGATGACCGTGCGGGCCGTGGCATAACCCGCAGCCGCCGAGGCCAGAATCCCGGGCAACCCGGCCAGCGGAACCTGTGGGAAAGCCTGAAAATGGCGGGCGAAGAAAGCGCGCATTTCGGTTTCATCCTACCCGCTCAGCCCAAAAAAATTCGGGTCGGGCCCGGCAGGGTCACGCTCACAATCACCATGGTGGCGAAATAGGCAGCCAGACCAATGCCGAGTGCGCGGATGCTGTCATGGCGGGCTTCTTTCTCTCCGCAGACATTCTATCCGGGACGGGAGGTGTGCGTCTCAACAGCCAGCGGGAGGAGGCTATCTGGCTCCTGCCGATGCCCTCAATCCTCGGGGGAATGGCTATGGCAAGACCGAACCGAACTTGGAACCCCCTCAGTACGCCGGGACATATTCGCCATTCAGATAGAGCAGATAGACGCCGGCGAGACTGAGACTGCTTCCGACGCGTGCCACTGGTTGAGCCACCACGCCGAGTCGATTGACCGGGAAAGGGGCGTCTTCAAACGCTGTCAGAGCCGCTCCGGCCGGAGCACTGATCGCGTATCCCGCCAGCACCGCGCTCCAGCCGGCGAAATGCAGTGGCGGGCTGAGCCCCTGTACGGTGGTCAGTTCAGACCAAAGCGGTTCCAGTCCACTCCGATAGCTCTGGAGCGCTTTTCTCAGTCCAGAGATCGGGCCTTGACCTTGAACGGCGCGCAGCTCGGCATCGGACAGTTCGACCATCTCGGCCTGCGCCGCCAGGGGTGCCAGGGCAGTCACAGCGACGACAATGGCGGATTGCGTGATGGTGTTCATGGTGTTTCCCCTTTTTTCGCCCGCAAAGCCAGCGGGCCTTGCGTGTGGTACCTGTTTTTTATATCGGCATTGAAACGCGCTGCCTGAGTGGCGCGAAATGAACCCGGAGAGGTTCGTGCCGGCGTCGCATAGATAACTTGGACAGCGGGGAGGTTTTCTGGTGGAATGTGGCCCTTGCCGAATCTGGACGACGTGCCGCCCATGCAGCTTAATTTCCTTGAATTCGAGAAACCCATCGCCGAACTGGAAGCCAAGATCGAGGAACTCCGCCATGTGGGGGACGATTCCGCAGTCAATATCAGCGAGGAGATCCAGCGCCTCGAAGCCAAGAGTCAGGCCCTGACGGCCACGATTTTTGCCAAACTCACGCCTTGGCAGGTGTCCCAGGTCGCCCGCCATGCCCGCCGTCCCTACACGCTGGATTACATCGCTGCGATCTTCACCGACTTCGAGGAACTGCACGGCGATCGGGCCTTTGCCGATGATGCCGCCATCGTGGGCGGCGTGGCCCGCCTCGACGGCCGGCCGGTTATGGTGATCGGCCAGCAGAAAGGCCGCGACACCAAGGAAAAAATCCGCCGCAATTTCGGCATGCCACGACCGGAAGGCTACCGCAAGGCGCTGCGCCTGATGGAAATGGCCGAGCGCTTTCACCTGCCGGTGCTGACCCTGATCGACACCCCGGGTGCCTATCCCGGCATCGACGCCGAAGAGCGCGGGCAGAGCGAAGCCATCGCCCGCAACCTGTTCGTCATGGCCCGGCTGGCCACCCCCATCATCTGTACCGTCGTTGGCGAGGGCGGCTCCGGCGGGGCGCTGGCCATCGGCGTCGGCGACCGGGTGGCCATGCTGCAATACGCCATTTATTCGGTGATCTCGCCGGAAGGTTGCGCCTCCATCCTGTGGAAGGACGCCGCTCGTGCCGAGGAGGCGGCGGCTGCTATGGGCATCACCTCCGAGCGGGTCCTGGAGCTGGGCCTGATCGATACGGTGATCGAGGAACCCTTGGGTGGGGCCCATCGCGATCCGGAGCTCATGGCCGAGCGGCTCAAGGCCTTCCTGATCCGCAGCCTGGATGAATTGCAGACCTTGGATGCCGATCACCTCATCCGGCGTCGGCAGGAGCGCCTGATGGCCTACGGTCCCTTCCGCGAGACCTGACCGGCGCCGTGACCACGGCGGAGCCGGTACTGGAGGCCTTCCGCCGCGCGCTGCGGCAATGGCCCGCCGCGGGCCGCTGTCACCTGGCCTTCAGCGGCGGACTCGATTCCACGGTCCTGGTCGATCTGGCGCTGCGCTGTCGACAGGAGCTGCCCCCGCTTCATGCCCTCTACGTCGACCACGGACTTCAGCCGGACAGCGGCCGCTGGGGCGAGCATTGCGCGACCTGGTGCGCGGCGCGCAACCTCGATTTCACGGCCCTGGCGCTTGATGGCAAGCCCCCGGCAGGCGAAAGCCTGGAGGCCTGGGCGCGGCACGCGCGTTACGCTGCCCTGGTGACGTGCTTGGCGCCGGGGGATCTGCTGATTACCGCTCATCACGCCGACGATCAACTGGAAACCTTTTTGCTGCAGGCCCTGCGCGGGGCCGGTCCGGCGGGGCTGGCGGCCATGGCACCGTTGCGCCGTCTCGAATCTGGCTGGCTGGCGCGCCCATTGCTCGAACTGACCCGGGAGCAATTGCGGGACTACGCCGAGGCCCGGGAGCTGGCGTGGGTCGACGACCCCAGCAACGCGGATCCAGTGCTTGATCGCAATTACCTGCGCAGCGCCGTATTGCCTGCCTTGCGTGCGCGCTGGCCCCAGGCGGCCCGCACCCTCTCGCGCAGCGCTCGCCAGTGCGCACAGGCCAGCGAACAACTGACGGCTTGGGGCGAGGCGCAATTGGACGCGGGAATGGTGGCCGATGGCGCGCTGGTGCTGACGCGCTGGTCCGAAAGAGCGGAGCGGGAGCGCCGTCTGCTGCTGCGCCACTGGCTCGCTGATGCCGGCTTGCCGCTGCCCAGCACGCGCATGCTGGCGGCGATTGCGGATCAATTGGCCCGAGCCGATGCGGACCGGCAGCTTCTGCTCGGCTATCCCGGCGTGGAGATTCGCCGCCACCAGGGGCGAGCCTACGCCGGCCCACCGTTGGCGCCGGTACTGGATGTGAAACTGCCCTGGCTGACGCCCTCGCAGCCGCTGACCTTGCCGGGGGGCTTGGGCCGGCTGGTTCTGGATTCGGGACCGGGTGGGCTCGATCCCCAGGCCCTTGCCGGCCGGCACCTCGAGGTTGGATTCCGGCGCGGCGGGGAGCGGATCCGTCTGCCGGGCCACGCCCACCACCAGATGCTGACGGAATTGTGTCGCCGCGCGGGGCTGGCACCGTGGGTGCGCGACCGGCTGCCCTTGCTGTGGGTTGATGGCGCGCTGGCCGCAGTGGCGAACCAATGGGTCGCGGCGCCCTTCGCGGCGCCCCCCGCAGCATCCGGCCTGCGCCTACACTGGACTATGCCCGCCATGCTGCGCTGGGCGTTTAGCGCATCAGATTGAACAGGGACAGGCCCTGCAGCTTGAGGTAACTTTGCTGCGCCGCCTGCAGCGCCATGCTCTGCAGGTTCAGTCGGCCAATGGCCTCGGTATAGTCCAAATCCTGTAGTTGCGAGCGCAGCGCTTGCAGTTCCAGGGTCCCATCCGCGTTGATTTCCCGCTGCTGGTCCAGGGTGGCCAATCGGGTGCCCACCTCGGTCTGAATCGTCTGCAGATGGCTTAGCGCTTGATCGATTTCCTCGATTCCTCGCCCCAGCGCGCTGACTTGGCGCGCCGCCTCGGCCGGGGTGCCGTCGATGGTTGAGACGGCCTGTACCACCTGGGTCAGGGTGGTGAAGATGTCCTGGGCACCACTGGGGCGAATTTCGAATCGATCGCCCGGTTGGGGCGCGCCGACCAGAGTGACTTGGATGCCGTTGAAGACAATCGCGGTATCAGAGACATAAGCGCCGGACACGACCAAACCACCCCCGCTATCGCGGATTTCGTATTGATCGGCAGCCACCATGTCCAGGGTATAGGTATCTGGTATCCAGGCTGAACGATCCACCACACTGCCGGCGTCGATGCGAGCCGTGCCGGTGTTGCTGGGGTCAACGGCAGTCCGGAATACGCCATTGCCGTCACGCGCCGCAAGCAGTACCCGTTCTCCCGGATCGCTGATCGCCAGCAACTGGTTCTCCCCAATCGAGAGGAAACGCTGTCCGGCATCTCCGGTATAGGTCACAGCACCCGCCGCGTCGCGCAGGAAAGGAGCTTGTCGGCTCTGGTAACCGCCGAACAGAAATTCTCCTTGTGCATCGCGGCGATTGGCCAATTGCAGGAGTTGGGCTTGCAACTGACGCAATTCGGTGGTGATAGCGTCGCGGCTGCCGTTGTTCTGGGCGCCGCTGTTCGCCTGCAGAGTCAGTTCGCGCGCTCGTAGCAGGAGGTCCCCCATGGCGGATAGGGTGGATTCCTCAGCCTGCAGCCGGTTCTGTGCCAGATCGGCATTGCGCCCATAGATCCCCAGCCGGTCGAGGGCACGATCAAGGGCCAGAGTGCGAACCGCTGCCGCGGGATCATCGGCGGCTGCGAGCAGGCGTTGCCCGCTCGCCAACTGCTGCTGGGTCCGGGTGAGCTGGCTTTGCTTGTCCAGCATGGCCTGGACCAATTGGTGTTGGGCTTGGGCGCTCGAAATACGCACGATTATCTCCGTATGGCGTCCAGCAGGGTTTGAAAGAGCGTATCCGAGGTGGCAATCACCTGGGCCGCGGCTTGGTAGGCCTGTTGGAATCGCAGCATTTGCGCCGCTTCCTCGTCCAGGTTGACCCCGGATACGGAGTCCCGCGCCGCCCGTGCTTGTTGGTTCAGCAGATTCTGGGTATCCCGTCCCAGAGTGGCTTGGCGGCTCCGATTGGCGACTTCCCCGATCAGCCGCTCGTAACTTTCCCCATAGGTCGCGGTGCCACCTTCCAATAGGCTTTTCGATTGTAGGCCGGCGAGGGCGAGGGCATTGCGATTGTCACCGACGCCGCCGCTATTGGGAGTGACGGTGAACTGATCGCCGATTTGAGGGCTGCCCTCAATCTGGATTTGCCAGCCGTTAAAGGCAATGTCGGCACCGGCTGCATAGGGATAGCTGCCGCTACCATTGACGGAAAAGGTGGTTGGAGTCAGGAATTCAAGGGTAACCGGCGTGCTGAGGGCGGGATCAGTTGGATCGATCACCATACCAGGATTGATGCGGCCGCTGCCGGTATTGGCCAGAGTGGCGCCCGTGCGGATGGGGCTGGCCGCAGCCAATTCGCGCGGATCCTCGATCAGGACCGCCATGCTTCCGGCCGCCGAGGCGGTGGGACGAATCAGGAAACGATCTCCTGCAGCAGGTGCGCCGGTCAGGTCGATGGCGAACCCATCAATCGTAAGGGGCAGGCTGCCGATGGTCCGGGTGCCATCGCTCAGGCGGGTCACTTCCCATTGGCTGCCGTCATAACGAGCCTGGTAGTCCGAGAGTGTCAGCGCGGCCGGATCGGTGATCGCGGCGGTTAGGCTGGCGCTACCCGTGTTATCCCGGTGGGGCAGGGTCTGCGGGGCGGCGACCGAGAACACATCTCCACCCAATTGACCATTGAGATCCATGCCGAGCCGGTGCTGTGCGTTGACTGTATCGGTCACTCCCAGGGCCAGTCGCCCCAGGCTGTTGCGGGCCGGATCCAGGGTTTCGCGGCGGAACGCCAACGCGCCACCGAGACTGCCCCCGGTCAATTGATTGCTCACCACCGGACCTGTGGCGCCGCCATAGGCGATCCCCAGCCGGGTGGGGTCATAGGGATCGGTCACCGTCATCAGTGCAGTAGCGTTTTGCCCCACGACCAAGGCCTGGCCGCTGCCGGCAAATACGTTGATGGCGCCATCATCCTGCGTGACTGTCTGTACTGAGACTTTCGCGGCCAATTGCCGGAGCGCTTCATCGCGTGCATCCAGCAGGTCATTCGGCGGCGCGCCATTGCTCCGACTCTGTGCGGTGACGATCTGGTCGTTCAGATCCGCGATCGTTGTCGAAAGCCGGTTGATTTCCCCCACATCCTGCGTGATTTGCTGGTTGACCTCGGCCTGAAGATTGTTCAGTTGGGTATCCAGGGTATTGAACCGATCCGTCAATCCTTGGGCGTCGGTGAGCACCACCTGACGTTCAGGGATGCCCGATGGATTCTCGGCCAAGCTTTCAAGGTCGTTGAAAAACTGGGATACCATGGGTGAAATTGAATTGCCCTGAGTACCCAGAAGGTTAGCCAGGCGACTGGCCAGCGTGGCATAGGTATCCAATTGCGCAGCGGCGCTGCCCGTATTGCGGAATTGTTCAGTGAGCAGTTGATCGTAGCTGCGCCGGACCGTCTGGCTATCGACGCCGGTCCCCAGATAGAAATCACCCTGAAGTTCGGCGGGGCGGGTGCCCAGTTCCACCCGTTGACGGCTGTAGCCTTCGGTCGCCACATTGCTGATGTTGTGACTCGTGGTCGTTAGCGCATTCTGGAATGCCAGGAGTCCGGACACCCCCGAGGAAAACATGTCGGCCATGGTGGTGTCCTCTGATCAAGCTTGGTTCACGCCGGTTTTCGGGTTATCCAGATGAGCCATGCGGGTGGCCAGGATGCTTTTGATCTTGGCAGCATAGCGAGGATCGGTAGCATAACCGGCGCGCTGTAGTGCGTCGGCGAAGGCCCCCTGATCCTCCCCTGCCTCCAGCGCCTGACGGTAGCGCGAGTTGTTCTTGAGCAGACCGACATAATCGTCGAAGGCCTCGGACAGGGAGTCGTAGGCGCGGAAGTTTTCTCTGCGCCGCTCGCTCACTGTTCCCGTGTACTCCAGTGTGCTT
>Ga0209851_1000076_pt1 | contig 34064 bp, 28 predicted proteins | sample GWRWT4_14Oct14_FD_187195 | JGI IMG/M metagenome (GOLD analysis project Ga0209851, IMG submission 187195) | Sand microcosm microbial communities from a hyporheic zone in Columbia River, Washington, USA - GW-RW T4_14-Oct-14 (SPAdes) (version 2) | ecosystem: Engineered > Artificial ecosystem > Sand... | reverse complement strand
TGGCGCTGACCCGTCGCAATCGACGTGCCGGGCTTGGATCGCCGCGCTTGAGCGAGGCCGAACACCAGCGTGCCCGCGCCCTGCTGGATGGGGAGCGGGGGCCGAACGCGCCATGACTGCGGGATTCATTGCGCTCTGCATGCTCGCCACGCTGCTGGCCGTGGCGCTCGTGGCGCTGCCCCTGTGGCGCGGCGCGGCGCCCATGCGACGGGAGGCGGAGACGCTGCTGGCCATCCATCGGCGCAAGGACGCCGAGCTGACGGCCGAGCTGGCAGCGGGCGTAATCGATGCCGACCAGGCCAACGCCCGGCGGGCGGAGCTGGAGGCAGCGCTGCTGGCCGACTGGTCCGATCAGCCGCAAGACACGACCGATGCCGTCCAATCGAGCCGCTGGGCCGCGCTGGCAGTGATGCTGGCCGCGCCGCTGCTGGCCTTTGCGGTTTATAACCAGATCGGCACCTGGCCTGCCGCTGCACCCAGCGCAGCAACGGAAAACCTGGCCGCGCTGGCGGATACCCTGGCCCAGCGGCTGGCCAGCCACCCGGAAGAGGGCGAGGGCTGGGTGCTGCTCGGCCGGTCCTATGCCGCCCTGGGACGGCAGGCCGAGGCGGCGCAGGCATTTGCAACGGCCATCGAGCGTCTGGGTGAAGCGCCTGGATTGCTGGCGGATCGCGCCCAGGCCCTGGCGCTGCAATCGGATCCGCCGCGCTGGGAGGGCGAGCCGACACGGCTTCTGCAACGCGCCTTGGCGCTCGATGCGAATCATCCCCAGAGCCAGTGGCTGGCGGGCGTGGCGGCCCTGGCGGCGGGTGATGCGGCGCAGGCGGGCGTCTATTGGCGACAGCTGCTGACCCAGGTTCCTCCCAATGAGCCGGCTGCGGCATCGCTGCGCGAGGCGCTGGCGCAGATCGGCCAGGCGCCCACTGATAACACGGCCTCGCCTGCAACGCCGGGGCCCACGGTCGAGATCAGCCTGTCTCCCGAACTGGTTGCGACACTCAACCCGGATATGACGGTTTTCGTGGTGGTGCGCGGCACGCCGGAGGGCGGCATGCCCGTGGCCGCATTGCGCCGGCGCGTCGCCGATCTGCCGTTGTTGATGGTCTTGAGCGACGACATGAGCCTGATGCCCCAGCGCCCACTCTCTGCACTCGACACCCTGTGGGTCAGTGCCCGCATCTCGCGCAGTGGCAGCGCCGACAGCAGTCCGGATGAGCCGCGCGCGCCGGCGGTGTCCGCGCACTGGGGACAGGGCGAGGCGGTGCGGCTGGTGATCGGCGGCGCCCCGCCAGCGGCCAGGGAAGCCACGCGCTAAGGATGGTCTGGACCCGGCCTTCGACTGGCCCGTGACGAACGGGGATCCACGGGTTCCGTTGGTGGTGAGCCTGTCGGACCCTGAACGCAACCGGCCTGTTCGGCGTCTTCCGAACCGCGAGGCAGGGGGCGAGGTATGCGGCAGTCGGCGCCGGCGTGCATCGGCCATGACGGCGCGGATTTACCCCGGCCGGCGGCGCCGCTAGACTCGCACCCCGTCAATGATTGGTCACAGGAAGCCCGCATGAGCGAAATTCACATCCCCGTTTCCTACGGCGAGCTGATCGACAAGATCACCATCCTGGAGATCAAGCAGGCACGCATCAGCGACCCGGCCAAGCAGGCCAACGTGGCCCGTGAATTGGCCTTGCTGCAGGCCGCCTGGTCGTCATCGGGCGCGGCCGCGCAATCCATCGCGGATGTGCGCGAGGCGCTCAAGGCGGTGAATGAGGCGCTGTGGGAGATCGAGGACGCGATCCGCGACAAGGAACGCGCCCAGTCCTTCGACGCCGGGTTCATCGCCCTGGCCCGGGCGGTTTACCACCAGAACGATCAGCGTGCCGCCCTCAAGCGCGACATCAACCTGCGCCTGGGCTCCGCGCTGATCGAGGAGAAGTCCTACGCTGACTATCGCGCGCCCTGAGCGGCTTTCCAGGCCATCAGGGCGTCCAGCCGTTCGATGACCGCCTCCGGCTCGATGAGGTCCATCACCCCCGGAAATTCCAGCTTGCGCCCCCACGGCAACTCGGCGGCGGGCCGCCCGAGGAATTGCCGCGCGGCAGCATCGTAGCGGTCCACGCACCAGTCAAGGCTGTTGTAGGGGCCGCTGCGGGCCGGATTGCTGGCCGCGTACAGGCCGATCACCGGGGTGCCGGTGCAGGTGGCCATGTGAGCGGGGCCGGAATCGGGACTGATCAGCACGCTGGCCCGTTCCAGCAGGGCGAGGAAGCGTTTGAGCGTGTCCTTGCCGATGAGATCCAGGGGCGGTTCGCTCCGCATGGCGGCGGCGATGGCGTCACCCATGCCGCGCTCCAGATCTGTCGGCCCGCCGCACAACACCACCCGCAGGCCATGCTGACGTGCCGCGTGGTCGGCCACCCGGGCATAGTGTTCGGCGCGCCAGTTGCGCTGCGGATGACTGGAACAGGGGCTGAGCAGCAGCGCTGGCCGGTCAGCGGGAAGCTGGGCGGCAGCAAATGCCCGCGCCTCCTCCGGAATGGGCAGGTCCCAGCACCATTCTTGGGCGCTGAGTCCCGCCGCTTCCAGAAAGCCGAAGAAGCCGTCCACGACATGTTGACCGGGGTGGGGCGCGATGCGGCGATTGATGAACAATCGATGCCCATCCTTGGCGCGGGCGCGGTCAAAACCGATGCGGAGCGGGGCGCGGATCGCCAGGCTGGCGAGATTGGCCCGCAGCGCCACCTGCATGAGGAGCGCCTGGTCGAAGCGGCGCCCGGCCAGTTGCCGGTGCAGATCGCGATAGCCGCGCCAGCCGCCCCGCTTGTCGAAAACGATGAATTCCACCCCCGGCAAATCCCCCACCAGCCGGGCTTCCAGCTTGCCGATGACCCAGGTCAGCCGGGTCTGCGGCCAATGGCGGCGCAGGGTATGGATGATGGGCAGCAGGTGGGTGACGTCGCCCAAAGCGGACAGGCGCAGCAGACACAGGTTTTCGGGTACGGTCATGGGATCAACGGACGGAAGGAATTCAGCAAATGGCGAAGACTAACCCATTCACGCCGGCGGCGCGAAAAGCCCGCGCGGGCGGACTGCTGGCGGCCCTGTTCCTGTTGCTGGGGGGCTGGACCCTGGCGGCGCAGGCGGACATGACCCAGGTTTGGCGCCTGGAAGACGGCCAGCCGCTGACCGTGGAATCCCGCGACGACCAGGCCCTGCGCCTGAGCTGGAACGGCCAGGTGCTGTTGTTCCGCGAGGGGCGCGGCTATTGGGTGCGCTGGCTGGATGGCGTGTGGCAGGTTGTTGATCTGGAGGACGCCCAGCAAGGCCCCTTCGGTCCCTTGTTGCAATCGCTGTTGGCCGAGGCGGGGCCGCTGGGACCGGTGTCTTTCCGTCTGGCGGGAACGACCGGAGTGCAGGAACAGGTCGCCGGGGTCGCCGGCATGGTTTACAACGCCACCGGCCAGCTTCCCGACGGGACGCAAGTTGCGGAAACCGTGGTTCTGGCCACCGATCCCGACATGCAGCGGGTGCAACGGACGCTGGTGGGGCATTTGCGGCGCTATGGTCGCATGCTGGGCATGGGGCCGCTCGATCTGCCGCCCGAGCTGGAGCGGGATGGCGGCTTGGCGCTGCTGCGCTATGGCAAAGAGGTCAAGCTGGAGCGGCTTTCCAGGACGCCGATCGCCGAGGAGCGCATGGAATTGCCCGCCGCACCTCTGCCGTCGCGGATCCCGTGGCCCGTTGCGCCATGACGTGAGCGCCGCTTTTCATCGTGGCTTGCGCTCAGGAAATCATGCCGCGTGGGGTGGTACGGGGAGGGGTTTTCCACGGCGTCAACGTTTGGCCTGCGCCCTGGCCTGCTCCGCGCGTCGGCGGCGTTCCTGCTTCGGATCGACCGGAAGCGGACGATAGATCTCCACGCGATCACCCGTTACCACCTGGCTGTCCGGATCACGCAACTCACCGAAGATCCCCACCGGCGCGGACAAAAGCCCCGGCTCATTGAGCAAGTCCGCCAACCCGCTGGCCCGCACCGCTTCCCGCACACTGGACCCGGCCGGCAGGCTGACCGCCACCCGCCACACCCGTTCGGGAAGCGCATACACCACCGACACGGCCACTTCGGCCTCCTGATCCTGCATCGCCAGTTCCCGTCTTCAAGCTTCCGGCCGTTCTGCGTGCAATGCGGGCTTGCTCTATAATCGGCCGCAAATGTCCAAACACCCCTCAAGCGGCCATGGTACGGGTTCCACCATCGCCGTCAATAAAAAAGCCCGACACGACTTCTTCATCGAAGAACGCTTTGAAGCCGGCATCGTCCTGGAGGGCTGGGAGGCGAAAAGCCTGCGCTCCGGCCGGGTGCAACTGGTGGACAGCTACGTCATCATCCGCAACAACGAAGCCTGGCTGCTGGGGACATTGATCAACCCCCTGTCTACGGTGTCCACGCATTTCGTCCCCGAAGCCCAGCGCACGCGCAAGCTGCTGCTGCACCGCCACGAACTCGACGGCCTGATCGGCGCGGTGGAACGCAAGGGCTATACCATCCTCGCCCTGTCGATGTACTGGAAGGAAGGGCGCTGCAAGGTGGAACTCGGGCTGGCCAAGGGCAAACAGGCCCACGATAAGCGCGCCAACGAGCGTGATCGCGACTGGGCGCGCGAAAAGGGCCGTCTGATGAAACACGCACGCTGACAGGGAACTTCGGCCTCAGGTACACTGGTCTGACCTGACAACACAAGGGGGCGACCTGGTTTCGACGTGGGTCGCGAAACCCGAGGTGCATGCCGAGGTGCAGTGACCCTCGTTAATCACACTGCAAAAAAAATAGTTGCCAACGACGACAACTACGCACTCGCCGCCTAAACACCGGTAGGGTGCCGTCTGACCGGGGCCGTGTCTGTGCGCTCGGGCTCCAGGCGTCATCTCTCACAGAATCGCGGTCTCACCTGCCCGGGGTCGAACCGCTAAAACCAGCCGGGATCGCCGTCTGTTTTCCCTGCCCGTCGGGTAGCAGCCGGTTAAAACAATAGACTGGGACAAGCATGTAGAGCCAACGGCAGAGGGCTTGCGGACGCGGGTTCGATTCCCGCCGCCTCCACCATAATGTGAAATCCCAACCCTTATCCGGTTGGGATTTTTTTTGCCCGTTCCCCCTGTGTTGGCGCGGTTTCCGGCCTTGTCCTCTTGAGCATGGCCCACCGGAAGTCGCCGTTCCAGGCGCGCATTCCGCCGTTTTTCTCTCTCTGTTCTCTGTTGCCCTCTTGAGCATTCAAGGCTCGAAGTCGTGTGTTGGCGCAGGTTTGCGGGCCATCGGTTTGCCTCTTCGCTCGCTCTAGCGGGCGCGACCGAGACAGCGAATGGCGCAAAAAACCGCCTTGCGGCGGCGGGTCGGTGCGGCACGGATATCAGCGCCAGCCTGCCACCAGCGCCTCACGTTGGGCCAGCCAGGACGCCGACAATCTGCCGCGCAGCAACTGGCTGACGCCCACATCTAGTCGGCCCAGGGCTATGGCTTCGATCAAGTCGGGGGCCAGTTGTGCCAGTCGGCTCATCTTGCTCGCTTGGCCGAGGTCAATGCCTTCGGCCGCCGCGATCTCGGTCATCGAACTGAACCGTCCTTCGTCCAGCAGGCGCTGCCAGTGGTGCGCGAGGCCGAGCGCCCGCATCAAGGGGGTGTCCTGCGCCATCTCGCGCACCTGCCGCTCACGGAGGGCCTCGTCCAGGAACTCCTGCGGCGCGTCCAGCGGCGTGATGACCTGCTTTTTCAGGCCCCGGCGCACCAGTGTCCAGGGCAGGAAGGTTTCCATCTGCACGCCGCCAGCGGGCAGCGGCGTCTGATACGTCACTGGGTCGCCCTTGGCGTGGCCGCGATGCTTCTTGCTCATACGTCCTCCTCGAAGGTGGCCATGAGCTGGCGCTGGGCGTGCCAGTCGACCGTCAGGCGGTTTCGCTGAAACCACATCAGCGTCAGCCGCCGTGGCTGCTTGCCCGCCATGAACTGCTCAATGATGTCGGGGGCCAGCAGGACACTGCCGCTACACCCGCAGGCTGGGCCACGTTCTGGCGACGCACCTTGGGTGTTCCTCAAGGCATCGAGCACAGGTTGCCGCCGGTGCTGGCGGCAGCGCCCGAGCAACGAGGCGCTCGCCACCAGGATGCGACCCGGCTGCAGGATTCGACGTGGTTCGCACACCAGGACGCCACGCGTTTTGCGGCGGCCCAACGCGGTCTGTTCCAGAACGCAGGCCCTCTGAGGAATGCCACGCGGTTCCGGCATCAGGACGGTGACCGCACCAAGCGCGCGGGCAGGGTGTCCCGGTGGCAAAGCGCTGTGTTGGTTGTACGCGGCCAAGGGAGTGATTTTCAGACTGCACGCCCGCAACTGAAGGGCTGGAGTGGCCGGTATCAGGAGGCGGTGCCACCGCCACCGGGCATCAGCCGGTGGGTGGTGCCAGAGCCGCGTGTTCCGCAGCCTTGCTACACGCCCAGTCCGCACCTGCTGTTTGCCGCGTTGGCCGCGACCGATGGGCATCTGCTGTTCCTTTGTGAACACCACGTCACGCAGCCACATCCGGATGGTGAGCCGGTGGTCGTTCCTGTTCGGAGGGTCTATTTCGTGATCAACAACGTGACCCTGTACCGCGTGTCCGATGGCGCGCCGGTACCGGTTTTCAATCTCTCACTGTCGCTCGATGCTTCGTCGTGGGCGTGGGGCTTCGATGCGGTGTTGCCAGCAAGGGCCGAGGCCTTGGTCGCCCCCGGCAGCACGTCCGGGCCCGTCGAACTCATGGCCAGCGTCAACGGCACCCCGTTTCGCGTGCTGGCCGAGCGCATCAGCCGCGAGCGCATCTTTGGTGACGCTAGCATCCGCATCTCCGGACGGGGGTACAACGCCGTTCTGGCAGCGCCCTACGCGCCGGTGATGACGTTCTCGAATACCGAGGGCCGCACTGCTCGGCAGTTGATGGACGACGTGCTCACGGTCAACGGCATCCCGCTGGGTTGGGCGGTCGATTGGGACCTGACGGACTGGAACGTCCCCGCCGGTGCGTTCGCGCAGCAGGGATCGTGGATCGACGCACTGACCGCTATTGCTGGCGCTGCCGGTGGATACCTGATCCCGCACTCATCAGCGCAGACCATTCGCGTGCGCCATCGCTACCCGGTGGCCCCTTGGGAATGGAGCACCGTCACGCCCGACTTCGTATTGCCCGTCGATGCTGTCGCCCGCGAGTCGCTGCGCTGGTTGGAAAAGCCTGCGTACAACCGCGTGTTCGTTTCCGGGCAGGACGTCGGCGTGCTTGGGCAAGTGACCCGGGCCGGGACTGCCGGAGACGTGCTTGCACCGATGGTCGTCGATCCGCTGATCACCGAAGCGGCGGCCGCGCGGCAGCGTGGCATCGCAGTGCTTGCCGACACCGGTCACCAGATCGAGGTCAGCCTGCGCCTACCGGTGCTGGCGGAGACCGGGATCATCGAGCCCGGGGCATTCGTCGAGTACCAGGACGGCAGCGTCACACGGCTGGGCCTCGTGCGATCGACCCAGGTCGAAGCCGGGATGCCAGAGGTCTGGCAGACGTTGGGTGTGCAGGCCTATGCATAACCTTTACGAGCAGTTCCGCCAACTCATCCCCGACCCGCCTCTGCAGGCTGGCACCGTGATCGACGTCGGCTCTGGCGTGGTCTCTGTCGTATTGCCCGGTGGTGGCCGGATCAAGGCGCGTGGCTCTGCGGCCCTTGGCCAGAAGGTGTTCGTGCGCGACGACGCCATCGAAGGCATCGCGCCCAGCCTGACGCTGGAAATCATCGAGATCTGAAACCCAACTGATTCAACCCTGAGACCCGCCCTGATGCTCACGCATCGGGCGGGTTTCGTATTTCTGGAGAAAGCAAATGACCGAACCCGAACCACAACCCGTGCTCGTCGAGAACATGCTCCTGCTGCGCAAGGAGGACTTCGACGATCTGCTCGAACGCGCAGCCGAGCGCGGAGCTGAGCGTGTGCTGACCCACCTTGGCCTAGAGAACGGCCACGCAGCGCACGACATCCGCGAACTGCGCGATCTGCTGGACGCTTGGCGCGACGCCCGACGTACCGCTTGGCAGACCACCGTGAAGGTGATCACCACCGGAATCCTCGCCGCACTGCTCGTCGGTGCCGCCATCAAATTGAAACTGTTGGGAGGCCCTCAATGATCGAAACCTTACTCGGTGGCCTCCTCGGCGGGGCCTTCCGTCTTGCGCCGGAAATTCTGAAATGGATCGACCGCCAGGGTGAGCGTGGCCACGAGCTGGCGATGCAGGACAAGGCGCTGGAGTTCGAAAAATTGCGCGGCGCGCAGCGGATGGCCGAAATCGGCGCGAGTGCCGAGGCTGCTTGGAATGTCGGTGCTGTCGATGCGCTGCGCGAGGCCGTCCGCACCCAAGGGGAGAAAACCGGTGTGCGCTGGGCCGACGCGTTATCGGTCAGCGTGCGGCCGGTGATTACTTACTGGTTCATGGCGTTGTACTGCGCTGCCAAGACGGCTGCCTTCGCGGCCGCCGTGACCGCTGGCGCTGGATGGGGCACTGCCATCCTGCACGCATGGACGGCAGCCGATCAGGCGCTGTGGGCCGGGGTGCTGAACTTCTGGTTCCTCGGGCGCGTGTTCGACCGGGTGCGTTCGTGACCGGAGTACCGAAAACGGCCATCGAGCTGGCCAAGCGCTTCGAGGGATTCCATCGCGTGCCGAAGGCCGATCCTGGACGCGCGCATCCGTACATCTGCCCAGCAGGGTACTGGACGATTGGCTATGGCCATCTGTGCGAGGCGACGCATCCGCCGATCTCGGAGGACGAAGGGGATGCCTACCTGGCGCGGGACCTGGTGACCGCACTCGATGCGACGCTGCGCTACTGCCCGGTGCTGGCCACCGAACCCGAGGGACGGCTCGCGGCAATCGTCGACTTCACGTTCAATCTCGGTGCTGGACGACTGCAGACATCGAGGCTGCGGCGGCGGATCAACCAGCGGGACTGGGCAGCATCAGCTCAGGAGCTCAGCCGATGGATCTACGGTGGCGGAAGGGTCTTGCCAGGTTTGGTGGCAAGGCGAAAGGTCGAGGCGGCGCTGATGTCTGGCCCTCTCTACTGAAGCGCTGGCTCGCACAAGCGCAGCAATTGCGATCGAATCTCTCCGGACGATGCTGTCAGATCCACCGTCGCAAATCGGATGCCATGCCCCTGGATGACAACCGTCTCATCAACGGCGTCGCCGACAGAAGGGTGCAGCAGCAAGCCACTGGCGCAGTCTGCAAGCGGATCGCCGCGCCCGACCTGGGATCGCAGGTAGGCGTAGATCTGGTACACGTACCCGCTGCGCAGCGTCTCCTCTCGATACCAGCCGCTCGTCACGATCGACGTGAACTTGGTGTCGATGACGATTCGCCGGCCGGAAGGCGCATGGTCGAGGACCACGTCGGTTCGCATCGTCGGCAAGATCTTGTCGATTCCCGATGACTTCTGTTCGATCTGCCAGCCCAGCGTACCGCCACACCGAACCCGCCATCCCTGCGGTTGCAGTACCACGTCATAGAAGCCGCCTACGGCCTTCTCGAACAGTCGTCGGACCCAGGTGACCTCGCGATCCGGCAGAGTCAACACGTTCGTCCCGGCCACCTCAGTTGGCAAGGCAAGATCAAAAGCCAGCTTCGCCGCAGCCACCATGAATCTGTCATCTGCGTCGTTGCGGCCAAAGCGATCGGTGCTCATCTGCGCGCGAGTGGGCGCATCGCCGGAGACACCCATGGCCTTCATGCCGCTGGCAAGTGAGCGGCAGCGATGAGACACGTCCTCCCTTTGCACAATTCTGGAGATGGTCTCCAGTGCCGCGCGGACAAAGCGATTGCGTGGCGTGTCGATGGTCAGCTCATCAAATCGACAGGCCACCAAGCCACGATCCAGCAATCGATGCCGCTCCGTAGTCAGGACATCAATCCGCCCGCGCACGCGGTTGAGGACCGCATCCCGAGAACGGTAGCCCAGATTGAGGCGGCGGCGTTGCCTGACTTCGACTGCGTGGGCCAGGATCTCGGCGACCAGATCGGGGAGATCGTCAGGGTTGTCCTCCAGGCCAACATTGCCGATGCCGCGAGTGCGGAACAATTCCGACGCATACAGCATCAGCAACCACAGATTGCGCACCGGAATACGTCCGATGTAGCCATCTGCGTCGACCGACGCGATCTCGACTTGCTCCGCGACCACACCCATCACCAGCCCTGAATCAGCCGTGCACACGCCTTCTGCGCTTCGTCAGGGGCGTCAAACCAATACTCATCGAGCAGTGGCCCGATCTCAGTCTCGACCACCTGCTGGAACCACTTTTTAGTGTCCCCGGCCTCCAGCCTATGTGCGGGAGTCACGTAGCTATGGCCGATCCGGAACTGCTTTCCCAGCCGCGCGTCAGCCGCGATCTGGTCATTCAGCTCAGCAATTCGGTGCTCGATATCCGCGACCAGAGCCGGATCGACAGCACACTCCTTGACCACCCAATCCCGCCACGCGATGCCAAGCCTTGGCTCCAGACCCACGAAGGCGAAACGCCGACGCAGCGCGAGATCGACCAGGGCCAGCGACCTGTCGGCAATGTTCATCGTGCCGACCACGTAAAGGTTCTCCGGTATGTGAACGGGGCGGCGCTTCCCATCCGCATCCGGGTAGCACAGCTCCAGTGCCTCGTTGGGCGTGCGCTTTCCTGCCTCCAGCAGCGTCAGGAGTTCGCCGAAGATCTGCGCCGGGTTGCCACGGTTGATTTCCTCGATCACCACGACAAACTTCGACGACGGGTCCTTCGACGCGGCCTTAATCGCTTCCATGAAGACGCCGTCGGCCAGCGACAACTTGCCTTCGCCGGTCGGGCGCCATCCCCTGACGAAGTCCTCGTAGGACAGGTTGGGGTGAAACTGCACCGCGCGGACCTTGCTTTCGTCCTTCTGCCCCATCAGCGCAAACGCCAGGCGCTTCGCAAGCCACGTCTTGCCGGTGCCTGGTGGCCCCTGAAGGATCAGATTCTTCTTGGTGCGAAGGCGGTCCAGGAGCCGATCGATCTCGTTGCGCTCAAGGAAGCATCCGTCCTTGAGAATGTCGTCGACCGAGTACGGCACGATCGGCACGGCAACATGAACGCCCACTGGTGCAGTTGCCTCAGTAGCATCGTCACCATCATCGGCGTCACCCGCGTCGTCTTCGCCGACCGGAGACTTCTCATCGGTGGGGTCCTTGTATAGCCATGCTTCCAGCGAAAGCTCAGGGTAGGAATGGACCGGGTAAGAGGTTTCCTGGAAGCGCGGCTCCAGTACATCCATCACGGCAAGGTAGTCTGCCGAATTGCAGCGTCTCTTCGGGCCGTGAAGGCCAATCGGCACGCCAAGCTTCTTGCTGACGTAGACCTGAGAGTTGTGATCAAGGCTCAGGAACGCCCAAGGCCTGATCCAGTAAAGGCCGAACGTCAGGTTCCATGCAACGCCTCGGCGCCCGTTCGCGCTGTCAAAGGCCTTGGCGAACTCCTCGCGGGCAAGGTCATCGTCGGTGTCTGCATACGCGATGCCCGCTGCGAAGACGCCCCAAAGCGCGTCGATGTGGTCGGTCGCGCGATTGACCTCGAATGGAAAGTACCAGGACTTCAAGTTGTTCAGCAGCGGGATGCCTTCGAACGTCTCTGGAACAGGTTCGTCGACGCCCAGGAACTTGGCCAACTCGGTCGCGATGATCTTGCGGTTGGAATCCTTGATGCCTCGATTGAATAGACCCATCGTCGTGAACGGGCAGACGTCCTTCACGAAGCCCGTGGTGCCATCCGCATACTTGTCTTCCGCCAGGTGACCGAGCCCGTCGACCCGAACAGAGATCTCCCGGATGCCTTCCACGAGGGCGGCCCTGTTGGTGCGATAGGTGAGCAGCTTGTCGGCGATTGCTTCATAGAACTTTGTCCAGCCGAAGCGATGTTTGTCGGGCGCCACTGTCCCGAATCGCTCCCGCCAATAGGGCGCGTTTCGGAAACGCTCGACGTCCTGCGGCTTGTTGTCGAAGGCGAAGGCGATCAGACCATCGGTCATCCACTCGCCAGGCAGAACGCGCCACACCGTTCCCCTGTGGGTATAGAAGTACCACTCACGTACCGGTTCGATCTTTGTCCAGTCAACCTTGACTCGTTGGCCATCATTCAGGTTCTCAGTGATCGTGCCGATCGCCTTGATCGCCATCACCGAAACCGCTTGTCCACGGCTGTCGAAGGGCAGTCCATGCTTGCGCGTGTAGGACGACTTGACTGCGATCCGATCGCCTGGCCGCATTGATCGCACCACGTCGAGATGCTTGTCCTCGTAGCCGTTCTCCCAAATCCCCTCGGACAGAAAGCGTGGCAACTGATCGTCCGTGCCCCCGTAGCTTGCGCCAACAAACCAGCTCGCCGGTGCGCTCGTGTTTTCTGTTTTTGTGTTCATGCTCGTTCCTCAAAGTGTGGCGCGCAGCGCGACGAACTGGTTGCTAGGGCCCGCCGCTCGCAGCTCCAATGCAGGGCTCTTCGACACCACATAGCCGAGAGGCTGGTCGAACGAGAACGGATACAGCGCCGCAGTGGATTGCAGCGTGGCAAGCGCCATGGCCTTGCCGTGATAACGCAGCACTGCCTCGATCAGCCACGAGACCTTCATCGGATCTGTTACCGGCTTCGGCGCCAGTCGCTCAATGCGATTGCCTTTGGTGACGCGGCGTATCGCCCCCCAGTCCACCTGCGTCTGAATGACAGCACGGGTGGCCGTCTTGATGTTGCCCCGCTCGCCATACAACTCGCTCATTCGACGGTGTACTTCCGGCATCGAGCAGTCGCCTTGCATGGCGGTCAGGCGGCCGGTGAACTCTGCGACCTTTCCGAAGTACGGATACGTTGCGAGGGCCGATCCCCAGGCGAAGCCGGCAGCATCCTGCTGGGGTTTCGCACCTGAAAAAAGTTCGATGCCGCGATTGATGAAGTCCACCAAATCGGACCGAGGTTCCAGGACCAATGCATTCAGCTTGGTGCGTGTCTTGATCTTGGCCTCGTTTCCAAGGCCGGCGGCATCCAGCAGCTCATTCAGCTCATCGAGCCTGGCCACACCTGCGCGCACCTTCAGCGCAGCAGCCACCCAATCCAGCTGGATGAACCGGTCGAAGCCAATTTGAGGGGCTGTCGGAATCATTCAGTTCAACTCACATAACTAATCTTGACGAAAGGCACCAACAGCTCTTCGACCGAGATGCCGCCGTGGACGACGGCCGGTTCTCCTTGTTGCATGAAGGCCGCGCGTCCACCGGCAAATAAGGTCATGAAGTTCGCCGGTAGTCCAGCGACATCAAGACGGTAGGTGTTCGGATTCGCGGCCGCCGACTCGGACGCCAGGGTCTCGCTGCGGTAAGTCCGGACGCGCTCACCACGCAGTTCGGGGGCCACACCCTGGTTGGGCCGGCCCTGGCCGACCGCTTCCACATTGCCGTGGTCGGCGGTCAGGTAGACGTGGAAGCCCTTGTCGAGCAGCAGCGAAAACAGTTGGTCGACGAAGCCGCTCTCGCACCAGCTTTCGATCTGTGCGGCGATGCCACGCTTGCCCAACACGGCGCCGTGCACGATCTCATCGACCGTGTCGACCACCATGCCCGCAACCCTGATCGATGGCGCTGAAATGGCCGCGCCCAGTTCTGCCAGCTGATCCGCTCGCTTGATGCCCTTGCGGTACATCACCTCATTGGCGCGCAGACCCTGGTCTTGCCAAAAACGCGACCACTGGGTCGGCTCTGGCGAGGTGGACTCGATCGTGTCGGCGAACTCTCGCGGCTTGAGTCCGGAGAACAACGCCTGCCGGGATACCGATGTCAGCGTCGGCAGCCAGGCAAAGCACGCGCTTTCCTCGAACCCGAGCTTCGGCGCTCGCTTGGCCAGGGCTTCGCGGATCTGCACCCATTGGTCCACGGCCAGTCCGTCGAACACCAGCAGGGCAATCTTGGCCTCGCCTGCACCACGCCGCATCGAAAGAAAGCGCGGCACGTGGTGCACCATCACCGGCCCTTTGGCGACAGGCAGTGAAGGCAGGTCGGCATAGTGCTTGGTTACCCATTGCCGCAGACGCTCGTCGGTGGTGGCTTGCAGCTCTGCAATTGCGGTCTTCAGCCCTTCGGCGCGCACCGTGTCCAAGGCATGAAACCGGGCAAGCACCTCGCCGAACCGGCGGGACAAGTTGGCCCAGTCCCGGTAGGACGATTCCAGCGTTGGCAGCGACTGAAGAATGCCCTTGATGCCTTCGGCGACGAGGTTCCTCAGTGCGAGTGGGTCTTGGACGATGCCCACCTTCGCCCAGTCAGGAATGCTGACGGCAGCGCCCTGAACGGCGAGCGGGTGAAGCAGTCCGTCCAGGAACATCGAGTCCACCAGCACCCGAACATCCGGGTGCTCAAACGGCACGTCGGCCTTGGCAATGAAGTCTGCTGGTGTCGGTTCACCGGTGCGTGTGCCCGTCAACCCAAGGCGTGACAGGTAGCGGTACCAAGCGTCCTGCACGACGCGAAGCAACGTGCTCTTCGATGCGAACAGCTCGCCGATCGGCAGATCCTTAAACGCCGCGTGATCGCCAAGCACGTGCGCAACGTGGTCTGCCAGGACCAGCGGCAGACCGGCGTCGCGGTAGTGCAATCGCAGCAACTCTCTCCATAGGTCTTCAGGCCTCGAAATCAGGTGCGGGCTGATCTTGAAGATGTGGGTCAGGACGAACTCTTTGGTCGCGGACTCGCCCAGGGCCTGCGAGGCGTGCTTCGCCTGCGCTGCGAACAAAGCCTCATGGTGCTCTGCGCCGATCTGGCGAACCACGGGATAGCTGAGCCTCGGGAACAGGTTGGCAAGGCTCAGACTCACACGGCGTGCCTGCCTCAGGTAGTCCCAGGGCAGATCGCTGACGTTGGTGCCACGCAGGTGCAACACCAGGGCCTTGGCAGGCGCCGCTTCACCACGGTCCCAGGCGCTCCGGTACCGATCCTCGTATTCGGCGCGAAACGCGACCGAGTCCTCGAACGGCAGCACCTCAAAGCCTCGTTCCCGCAGGCCTGACAGCACCTGCTCATCCAGCAGTACATCGTCGGGGTCGGCGGCGATCCACAGGCGAGACAGGTCTGCCGGGAACTCCTTGAGGATGCGATCAATCCACGGGCTCATGCCGACCCCACCCGAAGCATCATCACGGCGTTGAGATCCGGCACGCTGGCCTCGGCGTCATCCAAAGCTGCCATCCGCGCCTGGTGCTCGGCATTCAGCCGTTTGCGGCGATGCTCGCGAACAGCAGGCAAGCCGATTCGACCAATGGCCTGGTAGCGTGCGTCGTAGGCGTACTTGGCCCGCTCCCGCTCTTCCTTCAGCCGTGAACGGTGCTCCCCGAGCAGTTCTGAGAACAGGCGTTCGCCTTGGGTCTTGGCCGCCGTCATGGAAGTCTCGAACCACTGCACCGCCTGCTCGGTGGTGGTGGCGCCGGAGATTTCGACCGCCTCAGTCAACAGCAGGTCCCAGATGCGCTTGGCCGTGGGCACAAAGGTACGCCCGTCGTCTGTTGCGAAGACCGGCAGGAAGCGCTTTCGGTTGAGACCCTCAGCGGACAGGCTGATCTCCCACAGCGACCAGACCCCCTGCACAGCTTCAGGCAAGCCGGCGATCTTGACCACCGGCAAGGGCTGCCCAGCAACGCAACGTGACAGCTCGCTGATCACCGCTCTGGCGCGAGGGTCCTCCAGAGTGACCCACTCCAGGTCCGGGTTCTGTTCCGCAGTCCTGGCGTCAAAGCAAACCTTGGTCGACTCGCTGCCGTCCACCCATTTCACGCGCCAGGCGTCCCCCGTCTTCACAGCGCTGCCGCCACGCGCCGGCAAACCGGAGGTGATGGCGCGCTCCAGCCAAAACTGCGCCGGGTGGTCGCGCCATTTGCGAGCCTCAATGGCGTCCAGGGCATGGGCATCCGCCAGCAGGTCGCTGTTCTTGCGTTCGTCGGCGACCTTGTCGCGGACCTGATTGATCACGGCGTCGCAGGCCTTGTCGATCGAGCCAGGGTCTTGCAGGCCCTGCACGAACACCTCATCGAACATCGCCTCCGCCTCAACCGAGTCCATCACGTCCGAGGCCTTGTCCACGCCGAATTCCTGGGCGATGACTTCGAGTTTGGTCTCCAGCACCTGGCGGACGCGGTGCTCCACCGTGTCTTCGAGAACGAAGTTGATGGCCCGCACCACATGGCGTTGGCCGATACGGTCCACGCGGCCAATGCGCTGTTCGATGCGCATCGGGTTCCACGGCATGTCGAAGTTGACGATGACGTGGCAGAACTGAAGGTTCAGACCCTCGCCGCCAGCGTCGGTCGAGACCAGAACCCGAACGTCTTGCGAGAAGACCTGCTGCGCCTTGGTGCGGGTATCCAGATCCATGCTGCCGTTGAGCAGAGCCACAGAGAAGCCACGGCTTTCCAGGAAGCCCGCGAGCATGGCCTGTGTCGGCACGAACTCCGTGAAGATCAAGACCTTCATGGTCGGATCGTTCTCTTCCTGCTGCAGCTTGTAGATCAACTCCAACAGGGCCTCGGCCTTTGCGTCGGTGCCCTGGGCCTCGGTTTCCCGGGCCAGGGTCAGCAGGAGGTCAACCTCGGCCTTCTCCTGCACCCAGCCCGAGGTCTGCACCGCGATGTCCACCTGGCTTTGACCGTCCAGCTCGGCCCACTCGTCCATCTCGGTCGAATCGAACAGCGATGCCTGCGGTTGGGGTTCATTGAGCAACGCCTGCCGCTTCTCCAGCGTCGTGCGAATCGCCGCCGTGCTGGACGTCACCAGCCGCTGCATCAGGATCATCAAGAACCCGATGTGCCGCTGCTTGGCCGCCAGTGCCTGGTTGTAGCCATGGCGCACGTAGTCGGTGACCGCCTCATACAGTCGCTGCTGAGCGCCGTGCCGGGCTTGCCACGCCACGGGCTGGAGTCGGGTGACGCGAGGCTTGAACAGCGGCTGGCCGTCCGCATCGATGGCATTGCGCTTCTCGGTGCGAATGACGAAAGGCCGCACGCGATCTCGGCTGACGCTGCCTTCATCCGGGAAGGACTCCCGGTCAATCAACTGCATCAGGCGCATGAACTGGTCGGTCTTGCCCTGGTGTGGCGTGGCCGACAGCAGAAGCAGGTAGGGCGCCGCTTCGGCCAGGGCAGCACCCAGCTTGTAGCGGGCCACCTGGTCGGTGCTGCCACCCATGCGGTGCGACTCGTCGATGATCACCAGATCCCACGACGCCGAGATCAGGTCTTCGAAGCGCTCGCGGTTGTAGTTGTTCAGCTGCTCCAGGCTCCAGCCTTTGCGGCCTTCGATCGGCTTGACCGAGTCCAGTGAGCAGATCACCTGGTCGTGCAGACGCCAGAGGTTCTCTTCGTCGTTGCGCCACTGCCGGAAGGCGGCCAGTTCCGCCGGGTCGACGAACTGCAGCTTCTCCCCGAAGTGCAGGCGCATCTCAGCCTGCCACTGGCGCACCAGGCCCTTCGGCGCCACGACCAGCACGCGCTTGGCCATGCCGCGCAACTTCAGTTCGCGCAGGATCAACCCGGCCTCAATGGTCTTACCCAGGCCCACCTCGTCCGCCAGCAGGTAGCGAATGCGGTGCTGGCTCATCGCGCGGTTCAGCGCATAGAGCTGGTGCGGCAACGGGACCACGCTGGACTGGATGGGCGCCAGCAGCAGGTTGTCCTCTAGGGCATCCAGCAGCTTCGCCGCCGCCGCCGTGTGGAGGATGTGCTCGACCGTGGGCTGAATGCTGTCGAGTTGGGCCAAGTCCTGCGAGCGCGCGCGCACCACCGCGTCTTTGGTGGGCAGCCACACGCGGTAGGCGGTTTCGCCCCACATGTCCTGCCTGTCCACCACGCGGCAAGGCGCAGCATGGCGCGCGTGCCAGCACCACGCGCCAACGGTGTGCCCAACCAGGGATTGGCCGCTCTCTGCCATCAGGCCCCAGCCTCTGTGCGCGTGAGCGCCTGGTCGTACCAGAGCAGCAGTTTCACGTCTTCTTGCAGCGCCTCTTCAGGGATCTTCTGGGCGATCGCGATGATGGCCTTGTAGTTCTTAGCCGCCCATGCAGCCTTGAACCCGGCGCGAAGCACCTCCAGGCGGAATTCTTTCAGCTTGCGACCGGTAGCTGATTGGTACCCCTCGAACTCCTTCAGCAGCGCCTTGTCGCGCTTCTTCTCCAAGTCCTGTGCCTTGTTCGGATCTGGCACATACCACCGGTCCTTTGCCTTGGCCACGAGTTGTGGGCTGCTCTTGTCGAGGCTGCGAAGATCTTTGTGGTTAGTGGACAAATAGCTATGTATTTGGCTGGGAACCTCACCCGCACCGTCGTACTGAATGAAATTTGCTTCCAGCAAGCTGGAAAGCTCTGGCTTGGCCTCGTGCTTCTTCCAGCCTGCACCAAGCTGACTTATGAACTCGGGGTGTACTTCTTGATAGGTGGATGGTCGGCGCTTCAGGAAATCGGTCAACCAGTCAATTGCACTACGCTCATCGGATACAAAGATCTCCAACTGCGGCGCAACAGACACCTGCAATCGACGTTTGTCGTACTCCGCGACCTGGTCGCTAAGGAAAACCATTCCATCGCGCTCGACAAAGCGTTGCTGAAGGCCTGCCTGAAATTCATGCGTGGACATTGGTACCGGCGTGTTGTGGCGCACAAACCAGGCAATCATTCGGTCGAAAATAATGCGCGGATCGCGTTCGGCAATAAATTCCAGTTCGCCGTTGCGGGATTTGACTGATGGAAGATATCCAAGGTGTGTGCGTACAAAGTCCCACGCCGAATCTTCGCTGTGTGGATTGCTTGTAAATCGCTCTTCGAGACCACCATTTGGCTTGTATGCGCTGATTATCAGGTCCTGCTTAACCGCAGTGGTGGTGGTTACGGCCTTAAAGCTGCCCTTCTTCTTGTCGATTGCGGAGACGTTGGCCACGACAAAACCAGCTTCTTGGAGCGCGGTTTGTATCGCATTCCAAACTGCAGCCTGCGTATTAGAAAACTCGACAGTCATCCACCTTCCTGGCTTCAGTACTCTGCAAGCCTCGGTAAAGCTGGCGGTCATTAGTTTTCGGTAGTCGTCTATTGTTTTTCCTTGATCTCTGCTTTCGACAGCTTCACTAAGATTGTTAGTGAACACGCCTAGCCAACTCTCCCACAGGAAGTTCAGTTCTGAGTACATAAGATTGCCGCCGAATGGCGGATCAATGAATATGTAATCCATCGAGTTTGAGGGCAGAGTTAGCTTGGTCGCGGAGCCAGTCGATATGATGAAATCGTTACGATGCTCGCGAAGGACTTTTTCCAGGTCAGAGCGCAGGCTCCATTTGTCAATGACATTTAGCTCAAGAGAAATGGATGGTGCGTAGAGCGTGCCGTCGAGTGGCTTATCTACTTTTCCTCCCTTTCCGCTAAAAAAGTTCGATACGTTCAGTCTACAGAGGCGATTGACAAACTGATGGGTAGATGTAAAGCCGAACAAGAGCTGGCGGCCTAGGTCACCAACGCACTGCGCACGCAAAGCGGACAGGCATATCAAATTACGATGCGTATAGAAGTGATGAGTATGGGTGACCCCGATGGGATCATTCCTTCGGGTCTCCGCCCCCTCGGCCATGCGAATCGACGGATATCTGTCACGAATTTCGATTGCCTCGACTTTTCGCAAAAGCGCAAGATCAACTTCGTCTGGACGTTTTTCGAACCTCTGACGACCGACGGTATAGTTAATCAGCACCGGCACTTGCTTGGCTTGCTTTATTTGCTCCTTCAGCGCCGGGTCGATTTTTGAAGACCAAAACCTTCCCATTTCCTTCTTTCCGAATTTGGCCTTACAACTCGGACAAGTTAAGTCATCACGAACTCCACCCTTGTCGTGATCAAGGGCAACGTCAAAGAAAACTATCTCATGAGCGCACTCGGGGCAGGAAAACACATCGGACCAAACGGTGTAATTGATCCGAGCCGACTGCCCGACCTCCGAAAGATTCGGCTTTTCGCTTTCGGAGACTAACTTGACGCCGCGACTGATTTGTTCTTCAGTAGGATGATGCAGTGTCTGATACATCCAGCCATGGTTTGATTCAAGACGTTTGGATACCTTTTCTGTCTCATGTTCTAGTGCATGTACATTGGTGGACGCGTTGAAGTTATATGCAATGAATCCGCCGATGGCGGAAAGATCATTAAGAACGGGACGGCGCGCCCCGAGCTTGGACACACGGCACCAATCGGACTTTGCTCCGTCGTCCACACGCTCGAAGATCATCCCTTCAGCATCTACTCTGTAGCCCATCGACTCGACGACTCTTCGATCGCCACAGAGCTGCGCTGCGACACCCATCATTCCTGTGCCACAAAATGAGTCAAGCACGATATCGCCGGGCTGCGTGTAATGCAGCAGATATCTCATGATCGCCTTATGCGGGACTTTCGTGTGGTAGCTGTGTGCGTTGTAAATAGGATCGTTCTTCCCTTCGCTTACATCAGCAGTAAAGGGCTCAACATGTCTCGTATTTGAGGCCGGCTCGTACTTGGTGCTGTAGTGCGATATGAACTCTTCAAGAAATGGATTCGGACACGCCGTGTAGTAAGGCGGATCGGACATCGCCAAAATAGCTTCGTCGGTACCAGCCGTGAAACCGTCGGTCTTACGGAACGCAGGATCTCTGAGTTTCTCTGCCAGTAGTTTGAGAAAGTGATCTCGCCGAGCTTGTTCGCTTGGGAACTTGAGACCCAGGCATTCGACAGGGCCGTCTACTTGTTTTTGGTCTTTGTAAAGGTCGTTCATGGGTTCTGTCCAAGATCAGAGATTCGGGCGCACCTGGCGCACATAGGTAGCCTTGTCGATGCCCACGTGGTGCAGGAACGTCTTGAAGACGCCCGTGCTCACCGGGTCTCGCGTGGGGAGAATGAAGGCACGTTGGTCCGGCCCCGTCCACTTCTGGTGGCCGCCTTTGCCGCCTGATGCGTCCAGGCTGTGGCGGAAGTGCTTGAGCGCCCGTTCGAGCTCGCGGCGTGGCGGCACGTTGAACGTGGCCGGGTGGCTTTGGAGACGATCGGCGATGACGCCAGGACCCACGAAACGCAGCGGGATGTCGGCGGCCCGGAAGTCATACGGCAGCGGGCCAGTGATCGCGCTTTCAAGCGGCAGGCCGATGCCGGTGGCGGTGACCTTGGGGTTGCCGGTGCTGAGCTGGTTGGCGAAGGTGCGCCACGTGCCGGGCTGGTGACCCAGCCGCCATTCCTGATACCCGGGTGGTGCGAGGTCCAGCGACGCCTCCACGACGCGGTCCAAGCCCTCAGCGTTCGACGCCATGCGTGCGACCAATGACTGGATGCCGGGTGCCTTGAACCAGTCCCATGCTGACCAGTTGGCCAACGCCTCTTCGAGCCAATCGGGCGTTTCGCGCAACGCCTGGTAGACGCGTTCCTTGTAGCGCAGGTGCCGGGGTTGCTGGGCGTTGATCTCGGCCCAGGAGAGTGCGGCCTCGACCCTGGCGTGGAACAGTTCGTGGGCGTAGGTCAGGCCAAAGGCCAGCAGCGCAGCAAGGCTGTGTGACCCATGAACACGCGCCGACTTGAAGTCATCCAAAAAGCTGAGCGCCAGGTCGTCCAGCTTGCGGGCGTCAAAGTAGATGCCCCAGGTTTCCTCGGTCCAGACGTGATACGGCTGGAACCAGGCGATGGCCTCGAAGCCTTGTCCCTTGGCATCCTTGCGAACGTCATCGACACGGTTGCGGAAGTCGCTTTGATCGAGCTGCAGATCGTCCAGCGCATCCTTCAGGTCGTTCGACACCGGATCGAAGCCGTGGACCTGAACCGAGTCCTCCACCGGCTGGAAACCGGTGTCGAACTTGGGTTTGCCCATCTGCTCGATGCGCGGCTTGCGCAGCGCCGCAGGCAGGCGCCTTTGAACGGCCCAACGGACCTCGGGGTACGAGGGTAAGCCTATGTGAGGCACCCATGAGACGAGGCCGTGACTGCGGCGGCCAGCGGCGCCGGGAAGAATGCCGGCGTAGTTGCCATCGCGGGATGGCGGCCAGCCGGATGCGGCGATCGCGGCAACTGCTGCGCGTGCGAGCTTTTCAAGGTCGCCCGATGTCGGCTGTGGGAACTTCGCGGCGCGTGGCAGTGAAGGCAATAGCCGTTCGGCTGTCAACACCGGACGCTGAAAGTGGCTCTCCATCGCCACCTGCGCTTCTGCATATCCCTCGAACTTCTTCATGTCGCTGTTGCGAGCGTAGAAGTCCTCGTTGTCTTTCTTCTTGCGGTCGATTGCCTCGTCAAACTCGGCGACTTTGGATTGGTGCTCCAGCAGCAGTGCGTCGGCGTCTGCCTTCAGCCCTGCCGAGATCCAAGCATCCGGAACAAGCGGTTTCGATCGCCCCACCGCCACGCAAAGATTCTTCCCGTCCGGCAGCAAGAACACACCGCGGCAATGAGCGACAACCTTGGTGCCGGCCTTGATGCGTGAACCGGTGGGCTTGAGCTTGGCTGGTGCCCACACGGCTTCCCTCAATTGACGGCGAAGAGATTTCTCGTCGAGCAACAGCGCCATGAGTCGCGCTGATTTCTTGGTGCCAAGAAAATCGATCTCGCAAACACCTGTCGACATGAACTCGACGATGTCCGGGTCGCCGAGCGGCACGTCGATGCAGAACACGTCAGGCGCGGTCGTCCACGCGAAGCTGGGGGGAATCCAGCTTTGCAGGCGAAGGGGTCTGCTGCTTAGGCCGCTCACGAGATCACTCCACCACGAACCGGAGCTTGCTGGCGTCCTTGCCCTTGCAGCGGTCATTCAGGAAGGTCTCGAACCGCTTGCGCAGGTCGTCCGGCGTGGCTGGAGATCCGCCTTGCAGCAGGGCCCTTTTGATGTCGTCGCCGCTGACGCCGATCTTCTCCAGCCCTGACAGGGCTTCCTGCACAGCGCTGACAAAGTCCGGGGTGACGGGGTCGGCCAGTTTCTTCGACGCGACGAACTTCTTGATCAGCTCGCGGGCGGATGCCTTCAGCAGGTCAAGGTTGGCCTGGATGATCGGGTCGTCCAGGTTGTCGAGCAGCGTTTGCTGCCAACCGTCGAGCAACTTGTCCAGTTCCTCATCCAGTTGCTTCAGCACGTTGGCGGCCGGCAGGAAGTCGCCTTGCTCGTTGGCCGGCCGGAAGCTGCAGTGCGGGCAATAGGGGCTGGCCGACAGCTCCGACTCCACCAGCGACGCGCAACTCTTGAGCTTGTCGAGCTTGTCGTCGAAGGTAGTGAGCTGGCTGGTGGGCATCAGCGAAATGCCGGCCAGGGCCCGCATGGCCACCAGGCGCGTGTCTTTGCGCAACGCGGACTTGGTCTTGTCCTCCGCCACGCCCAAGCGAGCCTTGCTGTGCTGCGCGATGTAGGCGGTGAGATAGTCCTTCTTGAGCTGGGCCAGCGTCTGCCGGTATTCGGCAGCATGCTGCGCGTTGCGGTCCAGTGCGAGCTTGTCCAGGATGCCCTTGCGTGCGCTTTGCGCCTGCTTGACCCACGCGTGATCGCTGGACAGCACCATCTCGGCTTGCGACAAGTAGGCGGCCGTGCTGCCCAGCTCCGTCACCAGTTCCAGCAGCTTTTCGACGGCGGCCAGGACCTCGAGGTTCTTCTTTTGGGCGTCGATATCGTCAGAGCCGATGCGCAGGTTCTTCAGCTTGCCGACCGTGTTGTACGGCGTCAGCCCCTCAGTGAAGGTCTTGAGCGCTTCCAGCCGGGTCCGCCAGTCGCGGATTTCGTCGTCTGTGAGCAGCGGCTTGCCCCAGAAGGTGAGTTTGCCTTGCAGATCGGTGCCTGCCGTCAGCACGCGGCCGACGAGCTTGGAGACGGCTTCGAGAAGCTGTTTGACGGGTTCTTCCGAGCCTTGCGTGGCCAGTTGTGCCAAGCCGGGCGACAGGCCGAGCAGTTCGAACAGGGACCGCAGAACGGAGACGTTGATCTCCTTCGGCGCTTCGACATGCTTGAACTGCTTGAGCTCTTCGAGTCCGCGCTCGGCCAGCAGCGTGATCTTGCCGGAGTCGATCTTGTCGCCTGTGATGGCCAGCACTATGTCGCCGGAGTAGACGAGCCCGCCCAGCACGGCCACCAGCAGGTCCGGCTCCAAGCGGAATTTCACCGGGTGGAAGTACTCCACGTCGGTCTGTCCGTTCAGCAGCTCGCTGCGGTTCAGCACCTGGCCATGCCCCTTGGCCTTCAGGCGGCTCAGCACTTCTTGCGAGTAACGCGAGCGCCCCGGTTCGATGCGGTCACCATCCAGCATCTCCAACGCGTCGAGGATGGCATTGGCGTCCTTGGTGCGGGTGCCGCCGGCCAGTGCCTTCAGCGCATTGCCCACCAACTGCTTGCGGTTGGACTCGGTGACCAGCACCGGGAAGGTCGGGTACTCGGGCGAGGCCTCGGCAAACTGCTGGCTGAGCGCCAGGCCGGAGACGACGTTGACGATGTCGCGGAAGTTGGCGCGCTCATCAGATCCCAGACGGAGCCTGTCACGGATGTTGACGCCCGTGGCCCAGCCCTGGAGGGTCTTGGTCTTGCCTTGGTAGGTGACCTCGAATGCGGTCATCTGCTTTTCCTGCAGCCACTTGCTCATGTCGCGCAGCGCGTCTTTGGCTTTGTCCAGATAGACGGCCTTGGCGCCGCCGCTGGCGGTGGATGCAAGGTCCTGTGCTGCGGCATAGAAGGCCAGGTGGCGCTTGATGGCGTCGTCCAGGCCCTTGAGCCGGATGAACACCTCATCCGACTTGTTCTCGTCACGGAAACGCGGCGGCTCGAAGGGCTGGATGAAGTAGACGTAGAAGTCGCGCTCGGGCTGGGCGGTGGGCCGGTCGTTCGGGGCGCCGAAGAACAGGTAGCCATTGCGGTCGACGCGGCGGTCTTGCCACTCGATCTGGTACTGCCAGATCTGATGGCCCGTGACGTAGGTGCCCTCGTCGGTGCGTTCCATCAGCTGCTTGATAGCGCCGTAGTAAGCGCGGTCCAGTGCGTCATCCGACAGTGCCTCGGCGCGCTTGTCGATCTGCGCGTCGTAGTCGACATCCTTCTTGAGGTCGAGGTAGTACTGCTCGGTGTCCGGCGCCTTGGAGATGAACTGGCCGTTGACCGTCTTGACGATCTCCCGCAGGGTGGTCTGCACGGCGGTGAGCAGATCGTCCGCTGGGTCGCCACCCATGTCCTCGATGCCTGGCTGGTACAGACACAGCGTATCGCGCAGCTCGGCAGCGGTCGGCCCGACTGGCACGTAGATGTCGCCGCCCGTGGTGAGCCGATGCACCGAAAGGCCGGCGATCACGCGCTGCGCCATCGGCTTGTAGGCCGGGCGGGTGAAGGCCTTGAGGACACGTTCGGCCAGGACCTCCGACACCTTCAGGACGGGGCCGATACTGGGGTCGGAGCGCAGCACCGAGTTGGAGGTCACGGTCTCCCAAAACTTGTCGTACCCGATGAGCCCTGGGCGATCGTTGGGAACCTCGTCGTTCAGGACGGCCTGGATCTGGTCGCGCAGGGTCACCAGGGCGCCGCGCTTCTCGGTGAAGATCAGCCGCTCGAAGGTGCCGATGTACTCCGGGTGAACGGGAAACAGCCGCACGTACTCGTCCATGCGCTCGTTCATGGAGCTGTAGAACTTGGCGAACTTGGTGAGGTAGGTCCGGATCTTGTTCTGCTGATCAGCCGTCTTCTTCAGCAAGCGCTCAGCGACCACAAAGCTGACGTCTTGTCGGGCAAGCAGCACTTGAGTGAACCGGTCCTTCACGCGGCGCAGGCTGTCGGCGACGTGCTGGAAACGGTTGCTGTCGAAGATGGCTTCCTGCACGCCGGCCACGAACCGGAACCGCAGGTGTTTGGTGACTTCACCGATCTCACGCAGGAACGACAAGTCCAGCACCAGGTCGTGGTCCTTGCGGGAGCGCAGGTAGTCGAGAAACTCGTCGACCACCAGGAGCACGCCGTGGTTGGGGTGAACCTCGGCGAACGCGGCCATCATCTCCTCGAACGCCGCCTTGTTGTTGACCACCTTGTCGGCAGCCGGGAACGAGTAGCTGACGCCGTTCTTTTCCAGGAAGAGTTCAAGCTCCTGGGTGATGATGTCCCGCAGCGACATCTGGCTGGAGATCTCGATGCGGTGGACCTTGAACTTGCCCGCGATCTTCCCCGCCGCTTCGGCAACCTTGGGGTGACGGATCATGGGCTGGTAAGCCGCGTCTTCAGCCACCAGGGACAGCACCGACATCAAATGCGACTTACCGGTGCCGTAGTTGCCGACCACCAGCACGCCCATGTGGTCGACGGACTCGTCGAAGGAAAGCTGCGGAATCATTTGCTTGGCGATCCGCTCGGCCATGTCGTCCGACATGACGTAGGTCGCGACCAGCTTCTTGGCCTCGTCCGGACGATTGGCGTCGAGCAGTTGGATGACCGATTCGATCGGTTCGAATTGAATGAGATCGCCGTAGCGCATTTTTTTCCTCTCTTCCCTATTACTGAATCTCGAAGGGGACCACGCCAGCAAGGCTGTAGTCCTGGTGTTCTGGATGCCCCATGTCGGCGTAGGTCAGCCGGCCCGTTCTCGCATCGCCCTGCAACTCGCCCGGCCAAGCCGCCACGACGCGTTTCGCGTGTGCGTGACGTTTCAGAAGATCGAGTGGATCGAGCTGAAGGGACCGGTCGAACAACAGTTCGATGTTGTCCAGCAGCAGCAAGTCTCCAGGGGCATGCTGATCGGCCAACTCACGCAGGATCGTCGTGGTCTGCAGGTGGCGCTGCCGCTGCGGCATGCCCGCGAGACGACCGCCCAACTCAGCCCCGACGTTCAGCGTCGTGACACCCTTGCTCTTGGCTAAGGAGTGCAGCAATGCCGTCTTGCCGGCATTGGGCGCCCCGATGAGCAGGACGAGCTTGCTTTGCAGTGCTCCGACCTCATCGACCAAGCGTTCTAGCTTCTCGATCATCCCCGCCTCCTTCCGGGTGGGACCCGGAAAATGCGCTGCAGGCGTGTAGTGGGTTGACGGCTTGGCATGGGTCACTCGAAAAGGCGGGACTGCTTGACGATGTAGCCCGCGGGCTTCTTTTGCTTCTCAATCACGCCTTCGTCGACAAGACGCTGCAACCACGCCTTGGCTTGGGCGGTGGACACATCCAGGGCTGCCGCGACTTCGGCGTCCTTCATCGGGGCCTTGAGCAGCAGCGTGATTGCTTCTCGGACCGCCGCAAACAGCGCATCCGCAGGTGTTGCTGGCGCCGACACCGTCTGGCTGGCTGGCTCCGGCGGAACCTCGGACGGTGGCGAAACCAATGCGGCAGGTTCGGGCATCGGTTCAACGGGCTCGCTGCTCGGTGCTTCGGCAGGTGGCGGCGCTGACGCACTTGGCGCTTCGATTGCCGGCTGTGGCTCTGCAACCGATGGCGTCGAGGGTGCAACGACCGTTGTCCCGTCTCCGGAAAACAGGGCAAGGCCTGACTGCGGAGACGGCACCGCAGCCGGCGCAGCGACCTCGAACACGCTTTCAAGCGCATCGGCGTCCTCCGGGTTCGGCCAGGGGAGCGCGCCCTTGCTGCGAAGGGCATCGAGTCCTGGAGACGACCCGCCCGTCGATCGAACGTACACGGGCACGAACTTGAGCTTGTCCAGCTGCTCGACGGCACCAGTCCAGGTGCCGCCCTTGTTCAGATCGGAGCTGACAACCAGGGATGCATCGGCCAGCGCGTAGATCAGCTTGTTGCGCTGCATCGCATTGCCGACGTTGAACCCCGCGCTTGGGTCGTAGGGAGAAATCAGCACCAGCTGGCCATCGAGCAGCAGGTTGCGGTGCTCGCGGTTCATGGTCGTCTTTTCCAGGCTGTCCGCGAGGACGCCACTGACCTTGCCGCCCGCTTCGAGCGCACCGCGCATGGCAGCCTGGTCGATGCCCTTGGCGCCGCCGGACACGAGCGTTCTTCCTGCTCGCGCAGCCAATCGGCCCACGGCCATCGTGTAGTCGATCAGCGAATCGTCCACGTGACGAGATCCGACCACGGCGAGACCACCCGACTCCAGCAGACTCATGTCGCCGCAGCCATAGATCACCGCAGGGGCGTCTTCGCGCAGGCGCGCCTTCAAGCGGCGGGGGTACTCGGCATCAGCGCGGCTGACCACCCAGATGGCGCGCGCTTGCCAGCGTTCGATGACTTGGCTGAGGAGGAAGCCTCGCCCCAGCAAACGCTGCAGGCGGGCTTCATCAATCACTGGCTGGCATGCACGCAGTAGATCGGCCGCGTCTGGCGACACGAGGTCCGCAGGTTGGCGTTGAATCTCCCGCAGGTGGCGGGCGAGGCGCTTGTATTCGCCGGGCGACAAGAGCTCCGATGACGACGTACCGCGTCCAGCGATCAGCGGCGCCGTCAACAGCAGGATCGCCTGGGTGTTGGGGGACAGGGTGGGGGTCATTCGTCGTGCCCCGTTTGAGAGAGTGCCATCGGCCAGACCTCACCGCTTCCGCTCTTGCGAAGCAGCCACGCGGCTACGGTCAGCGTCCAGCGTGAGTCCACCATGTCATCGACCAAGATCACCGGCCCCTGCGGGATCGGCTGACCGTTGAGTGCCAGCGAGCCGTCGATGTTGCGCGCCTGCTGTGTACTGTTTGCCATCGTCTTCTGTTCGGGCCTGTTGTCTGTTTTCGCGATGACCATATGAAACGGCAGACCCAGCGCCGCAGCCAAGCGCTTCGCAAAATTCGGGACGAGATCAGGATGGCGCAGCGATGGAACGCACGTCACCCATGTCGGTTTGGGTTGAGGGTTCCACTCGCGAATCATCTTCACGCAGGCACCAACCAGGTCGTCGGCGAACTTGCCGTCGTGATACTTGCCTTGGCGGACCAGGCCGCCCCAGCCGGCGTCACCCCATACGCACAGGGCCTTACCGGGCTGCGCTTGGAAGTTGATGGTCGTGTTGCTGGCAATGCCGTACTGAGGCATACCGCCGATCGGCCACTTCTTGCGGGGTCCGATGGGCAGGCTGGTGCGCCGAAGAAACGCGATGGCGTCTCGAACCAATGCCTCATTCACTCCGGTGGGCAGCGGGGGAAGCGCCGGCTGAGTGACAACACTTGGATCACCGTCGAGCGCGCCGATCAGAAAGCCCATGTGCTCACCGAAGGGCAGACTGACGTAGTCCTGCATTTGCTGATGTTCATCACGCCGCAAGGCCGTGAGTCGCTCGGCGCGCGCCCAGAACCCCTCGCTCAGCGTGGCTGCCGTGAGCTGCCACTTGGTGCCTTGTTTGGCGATGGGCGCCGGTGCTTCGAGTGACAGCAGTGCGATCGTCTTGTCGACGCGCCCCTTGCTCAGATTGACGCGGCTGAGTAGCTCAGGAACGGACAAGCCGTCTTCTTCTTCCTCAAGAGCTCCCAAGACGTCGGCAACCTCCTCGCGGGTCGGGAAGGCGCTGCGGATGAACCAGTCGGTGATGTCTGACTCTTCTTGGCCGCTGAGCAGCACTCCGTAGGCGGAGTCCAGCGCGCGCCCGGCACGTCCCACTTGCTGGTAGTACGCAACGACGGAACCTGGCATCTGGTAGTGGATGACGAACGCGAGGTCGGGCTTGTCGTAGCCCATGCCCAGCGCCGTCGTTGCGACCAGCGCTTTGACTTCGTTGTTGAGCAGCGCCTGTTCCAGCGCCTCTCGACGGTCGCCCGTTTCGCCCGTGTAGGCCTCGACATTGAAACCCCGGGTCTTGAGCCAGTCGGCGACTTGGTTGGCGTCGCGCACCGTCAGCGTGTAGATGATGCCGTGGCCCTGCAGTGTGGCCAGTTGCTCCGCCAGCCAGGCAAGGCGCTCGGCCTGGCTGGGCAAGCGGATCGTTTGCAGGGAAAGCGAAGTCCGATTCAAGTCGCCGCGCGAGACGTCCAGCTTGGGGCCGAGCACGGCAGCAAGATCCTCCATGACGCGGTTGTTCGCTGTTGCCGTGGTGGCGAGCAGTCGCAGGTTGGGCGGCAGCGTTTTGACGATCCGCTCCAACAGACGATAGTGAGGGCGGAAGTCGTGGCCCCAGTCGGAGATGCAATGTGCCTCGTCGATGACCAGCATCGAAATCTGTGCGGCGATGCCAGCCAGAACCTGCGTGCGGAAGCGCTCGTTCGCCAGGCGCTCGGGCGAGATCAAGAGAATGTCGATTTCCCCACGAGCCAGCTTGGCCTCGACTTGGGTCCAGTCGTCGACGTTGTCGGAGTTGATCGTGGCCGCGCGCACGCCCATGCGCTCTGCTGCGGCGATCTGATTCCGCATCAGCGCCAGCAGCGGCGAGATCAGTAGCGCCGGACCGTTGCCGTCGTCGCGCAGAAGCTTCGTCGCGATGAAGTAGACGAAGCTCTTTCCCCATCCGGTCTTCTGAACGACAAGCAGGCGGCCACGGCCATCGACGATGTGGCGAATCGCATCTTCTTGGTCTTCACGGAAATTGGCGTCGGCGCGTCCCGAGCCGATCCGGAGCAAGTCCAGCGCGCGTTGTGGGTTGTAGGTCATGTCATGGCTCTCCCTTGTTCTTGTCGGGAGAGCGGTAGCCCGGCGCCAACACCGCGTTCTTGACGCCATAGAGGGCCAGAGGGTCCTTCAGCCACAGCCTGAATTCATGGCCGTGCAGGCTATGGTCAGGCGAGCAGTCCACGCTCCACTTGCGCAGGATGTACCCGGCTGTCGCCGCACGCAGTTTCATGCGCAGCGACCCGTCCTGCATGCTGTAGTCCATCACCGTGATCTCGGGGCGAGGCTGGTCCGGATGCGGGACAAGCTCAAGCTCCACGATGCGCGTCCACTGGATGTCCTGGTCGCTGGCCTCGTGCGCTTCCGGCTTCTCTCCCTTCAGGACCCGGGGACTCCTGATCCGCGTGATCACGAAGTCGCGGAACTCCTGCGACTTTCGGTCGAAGGCCCGGACGTGCCACCGCAGACCGTTGTCGATCAGCGCAAACGGCACGATCTCGCGTTCGGCGTGGCCGTTGGAGATCGAGTGGTACTCGATCGCGAGCGGGCATTCCTGGTGGATCGCCCGGGTCACGCTGGCCAGTACGTCCAGGTCCGGATGCGTCAGCCGCGACGGGCTTTCGCAGGCCACCCATGTCTTGAGGCGCATCGGCTCGCCGTCCCCGAAGCCTTGGGTCAACCAGGACAGCACCCGCTCAGGGGGGAAGTCGAAGACCGCCCGGAAGTCCGGACCCAAGATGTAGGTCTTGGCCTTGGAGTCGTAGTCAATGTTGCCCGGAGCCAGGTCCTTGTAGAGCGCCAGATCCCGGCTGGCCGCCGCCGATTGGATGCCAAAGCGTGAAACTAGATCCTGGCGTCGTATTTCCCCGATGAAGCGCACGCGCAACTCCACGAACGCGAGGCGGTCGCGCTGTGGCTGGGTGAGTTCTGCTAGCTGTTCGTTCGACATCCTGGGGTGCTCATTCGGGTTAACGAAGGCTGGTGCTGGCTATTGCGGGAAGTATATAAGACGCTCTAGAATGTGTCCAATACATCGTTTTAGTGTTTGTATCCGCCGCATTGTGATTACCGTTATGGATGACTCCAGGCGGCTTTGGTTCTCAATCGCCGCGTGTCCGAACCCCCAAAGGAGGCCTCGTGAGCATGCCAATCGTCCCGCAGATGCCCTTTGTGTGGCCGGAGCCGCGCGTCAGCTCCGGGGTCAGTCGATACGAGACGGCATTGCCCTTCGAGGTGGCTGCGCGGGCGGCGCTCAGCGTGTTTGGCGTGGTGTCTGCGATCGACGCGAGGGCAGTGAACTGGATGGAGGGATACCTCGCTGACAGCACCGCGACCAAGCTCCGGTTGGTCGTCAGCATCCACCCAACCTGCCGAACCTCGGAGTCCGACCTGCAAGACCTGCTTCGGCTGGTCGAGCGCCACGGCGATCGCGCGGCTTTCAAAGTCTTCCCGGAGGCGACGCTGCTCGACCGTTCATCCAACCTCTTGTGCCTGTGCGGCGCGGACGGCGATGCAGCGGTATCAGTCGGCCCAACCGAAAACATGGGATTTGCGCCAGCGTCGCCTTCACAGGCGAATCTGGCATCGGTCGTGACAGCGGCGACCTTCGAAGCGTGCCGCAAGTGGTTCGACTACCTGTGGGGCATCGCGGGGCCGCTGCGACCGGATGTCGCTGCAATGATGCCAAACCTGGTGCTGCCTGAAGGCGACGTGGAGGCGGCCCAGCTTTGGGAAGACTACCGGCGGCGCTGCCTTGCCCACGAATCAGACACCGAGCCACCGGTGCGGGCCGTCGTCGACCCGGAGTCGGGTGAGGTTGTGTTGGTGGACCAGAACAACGAAGCAGTGCCGTCGCCGACCGAAGCCATTGGCGTTCCCAAGCTCGACCCTCTCTCTGACAGTGTGGCGCGGGTCTTCGAACTCGGCGCACTGGTCTCTGTGGACAAGTTGAGCCGGATTCCGCCGCTGGAGGCGCCCGTGAAGCCTGAGTGGTTCGGCGTCGATAGCTTTCGTCAGACTGGCATGGTGAAGGCGCAGACCTCGTTCAAGGTCGCGCCGTTCGACGAATCCACGCTCAAGAAGATCGACCGGTTGCGTCGGGTGTCTGGCGAGCTGCTGCCGCGCTATTCGTTCGCACTGGCCGATGGGGTGCGCTGGATGCCAAAACAAGCCATTCCCCTCTTCGAGGCGGCGCTGACAGCGGCCAACGACGACGCGAAGAAACTGCTCGGACAGACCATAGGCGATGACATCGAGGCCTTTCTGGCGTCGCAGCGCGAGCGCATCCGCAGCGACGCGCAGCGCATGTACGAGGCCTATCACCCGGGCGGGAAGATCCCGGATAACGCCGTCACCAACATCCTGGATGAGCTCAAGACCCGCCTGGATCGGACCAAGGCCGACAAGCTGATTCCTAAGGTGGCGTACTCGCCCGTCGCGTTCAATCCCTCACAGAAGTCGGAGTGGTCGTCGCCCTGGGGTCAAGCGTTCGCGCTCTTGAAGGGGATCGCGGAGTTCCCCCGCGAAGCCATGACCAATCGCTTCTTCTGGCAGGGCATCAGGACGGACGAAGACGCGCTGATCAAGGCCATGAACGTCGCTGGCGACCACCTGGTCGAGGAATACGGCGGCCGCAAAGCGAAGCAGCGTGCCGAACTGGAGTTGGACCTGATCAAGCAACTGGAGGACGAATCGGGCGACGCGCTGGACAAGTGCCGAGCCCTGTGGACCTTGATCACGACCGGCAACGAGGACGCGGTGTTGTCGCTGGTAAATGAAGCGGTGGCCACCAAGACGAAATAGACAGCAAGAAAGGATCAGCGAATGGAGAACATTGGAAACCCCTCGGACGCGTTCGCGAAGGCGATGGCCTACCTGTCGTATCGGAAGAATGGTCTCAGGATCAGTTGGGATGACACAGAAGTGCCCGAGTGGCGCAACAGAGCCAAGCTTGCGCAGGCCGACGATATACCGGGATGCTCCGGCGGCGGGCTTACTACTAAGGTTCGGCATGCCAGATACTTCGAAAGGAGGCTGAGAATATGTTCGAAGAACTCACGATGAGCCAATTGCGCTCGCAGATTGAGCAACATCTCCTGATGGTTGAAGAGGTATTGGGCGGCATGGATACCTTCATTCAGCGGCTTGAAAAACGGGTTTCAAGGATCGAAGATGGATTGGGGCTGGAACCCGAAGGTATTTCCGCGTCTGGCTGGGTCGCTGATTTGCAGCGGGCCAAAACAGAGCTGTCCGCGATTCGTAGTTTGGTTAAGTGATCATGAATCCAGTGTCATCTTCCAGACTGAACCAGCTGAGTCATCACTACGGTGACGTCGGTGGTCGGCCAACCGGCGAGCGGTTCTACGACGCCTTTCAGCGCTATCTGAAAGCTAACCGGGAGTCGCTGTTCGACCTGACACTGACCGCTGCATCGGCGGAGGTGTTTCTTGATCACGGCATCGACGACCTTGACCCTCGCCTTGTAGAGGCAATACGGGTCACGAATCCGTC